>Ga0265338_10004103_pt1 | contig 19956 bp, 15 predicted proteins | sample 42126metaG_FD_193579 | JGI IMG/M metagenome (GOLD analysis project Ga0265338, IMG submission 193579) | Rhizosphere microbial communities from Carex aquatilis grown in University of Washington, Seatle, WA, United States - 4-21-26 metaG | ecosystem: Host-associated > Plants > Roots > Rhizosphere...
CGGCTCCACCGGTGCGGGCGGCGCGGGCGGCACGACAGGCGCCGGCGGCACCACGACGGGCGCGGGTGGAACGACGGCGGCAGGCGGAGCGCCCGGCGGCGGCCTCACCAGCACGGTCAATGGTGGTTGCGCGTGCGACCTCGAGACTCCGGCGAGCGGATCGGCGTCGATGTCGTACGACGCGCTCCTGCTCAGCGGCGTCGCGCTGGTGTTCGCTCGGCGGCGCCGGCGACCCTGAATCATGCGATAGTCACGGGTGGGCTCGCGGCCGCAATGGGCGGCTCCGGATGAGCCACGCCATTCGCCCGACCCACGTGACCTCGAGATGATCGGAGAAACGCTCGGCAGCTACCGCATCGTCGGCCGTCTCGGCGCGGGTGGCATGGGCGAGGTCTATCTCGCCGAGCACACGCGCATCGACCGGCGCGCCGCGATCAAGGTGCTGCTGCCCGAGCTGTCGCACAACCAGGAGGTCATCGACCGCTTCTTCGCCGAGGCGCGCTCGACGTCGTCGATCCATCACCCCGGCATCGTCGAGGTCCTCGATTGCGACGTTCATCCCAGCGGCCGCGCTTACATCGTGATGGAGCTGCTCGAAGGAGACAGCCTGCAGGCGCGGCTCACGCGCGAGCCCGGCTTCGGACGCAACGTCGATCGCACGCTGGCGCTGAGCGGCGAGGTCGCCGACGCCATCGCGGCCGCGCACGCCAAGGGGATCGTCCACCGCGATCTCAAGCCGGACAACGTCTTCCTGGTGAGCGCGCCGCGCGCCGCCCACGGCTTCGCGGTCAAGATCCTCGACTTCGGCATCGCCAAGCTGATCGGCGACGGCGACGGCAACCGCGGCGGCTCGATGCGCACGCGCACCGGCAGCCTGCTCGGCACGCCGGCGTACATGTCACCCGAGCAGTGCCGTGGCGCCAGCCGCGTCGACCACCGCACGGACATCTATTCGTTCGGCTGCATCGCGTACGAGATGCTCGCGGGACAGCGGCCGTTCACTTACGAAGGCTTCGGCGAGCTGATCTCGGCGCACATGACCGAGACGCCGAAGACGCTGGCGCAGCTTGGCATCAAGGTCGCGCCGGCGATCGAGGAGTGGATGGCCCGGCTGCTCGCCAAGTCGCCGAGCGATCGGTTCGCGTCGATGAACGAGGTCGCGGCCGCGATCGAGGCGCTGCGCAAGGGTGCGCCGCTCGCACCGCTCGCGGCGCGCACACCCGGCTCGGCGACCGGAACGGCGGTGCTGCCCGCGCAGGGCGGACCCGCGCACCCGGGACCGACGCCGTCGGCGAGCCCCACCGCGGTGTTGCCGGCCGTGCCGCGCGCGAGCGCGACCACCACGCTGTCGGAGAACGCGGCCGAGCGCCTGGGACGCACCGAGCCGCGGCGATCCGCCGCGCGCTGGCCCCGGACGGCGATCGCGGGCGCGGCGGCGGTGCTGGTTCTGGGGGTCGTGGGCGCGGCGTTGATGCGATCGCACCCGGCCGCGCCGCCGCCGGAAACCACGCGGGCCGAGACGCCCGCGGACAAGACGATCGCGACACCCGCGGCAGCGCCCTCGCCCGCCGCGGAGAAAGCGCCGCCATCGCCGCCGCCCGCGCCGGCCACGGTCACCGTCGAGGTGGACGACGCACCCGCGGGACTGACGCTGACGCTCGACGGAGCCGCGGCCGAGCTGCCGGCGCGCTTGCCCGCCGGCGACCAGGTGCACGAGCTTCAGTTCCGCGCGCCCGGGCGTCGCCAGCGGACGTTGCGCCTCGACGGATCGCAGAGCCGCCACGTCACGCTGGCGCTGGAGCCGATCCCCGCCGCGGCCACGGCGAGCGACCCAGTGAAAGCAACGCCGCCGGCACGCGATCGCGGCGCGGACCGGCGCCGCCGCGCGCCAACCACACCGCGCGCCACCGAGCTCACCGAAGACGCGCGCAAGCTCTGAGGCGCCCGCGCGCGCCGCGCGGGCGCTACTTCGCGATCCGCTTCACCGTGCCCGTGGCGTCCTGGATCCAGTAGACGAACGCGTCGTCGGTGACGATCGGGTGGGCGTTGAAGCCGGACGTCGTGATCGGCACCAGCCCGCTGGCCAGCATGCGCGGGCCGCCCACGCAGCCCGTGCGCGGGCAGGAGTAGATCACGGCGTCCTCGAGCCAGTACACCCCCTGCGCGTCGACGGTCAGCGCCGTGATCGGATCGCGGTTAGCGATGAAGTTCTTCGGCGTCTGCGTGTCGCAATCGACCGGGTTGCAGGTCCGGATCGCGCCGTTCAGCGTGTGCATCGCGTCGCCGAATTGCAGGTAGAGCAACCCGCCGTAGTTGACCACGCCGGTCGGGACCATCGACGTGAGCAACGTCGGCGTCGGCACCGGCGGCGTGCCGGGACAGCCGGCGTACGGGCACTTCTGCAAGCCGGCCGCGTCGACGAAGTAGAACTCCGTGCCGCCGCTGCCCGCCAGCAGGTGGGGGCCGATCGATTCGTTCAGCACGGTCACCATCGGGTCGCACTGCACGGCGCTGCCGGTGTTCGCCGGGCAGGCGCGGCGGAAGGTCTTGTTCACCTGGTCGTCCGACCAGTAGACGTCGTTGCCCGCGTTGCCGAGGTAGTCGACACCGTAGGGCATGGCGACGCCGATGATCGCCGGCGGCGAGGGACACCCGGCGAGCGGACACTCGAAGAGATCGTCGTGCTCCGTGCCGGCCTGGGTCGGCGCCGACATGAAGAACAGGTTGCCGTTGGTGACGTTCACGGCCCAGGTCGAGTAGCCGGTGGTGCCCATGTCGTCGAGCTGCGTCGGTTGCAGAACGCAGCCGCTCTTGGGACAGGCGAGGATCTTCGTGTCGGTCGTGAAGTAGATCTGCGTGGCGTCGACGGAGATGCTGGTCGCCGCCGTCACTCCGGCCAGCGTCATCGGCTGGCAAACGCCGAGCATGCACATGCCACCGCCGCACGAATGCCCACATACGCCGCAGTTGTCCGGCGACGACACGATGTTGGTGCAACTGGCGTCGGTGCCCGCGTCGCCGGGGTGGACGTCGCCGGCGCCGTTGTCGACGGGCGCGTCGCTGTTGCTGCCAGTGTCGGCCACGCGATCGGCCGGGACGTCGCTGGTGGTCGTATCGGTTCCCGCGTCGTTGCCGCCGCCCGAGATCACGCACACGCCGGCCGCGGTGTCGCATACGAAGCCGCCCGGACAGAGCGGCGGCGAGTCGGCGCACTGGGTGACGCCGCTGACGAAGCGCGGAGAGTAGCTGCAGCCGGCGGCGATCGTGAAGACGGCGCCGAGCGCCACGGCCACGATTGCGCGCGCCATCAGAACGCTCCTTCCAGCAGCACGGCGCCCGCGTGTCCGTCGAGCCAGGCCACGCCGTGCAGCCGGCGTGATCGGTCGGCCGACGCGTGCTCGCCGTCGGGCTGGCGCCCGTGCACGTAGAGCAGCACGCCGGTCGCCAGCGCCGCAGCGCCGACGCCGTAGCCGACCCATTGCAAGGTGGCGTCGCGCTTGCCCGCGCTGTCGGTTGACGAGTTGTACTTCTTGCCGACGTCGTCCGCGGCCGATTGCGCGGCGGCGCCGAATCCGATCCCGACGGCGATCAGCGCGACCCCGCCGGCGGCGGTCGCGATGCCGGCGACGCGAAACCGGTGACCCTCGCCGGCGCTCGCGGGTGGCGGCGCGGTGGAACCGCCGACTGCGCTGGAGGGCAGCGGCGCGAGCGGCTCGAACGGGGCGGCCGTGACCACCGGCAGCGGCGCGCTCGGGGCCGGCGGCGTGACGGCCGGCGCGGGCGCCGGCGGCGGCGCTTCCGAAGCCTTCAGCGCCTGCATCTCCTTGACGTAGCCCTCGATCTCCTGGCGTTCCGATTGGCTCAGGTTCTTTCCCTTGAGCAGATACTCCTGGAAGCTGTCGATGGCTTCTTGCGCGCGCTTCATCTTCTGATAGCAGCGCCCGATGTTGCGCAGGTACAGCGGATCCCCGGTGTCGGCGAATAGCTGCGCAAACGTGTCGACCGCCTTCTGGTAGCGGCCGGCCGCGAAGTCGGCTCGCGCCTCCAGCTCGCGCTTGTCGAGCGGCGCCGCCAGCGCCGGCCCGCTCGCCACGACCAGTCCCGCCGAGACGATGACGGCCAGCCCCAGCGTTGCGCGCAGCGTGAGCGCGCGCAAGAGAACGAACCTCGGCGATCGGAACGTCAGCATTCGTCGCACACGAATACTTTACCGGATCTCGCGTGCGACCGGGAGATCCCTCGATCCGTCGTCCCTCGAGATTCCGTACGCGTGATTCCGATGCCTGATTCCGATGCCTGATTCCGATGCCTGATTCCGATGCCTGATTCCGATGCCTGATTCCGATGCCTGATTCCGATGCCTGATTCCGATGCCTGATTCCGATGCCTGATTCCGATGCCCTCTCCTCCACGTCCGCGTGGAGGAGAGGGTTGGGTGAGGAGGTCCGCCCGTCGTGCGTGCGCACCACAGCGCCACCCCCGCTGGGCTAGGATGCCCGCGCACCGCCATGCCGCTGTTCAACAGGGGCCACTCTGCCGCCACCGCGCTCACCATCGCTGGTGCCATCGCCGCCACATGCGGCGCCGGCGCGTGCGCGGCGAAACGAGGCGCCTCTGCCGAATGGCTCGCGCGCGGCGGGCCGCCGGTCACCTGCGCGGGAACCACGCCGCCCGAGCTGGAAATGGAGCGCGCCCTGCCGATCGCGATCACCGATGACTTTCAGCCATCCGGGCTCACCTTGCTCGACGGGCGGCTCCTCACGGTGTCGGACCGCCACGACGACGCGGTCTACGAGATCCTGGTCAGCTCCGACGTCGCCGCCGTCGCCGTCGCCATCGCCACCCTCCGCCCGTTCGTGCGCCTGCGCCCGCCCGACAACGGGCCGCGCCCCACCGACCTCGAAGGCGTCGTGTTCGACGGGACCGACGGCCACGGCGGCGCCAGGCTGCTCCTGGCCAGCGAGGGCCGCTCGCGGATCCTGCGCGTCGAGGCCGGCGGCGCGACCCACTGGCTCACCCCCTCGCTCGACGAGATCGGCCGCCCGCTCGGCATGCTCCACATCAACAACGCCGGCCTCGAAGGGCTCGCGCGGTTGCCGAACGGGCGCATCCTGGTGGCCGCGGAGCGCGATCTGCGCGGCCTGATCGAGCTGCCGGCCGCCGGTCTGTACGACGAGCACGACCGCGGCCACGTCGACGTCCAGGCCTGGGCCATGCCGAGCTCGATCTGCACGCCGCCGCCCGGCCGCGAGAACGACTTCGCCGACCTCACGGTGTGGAACGGCCAGGTCTTCGCGCTCGAGCGCAATTGCCACGTCGTCATGCGTATCGAGCGCACCCCAACCGCGTGGGTCGAACGCGGCGGCTGGAGCTACGCGCGCACCGAGAACGATCCGCGCTTCGCCTACCACGACCGTCGATTTGGCGTCGCCGAGGGACTGGCGATCGACGACCGGCACGTCTTCATCGTGATGGACAACAACCACGACCACCTGGCGGCCGCCGCCAGCGACCGGCGTCCGCGCCTGTTCGTGTTTCGCCACCCGCCCTGACCCTCGCCGCGGCCGATCCGCGGTGACATGATGGGCCCGTGTTGACCGCCGTCCTCTCATTCACGTTCTCGACGCTGACCACGCTGCTGCTGGTGGTCGACGCGCCCGCCGCCGTGCCGCTGTTCCTCTCGATGACCCAATCCGACACGCTGGCCCACAAGCGGCGCACGGCCTTCCGCGCGTCGCTCGCCGGAGGCATCGTGCTAGCCGCCTTCGGCGCGCTCGGCGGCGTGATCTTCCGCGTGCTCGGCATCTCGCTGGGCGCGTTCCGCATCGCCGGCGGCGTGCTCCTGTTCCTGCTGGCGATCGACATGCTGCGCGCGCAGCCGTCGCGCCAGCGCACGTCGCCGGAAGAAGAAGCCGAGGGCCAGGACCGCCCCGACATCTCGATCTTCCCCCTCGCGATCCCCATGCTCGCCGGCCCGGGCGCGACGTCGACCGTGATGGTGCTGGTGTCGCGCGCCGTGCATCCCTGGCAATACATCGTCGTCTTCGGCGCGATCGCCGTGACCGCGCTGACCACGCTCGGCCTGCTGCTCAGCGGCCTGCGCGTCGAGCGCCGCCTGGGCCAGACCGGCATGAACGTCCTCCAGCGCGTGATGGGCCTGATCCTCGCCGCCACCGCCGTCCAGTTCGTCGTCGAGGGCGTGGCCACGCTGCTGCCGACGATCGTGGCGGGGTTGGGAGGCGGCGCGCGGTGAGGTCGCCAATGGCCGCGCACCACCGACGTACCTCATGTCTTCGTACGGCGATCGTGCGTTCTATGCCTCGAACTGTCGATCCCGTTGATCGCGCGGGATGCCGTTCTCCTCGCATCGCAGGAAAAGCAAAGCGCGAGCGTCGCGACAGCCTCGGCAGCACAGTCGGCTGGGTTTTCGTAGCGCACCTGTTCTGAAGCGGAGTGGCGCTCGCTAGAAAGCTCACTCCCCCGCCAAAATCCGCGTCGCGTCCGGCGGTAGCGGCATCTTGTCGAGGGCCTTCACGCGCATTCCGCGGCCCTGGCCGCTGACCATCGCTGGTTGGATGTGGCCGTGCGAGCACTCGCGGCAGCGGACCAGGCGCACGCGCAGGCGGGCGGGCAAGCGGCCGATGCGGCGGGCCTCGCTTCCGCGGGTGGGGTGGTCGGCGAGCGTGGCCTTGAGCGCGAGCGCGTCGCCGCGCGCGGCGAGCTCGGACACACGGGCGAGCACCTTCTGGGCGCCGGTGGCGGCGCTCTCCTGCTCCCCGGCGTAGGCGGCCTGGGCGGCGCTGTCCTTCTTCGAGACGCGTCGAGCGGGCACGCTGGCGGGCACCCACGCGAGCAGGCGCGACTTCATGTACAGCGAGCAGCGCTCGCAGTACGGGATCTTCATCAGCGCCGCGGGCGCGAGCATGCCGCCGAGCGCGAACCCGACGACGCCAAGCCCCAGAAAGAAGTAACCCCACGTCCCCAGCGGCTCGCCTTGCTTGCCGTGCTCGACCCAGGAGAAGTTCACCGCGCGCAGGTGGTAGTAGCGGGCGAAGGTCAGCTCCTCGCCAGTCTCGTCGACGAGCGGACCTTCGCGCGTCAGTGACCGGAACTCGAGATACTGCGCGCCGGCGTAGCCAGCGAGCTGCAGCGCGAGCACGGCCAGCAGCAGGCCGCGGCGGATGCGAAAGCCGGTGAGATAGGACGCGACGCCGTAGCCGCTGCCGGCGGCCATTCCAACGATCAACGCGCCGACCGGGAGCACGTAGTTGGCGTACCAGCCCATGATGTGAAAGTCGGTGGTGTTGTTGTCGAGCCACCAGACGCCCGCCAGCGCGAGCACGGTGGTCACGACACCGGCGATCAGCACCAGCCATGGGCCGGGGCGCCGCGCAGACACCCCCGCGGCGGACCCTGTGACGGAAACCCCGGAACCTTCGGAACCTTCGGAACCTTCGGAACCTTCGGGTGACAGTTGCGACATGTAACCCCTCCCCGTAGGAACGCCGGACGCGCAGAAAAATCGCATCATCATACCGCGAGTGCCTCATTTTGAACCGCGGGAACGCCGCGCGACTTCCCGTTCCCGCCTGGTTGCGTGTTATCCCGACGGAGCCAGCCCATGCAGACACCATCGCCACCGAAGAGGGCGCGCGCGGCACGCGCCCTCGCCGCGCTCGCCGCCCTCACCTGCGCAGCGTGGGCCCCGCCCGCCGCGGCGCAGCCGAGCATCAACACCGACACGCCGACGCGCGCGCCCGCACCGTCGCTGGCGCTGATCGTCGGCACCAACCGCGGCGGCCCCGGCCAGAGCGATCTGCGCTACGCGGAAGACGACGCCCGCGCGGTGGCCGACCTGCTCGGCAGCCTGGGCCACTACCGCGCGGCCAACGTCGAGCTCTTGCTGCGGCCGTCGCTGCGCGACGTGGAGCGCGCCCTCGAGCGTCTGGCCGCGCGCGCCGACGACGCGCGCCGCCGCGGCGAAGACGCGCAGGCGCTGTTCTACTACTCGGGCCACGCGCGCGCGAACGCGCTGAACCTGGGCAATGACGAGCTGCCGCTCGGCGACCTGCGCGCGCGGCTGGTCGCGCTGCCGGCGACGATCACGATCGTGGTGCTCGACGCCTGCCAGAGCGGGGCGATCTCGCACATCAAGGGCGCCGAACCGACGGCGGACTTCTCGTTCAACTCGGTCAATCGACTGACCAACACCGGGATCGCGGTGATGGCGTCGTCGAGCGGGACCGAGCTCAGCCAGGAGTCGGAGGCGCTGCGCTCGTCGTACTTCACGAATAATTTATTGGCCGGGCTGCGCGGCGCCGGCGACGCGGATCGCGACGGGCGGGTCACGCTGGTCGAAGCCTACCGCTACGCCTACAACCAGACGCTGAGCGCGACGGCCGCGACGGCGGTCGGCAGCCAGCACGCGACGCTGGAGACCGGGCTGCGCGGCAAGGGCGAGGTGGTGCTGACCTACCCGGCCGCGGCGAGCGCGCAGCTGGAGCTGCCGTCGGCGCTCGACGGCGAGCTCCTGGTGCGCGCCGAGCCGAGCGGCGCGGTGCTGGTCGAGATGCACAAGGCGGCGGGGCGCGCGGTGCGGCTGGCGCTGGCGCCGGGGCGCTACGAGGTGATTCACCGCCGTGGCACCATCGCGCGGCGCTGCGAGCTGGCTCTTGCGGACCACCACGTGGCGGAGCTCGACACCGCGGGGTGCAGCAACGTCGAAGCGGTCGCGGTCGCCGCCAAGGGACCGGGCGCGCCGCCGCGCGCGCGCTGGATCGTGCAAGCGGCGCTGGGCGCGATCGCGGGGCGCAACGACGCCTATATCCAGCGGCTGCAGGACTTCGGCTTCCACGACACGATCTACTTCGGCATCCCTCGCTTCTCGGTGCAGGCGGCGCGACCGCTCACGCGCCACTTGGTGCTCGGCCTCGAGCTCGCGAGCCTGGACGAGCGCGTCTTCCGCCGCGACTCGACGACGACGCTGTCTGGACAGAACGAACGCTTCTGGTGGGCGGCTTATTCGCTGGGCGCCGACGCGCGCGGCGAGCTGCCGCTCTGGCGCGACCGCCTGATCCCGTACGCGCGCGCCGGCATCGCGCTCACCTATGGCCGCACCAGCTACCAGGAGATCGACGCGGCGACCAACGCCGTCAAGAGCGACGACAGCACCTCGAGCTTCGGCTACGCCCTGCGCGCGGCGGCGGGCGTGGCGCTGATGCCCTGGCGCCATCTCGGTTTGTTCGGCGAGCTCAACGTCACGTACGCACCGACGGTGAGCAACCTGCTGGGCGACGTGCACGACAGCGGCGGCCCGGGCGCGCTGCTGGGATTGCGAGGTGAGCTGTGAGATCGAACGCGAACGCGAACGCGAAGACGACGGCGGCAAGGACAACGGCCAGGCGCGCGCTGCGCGGCCTGCTCTGCCTGGCGGCGGCGCCGATGCTGATGGGCAGCGAGTGCGAACAACCGCTGGTGAAGGACTCGGGCTTCGACGTCTGGTGCGGCGACACGCTGTGCAACTGGCAGGTGGACGCGGGCGGCGTCGCCAAGGTCCCGACGTGGAACGCGCAGGACTACGGCGTCGGCCTGGTCGGGGACCCGGCGGCGATCTCGCAGAGCTTGCCCTTCACCAGCGACGAAGTCTCCTGCATCCACTTCGATCTGCTCGCCAACATCGATGACGCGGCCATCGTCACGCTGTCGATGGACTTCGGCGACGGCGCCCCCGCGACCGCGGAGACCATCCCGAGCGGCGCGTGGAGGCCACTCAGCTATCACCTGGTGACACCGACGTACTTCCCGTCGCTGCGTATCTCGATCCGCAAGACGGGCGCGGGTCGGGTCGAGCTGGCGCAGATCCAGGCATCGAAAGCCTCGGATTGCTCGGGGCCGCCGCCGGCCGGAACGCCGGCGTCGCGACCGGCGGGCGCCACCTGCGAGACGACCAGCCAGTGCGCCGCCGGCGCGTGCGTGGTGCGCCCGGTCGACACCGAGCTCTTTCCCGACGGAACGACGCGATCGGTGTGCGCCGGCTGTAGCACCAGCGCCGACTGCGCCGCCGGTGAGGTCTGCGGCCTCGCGTGGAGCGGCGCCTTCATCGAGCCGTTTCCGTCGTGCCTCGCGCCGGCGGCGCTGGTGCTGGGGAGTCGCTGCCTCGCCGACGGCGAGTGCGCCGGCGGCACCTGTTGCCAGGGGGTCTGCTCCACCTGTTGCGCGGGCGCAACCGGGGGCGCCGCCGCCTGCGCCGCGGGCGGAAGTTGCGCGGCGCGCGCGAAGAATGCCGACGGGAAGCCGGCGCGCCCCGCCTGGCAGTGCGCACCCGACGGCGGCAGCGGCGCGGCTGGCACGCCCTGCCTGGCCGACGACGACTGCGCGAGCGGCGCGTGCGCGGGCGCCGGCGTGCTCCACGTGTGCGCTGACGGCCGCAGCTGCTCTTCTGACGCCGACTGTCCCACCGGCCCGCCCGGGAATCCGTGCATCGCCATCGGCGTCGCGGGTGGACAATGTCAGTAACGACTCGATGGACGCCTACGCCCGCTATGGTCCGACGCTGCTCCGCAAGGCGCGCCGCATGCTCGGCAGCGCCGCCGACGCCGAGGACGTCGTGCAATCGGTGTTCGTCGACCTGGTGCGCCGCGGTCACTCCGGCGCCGACCTGCCCTATCTCTTTCGCGCCGTCACCTCTCGCTGCCTCAACCACGTGCGCGACCGCGGCAACCGCGCGCGGCTGCTCGAACGCCAGGAGCCGGCGTTGCGCGCCCTCGCGCGCACGCGCTGCGACGACCAGGTCATCGGCATGGACCTGCTGACGAAGCTGGTCGATCGCCTGGACCCGGCGTGCGCCGAGGTGCTGGTCTACCGCTACTGCGACGACCTGACCCAGGACGAGATCGCCGAGGTTCAGGAGGTCAGCCGCAAGACCGTCGGCGCGCGGCTCGCGCGCGTGCGCGAGGCGGTTCAGGCGCTGATCGAGGCGCGCGCGGCGACGGGGGGCGCACCGTGAGCGCGCGCGAGGGCGGCGCGGCGGCGCTCCGCTGCGTCGGCGAGCCGGTGTCGTGGCTGGCGCTCGAACGCCTCCGGCTCGGGGAGCTGGCCCCGGCCGAGCGCCGCGCCGTCGAGGAACATCTCGCGGCCTGCGCGGCCTGCGCGGCGTGCCTGGCCGAGATTGATCAGCCCCTGCGCCTGCCGGCGTTGCCCGAGACGGCGCGGCCCGCAACCTTCCGGGCACGCCTGCGCGCGATGTTGGCGGGCACGGCTCGCGCGCGCCTCTGGGCGCCCGCAGGTGCCACCGCCGTCGCCGGCCTCGTCATATGGGCCGGCGTCTTTCTCTTCGCGCGCCCGAAACCGCTCGACGAGACGCTGGCCGACGGAGCGCTGCCCGGCATCAAGGGCGGCGGCGTCGCCCTGTCGCTGGTGCGCGAGCGCGACGGGGCGATCGACCACGACGCGACCAGGTTCACCGAGCGCGATCGCTGGAAGGCCCTGGTCACCTGCCCCGCGGCGCGGGTCGTGTTCTGGGACGTCTTGGTCTTCGACGGCGCCTCGACGACGTTCCCGCTCGCTTCCACGGCCCCGATCACCTGCGGCAACCGCGTGCCGCTACCGGGTGCGTTCCGCCTCGACGGCACGCGCCCCGTCCAGGTCTGCCTGCTCCTCGCGGCGGATCCCATCGATCGGACCGGCGTGACCGCGCGCCGGCTCGCGCTCGACCGCCGCACGACGTGTGCCGCTTTGCAACCAGAGCGGTAAGAACAGACCGCGCGCGCGCTGGATCGTCCTCGGAGTCGCGATGCGGGCTGCATCCCGAGTTGGCCGCATCGCTACCAGTCGAGCGCGCAGCCTACGCCGCGCCCGCTCGCGATCGCCATCGGTGTGATGACGAACGACGGCGCGCCCGTGGCGTCACGCGGGCGATGAAGGAGATAGGGCGCGGCGGCTCCGACGGCGCTTCCCAGCACGGCGCCGGTGACGACGTCGGTCAGGTAGTGCTGGTCGGCTGCGATCCGCAGGTATGCCGTCGCCGCGCCAATGACGCCGCCGGCGACGTAGATGACCGGCGCCCAGCGGTAACCGCGCATGCGAGCGACAGTCCCGGTGGCGGCCGCGACCGCGAACGTGAAGCTGGTGTGCGCGGAGTAAAAAGACAGGTTGGCGTCGTCGGCGCCCGGGCCGGTGTCGGGGTTGGGGACGCCAGCGTGAGCGTACGGCCGCTGGCGTCCGACGCTGTATTTCACCAGCTGGTCGAGATCGCCGGACAGCGCGACGGCCTCGGCGCTGATCAACAGATCGATCCACAAACGACGCGCGCCGCCCTCTTTCACGGCCGCCGCCGCCAGCATCCCCACGCCGACCAGCGGCGCGACCACGTAGGCCCCGGCATTGCTGATCGTCGCGGCGGCACCGCCGTGCGCAGTCCAGCGAAGGTTGTCGCGCACCGCGGTGTCGAGGGCGTTCGACGCGCACCAGCGGCAGGTCAGTGGCGCGAACTGGCTCGTCAGCGCCTCGGACGCAATCCAGAGGCCGGCGGCCGCCACCGTGATCGACACGTCGATCGGCACCGAGACGCGCAGACCTGCGGGCGCTGGCTGCGCGATCTCCGCGCGCACCGGCCCGGCAACTAGCCCGGCCGCAATCGCGACGGATACGAAAGAGGCGCGTCTCGCTGGCAACGTTCTACATCGTCCCGGTTTCGCGCGCGTCTGCACTACCATCGCTCGGCGGAGCGGCAATGGCGAGATCGACCGCCACCGTGCTCACGGCAATTCCATCGACACGCAGTGTAACCCGAGCACCGGGCGCGTGCGCCGGTTCAGCGCGTGCGGCCTCATACAACGCCTGTGGCCCCGTATAGTGTCTGCAGCCCCTATAAAGATGAACCATTCGACCGCCCTCACGCCACTCCACCAGACGATGCACCGGCGACACACCTGCGCGATCCCGTGGGCGTTGGGTCTCATCGCGCCCGCGTTGAGCCTGCTCGCCAGCTGCGCGGGGCGCTCGCCGGCGCCCGGCGGCGGCGCGGGAGGCACCGGCGCTGGTGCTGCAGGCGCGACCGGTGGCGCTGGCGACGCGATCGACGGCGATGCCGACGACGGCGGCGGCACGCCCGCGTGCGGCGCGAACGTCACCGCGGCAATCCTGGCCAACCAGAGCATCGTGCTCGCGGGCGATTCGTGCGTCGACGTCCCCGCGGGCAGCACCCAGTACGACGGCGTGATCTCGGGCGCCGGCACGCTGCGCTTCCGCGCGCTCGGCGGAGCCGGCGCGCTGATTCTCACCGCGGACAGCACCTTCTCGCTGCCCGCCGCTCAGCAGATCGAGACCGCGACCGAAACCAAGAGCCCGACCGATCCCAATCACGTGCACTACTTCTCGATCGAGAATCCCGATCCGCCGGCGGTGTTGGTCGATCCCGGCGTGACGTTGCAGCTCGGCACGCCAGCATCGACGAGCGGGACGATCGGCAACTACATCCCCAGCACCAACGGGACCACCATCAACCTCGACAACATGCGGATCGATGGCACGCTGGTGCTGCCGTCGGGACCGGTCCAGCACCTCGGCATCCTGAGCGGCACGGGCGTCATCACGCGGCCGGCTGTCGGCACGACCGGAGGCACGCTGTTCCTGGTCGGCGACAATCCGTTCAGCGGCGTCTACTCGCAGTTCTTCGGTGGCTACTTCGGCAGCGACCACGTCCTGTTCTCGTTGCCCAACGCCACGATCTTCAGCAACGAATCGTTCATCGTGGCCGCGCCTGAAGGACAATTCGGCGCGACCGCCGACCATCTGTTGAAGTTCCCGCAGACCATCTGGGAGAGTCACTATGGCGACGACATCAACACCAATTCGGGGCGGGTCGTCTTTGCCGGCGTCTACAGCTACAGCAACAGCGGCGATCCGCTGACACCCTCGTTGAGCGACGCGCGGCTGAACACGATGCTGGTCCAGAACCTCGCGGGCAGTCCGACCGGCGGCAGCAATTCGAGCTTTCGCGGCATCAACATCGAGGGTGGGACGACCGAATGGGGCGACGGAACGACGGCGACCTTCTTCCTGCCGGCGGCGCCCTCGCCGGCCGCGCCCGACTCGACCGTCAAGAACGCCTATATCAACCTGCACAACGGCGCGACGCTCGTGTTCAACTATAACGGCCAGTACACCTGCAACATCGGCATCACCGGTGGTGGCGGCGGCCCGCGCGCTGACGGCTCGGTCGCCGTCGGGAACCTGACCATCGCCGCAACCGCCGGCAACTACGCGGTGTTGACGATGCCGCAGAACTACAACGGCACCACGACGATCGGCGCGGGCGCCACCCTGCAGCTCGGAGCCGGCGCGGCCGTGCAGGCCATGCGCGCCACCGTCGGCGCGCCCACCGCTGCCGAGCCTCACGGCGCGGTCACCGCGACCGCGCTGGTCGCCAGCTACTCCGGCGACAGCAGCTTGCTGACCGCGGAGTCACCGGGGGGCGCCGCCACCAACGCCATCGTCAACGACGGGCGGCTGCTGGTCAACAACGCCACCACGGCCATCACGCTGTCGCACATCAGCGGCGCCGGAACGGTCACCCAGATCGGCCCCGCGAGCGTCACGCTGATGACCAACAGCTATCGCGGCGGCACCCAGATCCGCGGGGGAATCCTGCTGGCCGGCGACGACCGCGCCCTCGGCAGCGGCGACGTCGTCAACCAGGGCACGCTCGCCACGGCGCCCGGACAGCGGACGATCGACGTGCGCGGTAACTTCCGCCAGGGCGCGCGCGGCGTGCTCCGGCTTTCAGGCGGGCGCGATGGTACCGGCGCGCTCCTGCGCGTCAGCGGACACGCCGAGATCGACGGACAGCTCCGCGTGCCGTTACGCGCGATCGCGGCCGGGGGGCGAACGCCGATTATCCGAGCGGCGGGTGGGCTGCGCGGGCGTTTCCGCTCGATCGTCGCCGCCGGTCGGGAAGTCGCCGCGAGTTACGACGGCACGACCTGCTACGTGACCGGGCGGCCGTCGAGGGGACGCCTCGCGACGCCCGCGCTCGTCGCCGCCGCCGAGTGAGCCCGCCGCCAGCGCGGCGTCGCCTGAGTCACGGAATGCGCGCCCTGGTTCGACGCGCGCGGGCGTGCGATTGCGTGATCGATTGCTGGGTCGCCGTTCATTGATCATCGCCGGAGCCACCGGCGGAGGTTCGCCCATGTCCCATCGCCACGCCGTTGCTTTATTCGTTGTGCTCGCCGTCGGAACCGCCGCTTGCGCCAGCTCCGAGACCGCTTCTGACGACGCCGGCACCAGCGGCGCGACCGGCGGTCACAACGCGGCGACAGGCGGCGCGGGTGGCAGCCCCGGCGCGGGCGGAGGCACCGGCTCCGGCGGCAGCAACGGCGCGGGCGGCGTCATCACCGGCAGCGGCGGGAACGCCAATCCGGACGGCGGCGCCGACAGCGGTCGGACAGACACCGGCGGCGCCGCGGGGCGAGCCGGGACCGGCGGCGCGACCGGCCTGGGTGGCACGACCGGCACCGGCGGCTCGGGCGGGATGGGCGTCGCGGGCACGACGATGTTCCCCAAGCCGGGCGGAACCAACCTGTGCCCCGACCCGACGTTGCGCATCACGTTCTCGGGAGCCCCGACGGTGGGCACCGCCGGCAAGATCCAGGTCTTCAACAGCGCGCAGCCGGCAACCGCGGTCGCGGTCGTCGACGTCGGTGCGACGACGTTCACCAAGACCATCGGCGGCATGGTCTTCAACACGCAGCGTCCGGTGTACATCGACGGCAACACCGCGGTGGTCGTCTTGCCGGTCGCGGCGCTCGCGTTCAATCAGACCTTCTACGTCACGGTCGACTCCGGCGCGATCAAGGGGCCGGGCGGGGCCGCGTTCTCGGTGACCGGCGCCACCACCTGGCGCTTCACGACCGCGGCGGCGGCGCCGGCCAATCGCACCGCCATCAGCGTCGCGACCGACGGCAGCGCCCCCTATTGCTCGGTGCAGGGCGCACTCGACTTCGTGCCGGCCAACAACACGGCTGCCACCACCATCACCATCGCCGCGGGGACCTATCACGAGATCATCCACGTCACCAACAAGAGCAACGTCACGTTGATGGGCGCCAGCCGCACGGGGACTGTCATTGCCGCGACCAACAACAACACCATGAACCCCAGCACCAAGGGCCGCTCGCTGGTCGGCATCGACAACGCGACCGGCTTCTCGGTCCGCAACCTGACGATCGACAACCAGACGCCCCAGGGCGGATCGCAGGCCGAGGCGTTGCGCATGGAGAGCTGCGACATGTGCATCGTCCGCGACGCCACCGTGATCAGCCTGCAAGACACCTTGCTCTGGGACGGGCGCATCTACGCCAACAATTGCTTGATCGAGGGCAACGTCGACTACGTGTGGGGCGGCGGCGCCGCCTACTTCGCGAATTGCGAGATCCGCACCATCGGCCGCTCGGGCCCGATCGTGCAGGCACGCAACCCGGCGAACACCTACGGCTACGTCTTCGTCGATTCGCGCATCACCAGCGATGCCGGGCTCACCGGCGGCGTACTGGCGCGCATCGACGTCGGGACCTACCCGGCCAGCCACGTCGCCTACATCAATTGCCAGATGACATCCGAGATCGCGGCGGTCGGCTGGCAGCTGACCGCCGGCACCGACGTCTCGATGCTGCGCTTCTGGGAGTACCAGAGCGTCGACGCCAGCGGCAATCTGATCAACACCGGCAGCCGTCTCAACGGATCGAAGCAGCTGACGGCGGCGCAGGCGGCGATGATGCGCGATCCGTCGGTCGTGCTCGCGGGCTGGACGCCGCCCGCGAACTGAAGTCTTCCCGGTATTGCGGCGGCCGCCGCTCGACGCAGGTTCATCCGCATGCGCGAAGGCGGCACGGCCGCGGGTGAGCTCGCGTCCTGGAACGACGGCGCAGCCAGGCGCTCGATCGTCTCGTTCGGCGAGCGCACCACGCGCGCCGGCTCGCCGGACTACGTCGCGCCCGACGTCCGCGCGCCACCGGAGCGCCGCCCGGGCGCAGGCAGCGACTCTGGAAGGCGAGGCGGCAGGCGGCGCTCGCCGCTACGGGTAGACCTCGCGCGGCGGGCTCACGGGCGCGCTCGTCGCAGGCGAAGCGCGCCTGACCGGGCGGCGCTCGCGCCAGAGCCGCCGCGGCAGGACCGACGCGCCGGCGGCGCCGCCGAGCACCGACGCCGCCAGGCCAAAGACCAGCGCGCCGAAGAGTCCCCAGAACGCCTTGCCTGATCTCTCCGCCGCCTTGAGCGCGCCCGCCCGCGCGTTGTCGGCCGCGTCCTGCGCCCGCATCTGCATCTCGGTGACCTGCTCGCGGTACTGGACCTCCAATCGATCGACCACCTCGCCGGCGTCGGCCTGCGACAACCCGGTGTCCAGCGTGAGCGCGGTGGCCAGCGTGTCGCGATCCCAGTGCCCCTCCGCCGTCGCCGCGCCGACGGCCCGGCGCGCGGCGTCCTCGACGGCGGCGACCGAGATCGGCGGCTGGCCGCGCGCCACGAGCCGCTCGTTCACCGGCCGCAGGGCGTCGTCGATGTTCAGCGACAGCGACGGAGCACCGCCGCCGAGCGTGCGCCCCGCCACTGGCGCCGACGGCTCCTCGACGCTGCCGACGGCGTGCCCCACGGAGGCCACGCCCGAGACGATCGTCGACAGCGCGGCGACCACCAGCGCGCCGCCGAAGATGGTCGTGAGGCTCCACACCACGAGCCCGTGCACGGCGCCGCCCGCGCGCCCGACGAAGCCGGCGCCTCGGCCGGCGACCCATCCGCCGATGAAGAGCGCGATGAGCGGCGCGATCACCGCCCAGATCCCCGCGAACAACGCCGACGGCCGCAGACTGCGCACGCCGTTCGGATCGATGGTCGAAAGTCCGACCGCCAGCCCGAAGACGTACAGCAACGTCCACAACCCCAGCGCCGCAACCGCGCCGCCAAACACCGCGCCCCAGCTCAGGCGCGGCCGGCCGATGGGAAAGTTCCTCGACGCCGGCTGAGCGGCACCCTCGATGGTTTCGGTCTCCAAGACCTCGGCCATGGCGTTCCTCCTCGAAGGCGGCGGCGGTGACACCCGCCGGCCCTCACCTGAGAATATTCTCACGAAATCGCGCACTCGGAAGGCGACTGGAGGCGCCCGAACCCTTCGCGGTCACTTCGTCAGCGACGCGGTCTCGAGCCACCACGGATGCTGAGCCGTGCCGTCGAAGGTCTCCGACGTCTTGTACTTCTCCCATTCGCCGTGCGCCGCCACGGCCGCCGTGCGCGCGAGCGCCGCGCGCTTCTCCGGCTCGTTCATGGGGTGCCAGCGGTAAGCGGCGTCGATCCCCTGCATGAGGATCCCCAGTGTGTCGCAGCCGGTTATCACCACCGACGTCGGCTGGCTCATGGCGTAGTGCAGGCACTCCGTCGGCGTGACCGTGTGCTCGACCATCGGCGCGCTCTGCAGAAACAGCCCCGAGCCGAGCGGCTTCATTCCGAGCACGCCGATCTCGTCCTTCGCCAGCTCGGGCACCACGTGCCGCCCGAAGCTGCGGTAGTGCGGATCCATCACGTTGATCGGCAGCTGCACGGTGTCGAATCGATAGCCGTGGGCGCGCGCGGTCGCGAGCATCTTGAGATGAATGTCGGGGCTCTTGTGCCCGGTGAAGCCCACGAAGCGGATCTTGCCCGCCTTGCGCGCCGCCTCCAGCGCCTCGATCGCCCCCTGCGCGCCGAACACGCGCTCCGGGTCGGACATCCGGATCACCTCGTGGATCTGCACCAGATCGATGACGTCGGTGCCGAACGCGCGCAAGCACTGATCGATCTGGTCCGCCGCCGCCTGGCGCGTGCGCCCGTCGATCTTGGTCATCAGGAAGGCGCGCTGGCGGTAGCCGTCGCGCAAAGCGCGCCCCATCCAGACCTGGCTGCGGCCGTCGTTGTAGTCCCAGCAGTTGTCGAGGAAGGTCACGCCGTGATCGATCGCGGTGCGCACGATGCGCGTCGCGGTCTGCTCGTCCCTGGCGAGGCCAATGTGGAATCCGCCGAGACCGAGCAGCGAGACCTCGACGCCGGTCCGGCCGAGCGCGCGCGTCGGCATGTGGCCGCCCGCCGGCAGCTTGAAGTCCTCTGCCGCGGGCGCGCCCGGCTGCGGCGTCTTCGGCGGCTCGGCGGCCGCCAGGCCCCGAGGCCAGGCCGCCAGGCCGCTCGCGACTCCCGAGATGAACGCCCGCCGCCCGAAGCCGCTCACAGACCTGTCCGTAGGCGCCATCGTGCTCGAAAAGTTCAGACCGGAGATCCCGCGCGTCAAGGCCCGAACCACACCGATTCGATCGGCGTCATGTTCGCGCCTCTCACCGCGACCCGAGGTTGCAATCGCACGCCACCACCGCGAGGACAGCGGCTCAGCTCGAGAGGTGAGCGGCGACCTCGCGCGCGGCACGCGCACCGCTCCTGAGCGCGCCATGGACCGTGCCGGGATCGCCGCCCGTGTCGGTCGCCTCGCCGGCGAAGAAGAGCCGGCCCGACAGGGGCGCGGCGAGCTCGGCCGGCGCATCCAGCCCGCCGACCGGGACGTAGCTGTAGGCGCCGCGCGCGTAAGGATCCTCGGCCCAGTCGACGACGACCGCGTCCTCGACGGCGGTCAGCAGATCGCGCGTGCTGGTTCCCAGCCCGCGCGCGAGACCCGCGATCGCCGCCCGCAAGCGCGGCAAACGCGGCAAAGATGGATCGCCGGACACCGGGCCGCGCGCGCCGTTGCCCACCCTCGCCAATCGATCGGCTGCCGGACCCGCGACCCACCCGACCAGGCAGCGGTGCGGCTCGGGACCGAACGTCCACCACACGGGGACCGCGGCGCCGGGCACGTGCAGGAAGCCGGTGTCGCGCGGGATCGGCGACGACCATCCCGAGCCGAACCGATCGCGAAAGCGCACGACGATCTTGACCACGTTGCCC
>Ga0265338_10004104_pt1 | contig 19951 bp, 17 predicted proteins | sample 42126metaG_FD_193579 | JGI IMG/M metagenome (GOLD analysis project Ga0265338, IMG submission 193579) | Rhizosphere microbial communities from Carex aquatilis grown in University of Washington, Seatle, WA, United States - 4-21-26 metaG | ecosystem: Host-associated > Plants > Roots > Rhizosphere...
CAGTAGCAGCGGTCTCTGGCGCCGTCAATAGCGCCTCAATATAGTCAGCACAGTAGCTGTCCTCGTTGCGCTGAACACGCTCGTCGGACATTTCAGTCGGCACAAAAGCAATTGGCAAACCTGTCTGCTGGCGTAGAGAAGCGGCATAACGAGCTGTAGCACGGGCGTTTGTCAATGAACAGATCAGCAGATGGGTCGCATTGCGGGCTCCCACCGCACCCTGTGTACCGGCTCCGGTGCGCTGGATCAGACGCTTACCGCGCAGGTCAGCCTGCGAAACCAGAAAGGGCGAGTTATTTATATCGAAACCGGGTATCAAACGACCTCCGATCTCACCAGCCAGCAACGCAGCGGGGTCCAGTTCACGCAAGGCCAGCGCTTCTTCCGGCGTACGAACCAGCCAGAGACTTGATGCGCCTCCCGCAAAAGCATAGGCCGCAACGGTAAAAGCTCGCATTACATCGATAACTATCACTATACCCTCCGCCTGCTCAGCCTCCAGGCGTGAAAAGCGTCGCATAGAATCAGCATCTTGCATAACAAAACCTTTCTTCAAGAGGATTACATAGAGGTTATGAGTCATTTCTGATTTTTTCACATCTTGAACATCATCAGAAATGACTCATAGGCTCGAAAAATGTCAGCTAACGAATAGTATTGAATGCAACAACGGGTTTAATCGTAGCGAATGAAGTGATATCGATTGGTTTGACAAAAGGACCGCCTGGAGTACTCTGTACCGGCGTATAGCCAACACTAGAGATAGTATTGTGAATAATCCTATCCGTGTTGCCAATATCGTCAATGCCAGCCTGATACCCCTTGTAATCGAAACCAGACGAGGTACCATCACCGACATTGCTGACAGCATCGTTACGAATAGTATTATAACTGGCCAGATCGTTGGTTACCGTTGGCGCTGGTGCGGAACAAGCACTGTTATAATTGTTCAAGTAAATACCAACATCGTTATTCACGAGTGTATTGTTCGTCACCAGGGCGCCAGTTACCAGAGGATCGCCACAACCGCCATAAACGAGAATACCACTGGAAGAGGCATAGGCTTGCCCGGTGTAAGAATTCCCTTTCACTTGATTGCTGACGATCTGAGCGGACGCGCCGCGTGAGATTTGAATACCGTTCTGCGCAATTATGGGTGCCAGAGAAGTGTCCCGACCCGCGCCGGTGACCGTATTATTTGAGATAAAAGCGGTCGAACCGGGTCCGTCTACTACAATCCCGTCTTTCTGGTAACCAGAGACCATCGTATTGACGATAGTCGCGTGACCAATAAACTTTTCTGTCGTGTCGGTACTGAAGTTCGTTACAGGCCACGATTCACGCCCGATCTGAACACCATTCCCAAACTGACAGCCATAGAGAGTGGAATTGTTGTCCCGAATATCTTTGATCTGATCGCCGCTGAGGGTTACGGTGCCGCCTGCGATCACCAGAACCCCAAACTCATTCTCGGCGCAACTCCCATTCCCAGGCATAACACCTGAGATGGTCAGATTGGTAATTCTGGCATTCGCGCCCGCGCCCCAGACCAGAACCAGGACCTGGGGAACAAACAGGTTATCCCTTGTGAACTGCGCCGGCCAACGCGTCAGATCAGGAGCAGAAAATGCCGCAGGAGCCACCAGCGTCGCGCCCCGATCTCCAGTCAGTGTAATCGCTTTTGTAATGATCACCTGCTGGGCATAAGGCACATTACCGCAAAGATACACCTCGTTGCCAGTATGAGCGGCGTCTACAGCAGCCTGGATAGAGGTAAAGCCGGGCGAAGCGCAACCAGTATCTAAACCAGAACTATGGCCAACAAAAAGTATACCGCCAGCCGCGTGGGTGTTTAATGTGCCCTGCAAAGCCACAACGCCTGCCAGCAGCAACGCCAGCATTGTACATCCGATAAAGAGCAAATTCCTCTGCAAACGCGAAAAATGAGACATACCCTTCTTCCTTTCAACCTATACCCCGAAACACAACGTCTCTTTCTTAATCTCAATGCATTGAAATGACCACTATCAGAATACTCTACTCATCCAAATTTTTCAAGTGATTTTCTATTATTTCTACTTATTTCTCTATAAATACACAAAAATGAATGCTTTTATTAATCCGCGATCGCCCGGTGAGAGCTTCAGTACTTAGCTTAAGCGACAAGAAAGATGTGTGGCATAACCTGCCACACATCTTTCTTGTCGCTTATCAATCAATCTGAGCCCTTTGCAATTTGCCGCTATAATCTGTGTAGACAACTTTCCATTCCGTAAAAACATCCAATCCGGCCAGCCCGGCTTCGCGATGTCCATTGCCCGTTCCGCGTGTACCACCGAAAGGAAATTGGATCTCGGCCCCTGTTGTACCGGAATTGACATAGAGAATGCCTGTCGTGATATCACGAGCGGCCCGCTGGACACGATTCGCGTCCTGTGTATAGATCGCACTGGAGAGACCGAACGGTGTCGCATTATTTACTGCTATCGCCTCTTCGTAGGACTGAACTTCGATCACCGAAAGTACCGGGCCAAAAATCTCTTCCTGGGCCAGGCGCATGCCAGGGGTAACATCAGCAAACAGGGTGGGACGATAGAAATGACCGTCAGCCAGAGCACCCTCCCGCGCCACCTCGCCACCTGTCAGCAAGCGCGCCCCCTCGGCCTTGCCAATTTCAGTATAACTATGAATTTTCTCTAGCTGCGAGGCATTGATCACCGGGCCAACATCGACGCTTTCATCCAGACCATCGCCCAGGCGCAGGGCTTCAATACGCGGCACCAGCAAATCCAGCAATTGCTGGCGTACCACCTGATGGACAATCACCCGGCTACAGGCAGTACAGCGCTGGCCGGTCGTGCCATAAGCACTCCAGAGAATACCTTCTATTGCCAGGCTGAGATCAGCGTCATCCAGCACAATTACCGCGTTCTTGCCACCCATCTCCAGCGAAACGCGTTTCAGTGAGTGCGCAGCCTCAATCGCCACATGGCGCCCCGACTCGGTTGAGCCAGTAAAAGAGATCACAGCCACATCTGGATGATGAATCAATGCCTCACCAACCGTGCTGCCAGGTCCGAACACAATATTGACCACACCTTCAGGCAAACCAGCTTCAGTAAGAATTTCCACCAGCCGCAGAGCGCTATGTGGCGTATCGCTGGCAGGTTTAATCACCACAGTATTACCAGCCACGAGCGCAGGAAACATCTTCCAGGTAGGAATCGCAATGGGAAAGTTCCAGGGCGTAATACAGGCGACCACGCCAACCGGGTCGCGCATCGCCACCCCTGACTTATCTGGCAACTCAACTGGCACACTATAACCGAAAAGCCGCCGTCCTTCACCGCCCATATAGTACGCCATATCGATGCCCTCCTGAACATCTCCACGCGTCTCCTGCAAAACCTTACCCATCTCTTGCGTCATAGTTCGGGCCAGGTCCTCTTTATATTTTTTCATCAATTCGCCCACGCGGAAAAGGATCTCGCCACGCCTGGGAGCTGGTACCAGGCGCCATTTTTCAAACGCGTTGTGGGCGGCGGCTACGGCGGCATTGGCCTCCATCTCGCCAGAGAGAGGGAAATAGCCAAGCACTTCACCAGTAGCAGGATTATAGTTGGGGAAAGTCTGGCCGCTGAGGGCCGCTTGCCAGGAACCAGCGATAAAGTTTTGAAAGGTTTTGGCAGTAGTAGTCATCAAGGTTACCTCGACAGGTTAGAACAATCGCGACGCCGTAGAATGTAAACACACATGACCGCTTGCGCCTGGAAACAGGGCTGCTATCCCCAGGGGCAGACAGTCTGACCGACCAGATGGCCAGCATCACAGGTGTATCCACTACAGCGTCTAGATGTAGCGGGGGTTCAGCGTTTCTCTTGCTAAAGAATGCTCTTATTGAGCGTCGCCAGGAATTCAAGATTGCTGCTGCTCTTGGACATCTGCTGCATAAGGGCCTCCATAGCTTCCATCCCACGCTGATCAGCCAGGGTGGAGAACATACGGCGCATCACAACCACGGCACGCAGAGTTTTATCATCAAGCAGAAGTTCTTCGCGGCGAGTGCTGGAAAGCGAGATGTCGATAGAGGGGAAGACGCGGCGTTCGGCAAGTTTGCGGTTCAAGACCAGCTCCATATTGCCAGTACCCTTGAATTCTTCGTAGATCACATCATCCATACGGCTACCCGTATCCACCAGTGCAGTGGCGATAATCGTCAGACTGCCTCCCTCTTCAATTTTACGGGCTGCGCCAAAGAAACGTTTTGGCGGAAAAAGCGCGCTTGGATCGAGACCGCCGGAGAGTGTACGTCCACTGGGCTGAACCGCCAGGTTATAAGCGCGGCTCAGACGCGTAATGCTATCCAGCAGAACCACCACATCGCGGCCACCTTCGACCAGACGTTTGGCGCGCTCCAGGACCATCTCTGCCACACGTGTATGGGCCTCAGTTGGCTCATCAAAGGTTGAACTGATCACCTCGGCCCGTACTGAGCGCTTCATATCAGTAACTTCTTCTGGACGCTCGCCAATCAGGGCAATCATCAGGTGAACATCATTATAGTTCTCGGTGATAGAATTGGCGATTGACTTGAGGAGCATCGTTTTGCCAGCTTTTGGCGGGGAGACAATCAGGCCGCGCTGTCCACGACCGACAGGGGCAACCAGGTTGATGATACGACCAGAAATGTTATGGGGACCTGTCTCCAGGTTAAACATCTCGCGTGGGAAAATGGGGGTCAATACATCAAAATGGGGGCGACGTTTGGCTATTTCCGGGTCTACACCATTAATTGCTTCAACCCGTAACAGGCCATAATATTTTTCATTATCTTTCGGGGGTCGCACCTGTCCAGAAACCATGTCTCCCGTTCGCAGGCCAAAGCGGCGGATCTGGGATTGAGAGACGTAGACATCCATATTGCCTGGAAGGAAGCGTTCCTGGCGCAGGAAACCGAAACCGTCCTCGACAATTTCCAACACACCAGCACTAAAAATGTTGCCCTGTTGTTCGGTGTGAACCTGGAGAAGTCGGAAGACAAGATCCTGTTTTTTGAGGGTGGTGTAGCCGGAAAGTTCGAGGTCGCGAGCTATGTCGCGTAACTCCGAGATTGTTTTTGTTTCTAGTTCAGCGATATTCACGGTGTTCTAGGGCGGGGCAGTGCCATAAGAGGTAACACGCCCTTTCTCCTTTCTCTGATGAACCTGAAGTAAGGTGGGAAATGGCTTCAAACAAGGTTATTTCTCTAGGAAAAATACCCTGGGAAACGTGGATGCACAGAGTGCTTAATCGATGGGTGAAAGAGGCGTTGGCCTACAAACCTAAGAAAGTATGCACCACAACAACTTGTATATTGGGAACCAGCAAAACTACTAGCATCGTGTGGCAGGTACCTTAGGAGCTAGCACCACTATACCATAAGCTGCTCTCTAAGTCAAGTGTGTTTTTCGCCAAAACTACTGGATGGAGCGCCGGATGCGCGGATTCAAGAGTGAGATTTTCGTAGAGTACGCGTATTACGGCGAATCGGAGGCATTTTGATCCGACCAGTTTCACTTACCTGGTCGTAAAAGGCAAACCACTGGTTATCAATCCATTGATCACAAAGGCATAGTACTTCACCCAGGCCACGCCGCTCCAATTCGTGCTTTACCACATTGTTCGCATGGGGATGCTCATAAAGGCGAGGCAACGGTGAACCAAAACCATGGGTGTAGTGAGCCAGTTCATGGGCAATAGTGACAATCAGAATATACTCGGGAATCTCTGGCAGTTGGAGCAACGCGTTGATCCCGATAAATGATCTGGTATTATCCAGGGCCAGACGGATCAGTCCCAACCGACGCTTCCAGGGCTGGCAATAGGCAATTTCTATCTCATTGACACGCGGAACATCGGAGAAATACTGCTGCCAGATTTCATTCAGGTATACTTCGAGGTTACGAGAAGCTACAATGATATCTGGTGTGAAGGGTGTTTCAGTTAAAGACATAGAGCAAGCTCCTTTAGTGGAAAAATATGTGGTTGTAAGTCCAGTATAGAGAGGAGTCTGAAACATAAATGATAGATGTAAAGTAGCCGTGAAAAGCCCTGCCGAACAACTGGCAGCGTGTTGACGCGCGCGACTTTGTGTTCTACCATATGACCAGTGCATGATACTTATAAAGCTTCAGATGTGAGGTGAGATGTTCTCCCGGCGACTCTGTATGCTTTGTTACGCAGCGGTGTATGCAAAACTTTCTTTTTGGCAGGGATAAGCTATGGTAGAGCGTATAGGCCAACAATTAGGAAATTATCAACTGAGCGAACTTATCGGCAAAGGTGGCTTTGCCGAAGTCTATATTGGTGAGCACATTTATCTGAAGAACCAGGTTGCAATTAAGGTTTTACATGCGCATATGGGGGAGGTGGATACAGAGACCTTCTTACATGAGGCGCGTACTCTGGTAAAGCTTATTCATCCACATATTATTCGGGTACTCGACTTTGGCATTGAGCAAGACACACCATTTCTGGTGATGGATTATGCTCCTCATGGGAATTTGCGCCAGCGCTATCCAGCAGGTGTCAGTATGCCCTTGCCTTTGGTAATTAAATATGTGCAGCAACTCGCGGCGGCTTTGCAATGTGCTCATGATCAGAAACTCATTCATCGGGATGTCAAACCGGAAAATATGCTGCTGGACAGGAATAACGATGTACTCCTGAGCGATTTTGGGGTGGCGATAATCGCGCAGAGTTCACATTATCCAGCTGTGCAAGAACAGGGGGGCGCGGCTGGTACGGTCGCGTATATGGCGCCGGAACAGATCCAGGCTCAGCCACGAGCGGCCAGTGATCAGTATGCGTTGGCGATTGTGGCATATGAGTGGATTAGCGGCGAGCGTCCCTTTCGTGGCTCCTTTACAGAGGTCGCGATCAAACACACCCTGGTCGCTCCTCCATCGCTCTGCGAGCAAGTACCTGGTCTTCCACCAGCGGTGGAGCAGGTTATTTTCACAGCGTTAGCCAAAGCTCCCGAAGAGCGCTTCGCCAGCATCCAGGCATTCGCGCGCGCGCTGGAACAGGCCGCTTCCGATCCAGAAGTTGAAAACAGAATCATGCCAGTGCTTACATCTGCACAGAGAACGCCCGTCCTGGAAACGCCAGAACTGCAACCTGAAATCCGCATTGTTCCAGTTCCAGGGCGTCTGACACGGACACCCATATCGCTGGCAAGCCAGAGCCAACCACCCCGGCGCGAGAAGACACGGAAGCGGTCTGTGCTGATTGGTATCAGTGTTTTGCTGATCCTCTTCCTGAGTATCGGGGCAGTTGCGCTGGGCGCTCGCGTCCTCAATGTATACGCTCAACATCCAGGTCAGGGCACGGGAACAACCAGTCTCAGGATTACGCCCACCCTTACGGCCACAGCCAGGGCTACACCGACGCCAGGCAGAACTCCCACCACTGTAGCGCCCTCGCCAACCGCCCTGGTGAGCTATCCATTGGTGACCGGAAGCTACAGCGGTCAGATCGATAATACGCTCGCCTTTATCAATTCTACGATGACGTTATACATTAACCAGAACCAGGAAAATATAACAGGCCAGTTTACTGTAGCTCCGCCGCTGTCAGGCACTGGACCGTTTACAGGCACGGTCACACTTCAAAATGCCATCCAATTTATTGTGACCAGTGCCTCTACCACAGCACCGATCTTATTTCAGGGCAGCGTTTACGCAAATCATAGCATGTCAGGTACGTATTGTAGTATCAATGCTCAGAAAAAATGCGACGCAAGCGTTGGCGGATATGGTACCTGGAACGTCCAAAAAGATTGATCAATCCCGAAACACAGATAAGTCAGTCCTGATTTTTCATTCGTTTAAAGATCAGGGCTGACACATTTTTTTGGATGAACATGCGCAGAAAAACATCTTTACCAGGATGAGACGAATGACCCATAGAGCCACCAGTATCTTCCAGTATACTTCTCTTGAGAAAGAATAAGAGATCAGGAGGGTACAGAAGATATGAAAAACTGCGTTTATGGCGAATCGGTTCAGACACAGCTGGATCTCCGGTGTATGCCTGGACATGCAATGTTGGAGGACAACTACTTCGCAACAGTGCTCATACCTGTTGTACAACCTGTTGCTCCACAATTGAACGAGTACGAAGAGGGATTGTATAGTTCGTTTGAATCCGCAATCAGCGCGCGGGTGAAGCGGGTAAACTATCAACTCAGCCTGCTCTCTACAGGTGAACATTCATACGTAACACAACCCGGACGCACAACCAGCGCACTACTCACAGCCATCTCGCGGCCCGTACATTTCTGGCAGAGACAGAGACATGTCATCTCTATAGCATGCCTCGGTTTGAGCCTCGTATTACTGGGCTTCGATCTGATGGGACTCCTGGTGCTCTGGCGGTAACCGGTCTTTTACCAGCCTGGAGAAAAGTCCTGCCCCGCTTACGACCCTGCCGCAGAGTGGCACAGGGCCGTTTTTTTTGCAATATGCCACAGATTTGATACCAATTACACTTTCTAATCGTCGAAACTAATGAGACTCCGCAAACGTACCCAAAAAAGAATGCGGGCAAACCGTTACTTTCTTAGGGACGACTGAGTTTCTCATGTTGTTGCAAGAATGGACTACGTTTCCAGAGAGAAAGGTAAGAGCAGTGCCGGACGGAGGATCGAAACCTTCCAGCCACTCGCGGCCTGAAGGGCAAACCCCTTATGTGACTTCCGCGGTAGGTCTGGAGGAAACTGCGGGTCGCTTACGTGCCAGACGGACTTCGCTCTTTACACAAACGATCGTCTGGGTGACTGGACTGATCTGCCTGGCTTTCTTGCTGGGAGCCCTGGTGCAGGCATGGTCAAATTACCAGCTCGCCCAAAATTTACAGCAGGTCCAACTGCAAACGCAACAACTGCAAAATGCTCACAATAATCTGGAGCAACAGGTCAAGCGCTATCAAGATCCTTATGTCATTGAAAGTGAAGCACGCCTGCAACTTGGCTATGGCCGTCCCGGTGAACATATCGTCGTGGTAGCCACAACGGCAAACCAGAGCCAGCCGCAAAACCCATCCACAGCAAATACTGCAGGGGGACAGGGATTCTGGCACGCCTGGTGGGACATTTTCTTTGGAAATGAATAGAAAAATACAAATACAACACAAAAGTCCTGAAATGCTTGCACCAGGGTGTACTCTAAAGGTATACTTGCGTTGTAACAAAGCGATAACAAGTGAGTAACAAAGTGAAACGTCGCGTATACACTATCAGACAACATCTTATGATTAGCACGCTCCAGTGTTTACTGGAGCTTACCGGCTTTTGGCAGTGTACGATGCGTTTGATAGTTTGAGAAGGTAGTAACTTCAGAAAACGGAACGCAGAGACAGGCGTTCCAATTTTTTTTTATTCTTTTTGAACTAATTTATTAAAGGAGTGTTTGAAATGCGTCCGGTTATTGGAATTCCCTGCCAGGCGGATTTTCGGGCAGGGTCACAAAGACCTATCTACGGGAACAATCGCACCTATGTGCACGCAGTGGAAAGTGCTGGCGGTTTGCCAATTCTTATTCCCATGCTGAATGATATCGCGAAACTGGAAGATCTGCTCCCACGTCTGGATGGCATTTTGTTTTCAGGAGGCATTGATATTCAGCCTGGCCTGTATGGCGAGCAAAAACATCCAGCAACCGACATGTTTGATCCCCAGTTGGATGCGTTTGAAACTGCCCTGCTCAACTGGGCACTTCAAGAAGACATTCCGATCCTGGGGGTTTGCCGTGGCATGCAATTATTGAACGTGGTGTTGGGAGGGACTCTTTATCAAGATATCGCCGATCAATACACGACAGATCTGAATCATTGTCAACGCGACTTACCACGTACTGAGCTCACACACCGGGTAATCATTGAACAGGGCAGCCAGACAGAACAGGTGCTGGGCACCCAGCAGTTTAGCATCAACAGCCTCCATCACCAGGCGATTAAAATGCCTGGCAAAGGTGTACGCATCAGCGGACGAGCAGAAGATGGGCTGGCCGAATTGCTGGAGGTTCCCGCTCACCGCTTCGCTCTGGGCATTCAGGGTCATCCAGAGGAAATTCATAGCGATGTCCCGGCCTGCTTCAATCTTTTTCAGGGCTTTGTCAACGCCTGCGCTGGCATCGTAACGGAAGAACTCGTGCCTACTACACCTGTGGTACTGGTAGAATCCAGGCTATAGGCTACCGTGTCTAGCAATTTTTCATGGATCATCCCTGGTAACTATTTCAGCAGGGGTGCCGGGGACGCAGTCCTCTGGCCGGAGCGAGAGCCGTCCGGGGGACGAAAAGCGATGAGGTGTCCTCGCAACATCCCCTCTTTTCCAGGCCGCCTGCGGCGGCAAGAAGAGCGTTCTTGAATAGTTACCAGGGATGACCTGTTTTTATGCTCAGAGCATTTACCCTTAGCCTCTTGTTGTACAATAAATCTATGGAGATGGAAACAGAAAATTCCCAGATAGATCAGACACAAAGCCTGCCTCATACTGAGGAAACGGCACTGTTGCATGGCAATCGCGATCTGGCCGTGCTTTATAGCATTGCCAGCCAGCTTAATCGCAAGGTTGAAGTGCGCGAGATGCTCTAGGAAGTGCTGGCTCAGGTCACACACCTCTTTGGCTTACAGGCTGGTTGGGTCTGGTTACTTGATGACGAACGCCAACCATATCTGGCTGCGGCCTGGACCTTGCCCCCGTATCTAGCTGATCATCCTGAACGTATGGCTGGCTCCTGTCTCTGCGTCGATACATTGCTAACGAGTAGTCAGGCTGGCGCAGCGAATATCGATGTCCTCCGCTGTAGCCGTTTAAAAAATGCTGAACGCGAGAGTGATCCAAGCTCCTGGGGTCTCCGTTTTCACGCCAGTGTTCCAGTATACGCAGAAGAAACGTTGCTGGGGGTCTTAAATGTGGCCAGCGAAGATTGGCGCGAACTGACCGAGGATGAGCTGCGCCTCTTACATATTGTGAGTGATCAGATTGGTCTGTCTGTCCAACGCGCACGGCTGGCCGATGAACATATGCGTGCCGCGACACGCCTGGCTACCATCGAGGAACGGAACCGCCTGGCGCGGGATATCCATGATACGCTGGCCCAGGGACTGGCAGCCATTACGCTGCAATTAGAAACTGCCGATGTGCTCATAGATCAACGTCCAGAACGAGCACACGAAGCCATTCGCCGCGCGCTGGATCTTGCCCGCGCCAATCTAGAAGAAGCGCGACGCTCGGTTATTGATCTGCGAGCAGCGCCCCTGCAAAATCGTACACTACCTGAAGCCCTACAAATCCTGGTCCAGGAAACGGCCAGCCAGGGACTTGAAGTCGCCTATCGGACCACGCCTCTGGATTTCCCTCTTTTACCCCCACGCCTGGAAACAGGTATCTACCGCATTGCTCAGGAAGCCCTGACCAACATTCGCAAACATGCCCAGGCCCGGCAGGTAGAACTCACATTAACACTGGAAGAGGGAGAACTCTGTCTGTACGTCCTGGACGACGGGCAGGGCTTCGAGGTTGAACAGGCCATGCAGATACAGTCTCAATCCGATGGCCCGGCAGAACACTTTGGTCTGATTGGCGTCAATGAACGCGTCAAATTACTGGGCGGAACCCTGTGCATCGAAAGTACCTCCGGCTCTGGAACCTGTTTTGTAGTCTGTGTACCTCTGGAAAAGGATTGAGGAGTCAATGATTCGGATTTTACTGGCCGATGACCATCCCATCGTCCGCGAAGGTTTGCGCGCGGTACTGGAAACCCAGGCCGATTTTGAAGTTGTGGGCACACCTCAACAGGCAGCCAACGGTGAAGAAGCGCTCCAACTGGCTCTGGAGCTCAAACCAGATATACTGCTGCTTGATCTGGAAATGCCAGTCATGGATGGCGTGGAAATGATCCGCCGCCTGCGCCAGCGGCTGCCTGAACGCCAGAAAACGGGCCAACCAGTTGGACCACGCGTCATTGTGTTTACTGCTTTTGATAATGACGAACGTATCATTGCAGCGCTGGCTGCCGGTGCCAATGGTTACCTCCTCAAAGGCGCACCACGTGATGATATTTTTCACGCCATTCGCATCACCATGCAAGGTGGCTCCCTCTTACAACCTATGGTCGCTTCCAAACTGTTACGCCATATGGGTCAGCATATAGGAGCACATATCTCTACCGAAGACCGACCAACATATGAAGCTCTGACCGAACGGGAACTGGAGGTACTGACATTGCTGGCTCAGGGCATGCCCAATAAAGAAATTGCCTCACAACTGGTCATCAGCGAACGTACAGCAAAATTCCATGTCAGCTCAATCATGGGAAAACTCGGCGCTACCAATCGCACGGAGGCGGTCGCTCTGGCGGCCCAAAAAGGCTTAATTACCCTGCGCGCTTGACAGAACCGCCTGAACAGGGTACTCTTTCTCTGTAATAATGATATTATTGCAGTCCCATCATATTTATAGACGAAATATTGTGTAACACGAAAGAGGCCGCTGGGATGCAAAAGACGGCGCCGAATGAAGGAAGCTCGCTTGAATATGCCAACGTAAAGAAGATCAGTACGGGAAGCATTAGCGGGGTTTTGTCAGCGTTGCAATTTCAACATCGCCTCTTTTTGCGCGAAACAGGTCCCCTGCTTCCAGCCAGGATCCCCCCGAACAGTGTTGAGATCATTCTGGATGTCATCTGCTCGTCAGGGACCTGGTGTATGAACTTCAACAAACAATATTCAGCAAAGCAAATCTATGGAGTAGATATGCATGAGCGAATCATTCATATTGCCAGAGAGAATGCCACGCTACTCCAGACAAAAAATCTCCAGTTTCAGGTCGCGCAACATATTCCACTGACGTTATTCAAGGAACTGCACCCGCTGCTCGAAGAGATGCAACGTGAATTGCAGCAAGTAGGCTTTTGTAGCGTTGGGATGCTCATTTCATCGGTTGGACAAAAACCGCTGGAGGACAAGAACTAGAAGAACCAGTTTGCAAGCCCCAGGCAACACCATATGTGGGAGAGGTTTTACTTAGAGAGAGAGATGAGTGATGGAACGCGAGATCAGTAACCAGGAAAACTGGCAGCAAACAGAGGCGTCAGAGGTAGCAAGAGTCTTCTTTGGAAACCCGTATATGATCGCCTCGTTAGGCAGAGCACTGCCAGAGGTCATTCCAATGGCCAGGGGAATGAAGGTTCTGGACGTTGGGTGTGGTACGGGAGAATGGGCGCGCAGCCTGGCCAAAGAGTATCCTTACGTACGCACTATTGGTATCGACACGTCACACAGACTCATCACGCAAGCCGTCGCGCTGGCGAAAGAACAAAACATCAGTTCGGTGGCCTTTTTAGAATTCGATACCTCTCAGCCCCTGAACTTTCCCACAGAAAGCTGCGACGTGATCCATGTCCATTCCCTGGCCTCATTTATTACCACAGCCAGGTGGGAACATGTCCTGGAAGACATGCTCCGCGTCCTCAAACCTGGGGGATGGCTGAATATCGTTGACTATGAGCAAGGGTCAACCTCAAGCCCTGCATTTAATGAGTTACATATAATGGGCATGAAAGGTATACGCGCCCTGGGAGGCAGCATCGCTCCATCATCCCCAACCTATGGAGTGGCGGCCCGCCTCTACGGCTTCCTGGTCGATGCTGGCATGATCGATGTCTCCTACAAAGTTCACGCCGTCGATTATGGCATCAAAAATCGCCCGGAGGCCGCTAAATTTCTGGATGACCTGGTAGTAGGGATGTGCAACTTTAAAGAGTTTATTCTGATGTTGGGTCTGGGCGAAAGTGACCATTTCGACGCACTGATCGAAAAAGCCAGGGATGAGCTCACCCAACCAACCTCCTGTGGCTACGCCTATCTCATTTCAGCCGTTGGTCGCAAAGATTTTTAAAAACACGCACCCGCTGAGTAAGACATTCTGGCTAGTTTCGTCCGCCTCATGCCTAAAAAGATACATATCGGTATACAATGTTATAAGTACAAAACTGATGTGTATTGATGTTTCGATACATAGGACGAAAGTTGGTGAAGCTTTGAAAAATCCCAGGGATGCTTTTTTACCAGCATTTTTTCCACGTCTGTTCGCCGCTTTCTGGGTTGTTGTGTTGATTGGGGCGCTAGCACTCAGTTGTGTTCTGGGAATTGCCTTTATCGCTCCCGCAATAAGCCATGGCCAGAATGTAAACCACGCGGATGGTACAATTGTCTCAATCGGCACCGGAAGGAACTTTGTGCTGCTGACCGCTACAGGCCAGCGTCTCTCCTTTCAATGCGGAACAAACTGCCGCGCCTCGCTGGGACATATGCAACGTCACGAAGCCGAGCATGCCCATACAGATGTGTACTATATTGCGGGGTCAAACAATATGCTTATGGCCCTGGACGTAGATTAAGGGATGCCCGGTTGATGAGTAAGCAAAATCATGTAGCAACCCGGATAGATAAAGCAGAGGTTGTTATCGTAGGGAATGGCATTGCAGGTCTGACCGCAGCGGTGGAAACACGACGCCTGGAACCTGAGAAGAGTATTGTCATTATGACCAGCCAGAGCCATCCGACGATTAACACTCCGGCTTTAAAACAGTTCGCCATCAGTAAACTTACGCGCGATCAGTTGCTGGCTTATCCGGCGGGAACTGAACGCCTGCAACGCATTCATGTGGTTAATACACATGTAGAAGAGATTCATGCGCAGGAGAAGTACCTTAGCTTATCTGGCGGACGCGGTTTTGGCTATGAGACCTTACTTCTAGCTACAGGCAGTAGCCCGACAGGGCTCCCCAAAGAGATGCCCGGCCAGGATTTCGATGGGGTTTTGACCCTGCACCGCTTACAGGATTATCTGGATCTACGCCGCCGGTTGAATGAAGTCGAAGAAGCAGTGGTCATTGGCGGTGGAGCACACGCCGTTGAGACGGTCATGGGTCTGTTGTATTGGGGCATTCAGGTTCACTGGTTAATTCGCAGTGAGAGCTTTCTACCGCGCACGCTGGACCGACCTGCTTCCGATATGGTGCTGGAAAGCGCACGCCGAGCCGGGGCAAAAATTTATACTGAGACTGAAGTACTGGGAATAATCGGGCGCGTCGGCGTGGTCGCCGGTGTGGTGACAACGCAACAGCAGATGCTGCCCTGCCAGCTTGTCCTGGTATGTACCGGTACTGCCGCAACAACGACCCTGGCCCAGCACTGTGATGTGCCGATGAAGCATCAGCAGGGCATTCTCGTCGATGATCAACTACGCACCAGTGTACGTGATATCTATGCCGCTGGCGACGTGGCCGCACTACGCGACCCCTTAACAGGGAAGTACGCCACGCGCGCGCAATGGTATGCCGCCGTTCTCCAGGGCAGAGCCGCCGCTGCCGCAATAGCAGGCAGCGAACAGATAGAAAGTTTTGGGGTTCCCTGGCACGCAACTCGCCTGGGCGAGATTTCGATGCTGACTGTTGGAAATCCCCTGGCCTGGCCAGAGAGCGTTGTACCCCTGACTGAAAAACGCAAGGGAAGTTACTGTCGCCTATCGCTCGTTGATGATCGACTGGTTGGCTATCTCTCGCTCGGTTCTTCCCAACCCGATAGTCTATCTATTAAACGCATCATTGATGAAGGGCTTTCAGTACGCGATATTACGAAAGAGCTTTTGCGCGGAGAGTTTGACGCACGTAAGTTTTTCTCGGGAAAACGATCATTTGCTGTACAACGTATGATCAGCACAGGCCAGTTGCCAACTCCGCTACCACCCATGCCAGGTATTATGTCTGGTGAAAGACGAAGCACACCACGTTCGCCAGAGCATATGCTTCCTCCGGTAGCGCAGCGCCAGGCCGAGAGATTACCGGCACCGCGCCAGGCTGAGAGACCAATGACGCCACGTACAGAACCACTGGTCCGGCCCTTCGATGGCAACTCTCCGATTCCAGCCAGCTCTGAAGATCCAATCACTGGTAGGAATAATCGCAGACGCATCGCCGCGCAACAGACCTTGATCGAAGAAACTATGGGTTCACTGCTACCACCAGGCGACAGGAAAGCAGATGAACTGATCGTGCGTATGCCTGAACGGCAGTTTATCGCACCACCTGTTCCACGCAATAAGGAGCCCGGTGAGTCTGACACCTCGGGCAATTTACATCCATCTCGGAGTCTCTGGCATTATACCGATCAACACCCTGCGGTAAAGGGGAAAGGCAAAGGCAATGTTCAAAAATAATACTCATCAGCAGTCCGTGCGCTTGCATAAAACGGGTCCTCAAATTGCACAGGAATTGCACGCGTGTATTGGTTGCAATGAATGTTTACTGGCCTGCCCGGCCCTGGGCGAATCCTTAACCATCGATGTTCTGAATCGCGAGACGCTGGGGGGAGCAATTTCCCGACCGGTGGCACAATTCGCACGGGCCTGTTATCAATGTGGAGCATGTGTCTCACCCTGCCCGGTTGGCCTGCACCGGGACGCGATGATGATGTGGTTGAAAGTACGCCTCTTACGCACTGGCTGGGAGGAGTAATATCCATGGAAATGCGGAAACATCTTGAGAGCGTCGGAGGTGAGACTGGTTACTCGTGGCTCTATAAGGCAACAGTGATCAACGGCGGCGTGCGAGCCACAGTAACTATCCTGGTAATTAGTCTGAGCGCCGGGTTTTTTGCCTGGTACACCCGTTCCGGGAACGACGCGTCTCCCGATAGCATCGTTGGCCTCGTCTATGCCACCATTGGCACTATCCTGCTCTTGCTGGCCGCGACGCGCTTTAGCAAGCGCCGTCGTGTCCACCGTAATCGCACGATTGGCGGCTTGCGCTCCGCGTTAGGCTGGCACATGTGTTTTGCACTGATGGGCCTGGCCTTTCTCGCAATGCATTCTTTTGGCGAGTTCAATCCACGCAGCGGCACATATGCTCTCTATGGCATGATCGCGCTGGTTATCAGTGGATTGGTCGGGCGGGTACTGGACCGCATCATTCCGCGCTTGATTGCCGGTGAAGCACACCGGGCGCTGAATACGGAGGGAGATGATCGGATTGAAACGATCTCACAGAAACTTCAGGCTATTGTAGGACATAATACACAAAATATCCAGGGCTTTACGACTCCCGCCGGGAACAAACAGGCTGCGGCATCCACTGCCCAAAATTCGTTGCTGCCTGTCGCTCTGGGACAGGGACAGGGCCAGGGCCAGGTAAAAGCCTGGCGCGAACAGACACTCCATACTCCCTGGGATCTGGCCTATATCTCGCTGGAATCAACTCCCCAGGAGCTTGGACGCGATGGGCAGTATCGCTTTGTACCGGATAAGAAGAGTGGCCTGACTCGTCCCGGCGCTCTGATGCCTGGCACAGAGGAACATATCAGTGAATTAGAGGAAATTCGACAGGCCATGCGCCATGAGATCTTTTATCGCTATATCACACGCTACTGGCGCACATTTCATATTCTTCTGGCCCTGCTGACGGTGGGATTGCTGGTCTGGCACATTGTTTATGCTTTACAGCTCCTTTTACCCACCATCATACATTAACCGTTATTGCTCCCGACAGAATAACTCCGGGATCGTCAGTTCGAGTTATTGGCCGCGAACTTTGTTCCGGTATTATAAAAGACAAAGTTCTGGCCAGATACACGGACGATCATATCGACCTTGCCATCATGGTTGACATCACTAAACGAAAGCGTTACTGGAAGCTGATCACTGCCAGGCACAATTAGATCAGGGCCGATATAGTCGATGGATTTTGAGGGATCACCGCCTGGCATTTCAAAAATGATAATCTGGCCATGCAGGTTGACTGCAATAAAATGGCTGGGATTATGAACGCTATCGTTATGGCCCACCACGGCGTCAGTCTGGTAGGTGCGTGGGTACCCATAGACAATATTGTTGTATTCGTTTGTACCCCAATTTATAAGATTCATACCCAACGCCCATAAAGCCACCGCAGCAAACAGGCTTAAACCAACGTAGAAGGCCCAGTGAACGGAGCGTCGCCCTTTACGGGCGGGCGGAAGATCATAGGGGCTGGTTGTAGTCCTGGCAGGGCGCGCGGCAGATGGTGGTAGTGGACCAAAATCTTGCTTCTGTGTACGCCGTGGGGGCACATTGGGAGAAGACCGACGGGTTTCAGTCGTCACGTCGCGTGTTCCACGTCGCGCAATCGGTGGATTCAGACGGATTGCGCTCGAAGGCAGACGTGGAGGATTGGAAGCGTCAGGATCATCCTCCATGAGCAAATCATCATCGTCATCAGCAGCATACTGAGTATCGCGCATAGTCTGCTCACGTGTCGTATTGATAGGAATGGCAGCATTCACTCCGGTCTTGCGACTGGTGGTTCCTCGCGTCGAAGATTTCTGAGGCAACCTCTCATTGTTCGGCATTGGTTCTCCCTTTCTCTGTCATCTCGCATTGTGCGGAGACAGACCTTTTTCCACGTTCAGACGTTTCTGACTGGTGGCCATCGCCTGTGTATCGCACAGAAATGGAGACAACGGCTCTCAGGCGCGAACAGGGCGTTCTCTAGTTGCGCAGCATTCTGGCTACAGTATAGCTGGGTATATCAAGGCATGTCAATGTACATTTCATACCTGTGTCTCTTTTTCCTGGTCGTTCTCTTAGAAAAAACGCGCACTGCTGCCTTTTTTACTGGTCAGGTCAGGTCAGGCGCCTGATTTTTTAGAGAAAATATGCCCGGTCAGCCGCCACTGATTTTCGCCTAAAGCTCTCTTTACAAAACACGGATCAGCGCGCTTCCCGGCTACTAATCAAACGAGACACGCTCACGTCTGTAGCATATCACAATCCATTTGGCGAACACAAACCCTGTAAGCCAGCAAACTGTGTTTGCTGAATCTCATTAACCTCCAGCGGGCAAGCGTCCGGTTTCTTCAATGTCACATGTAAGTTGACGTATATGCTACAATATCTCCATGAATCTCGCGTACAGACTCCGACCTACTAATCTTCAAGAATTCATAGGACAACATCACCTCGTTGCCCAGGGCCGGATTATTCACAAAATGCTCGAAGCTGGTACGCTTTTCTCCATGATTCTCTGGGGACCACCTGGCAGTGGAAAGACCACCCTTGCAAATATTATCGCAAAGCAAATACACGCTGACTTTCATACACTCTCTGCGGTCACTACTGGCAAAGAAGACTTGCTCAAAATTGCAAAAATGGCGAAGGAAAATCAAAACCTGCATCTGAAAACCATAGTATTCATCGATGAAATTCACCGCTGGAATAAAGCCCAACAAGATGTACTCCTGCCGTATGTCGAAAGCGGACTCATCACCCTTATCGGAGCAACCACAGAAAATCCATCCTTTGAAGTCAATAGCGCTCTGCTCTCCAGATGCAGAGTTTTCGTCCTCAGACCGCTCGAAATTGAAGACCTCAAAAAGCTCATTCATACTGCACTCGAAGACAAAGAAAAGGGGATTGGAGACTCTGAGAAAACGCTTGCCAGCGATGCAGAAGATCTCCTCATCAGACTTTCAGGCGGTGACGCCAGGATCATGTTAAACACGCTGGAGATGGCTGCCACCATGACGATGCAAAGCGAGATTACAGTAGAGGACATTACGGAAGTCTCTCAAACCAGGTCAGCCGGACTCTACGATAAAAAGTCGGACGAGCACTACAATACAATCTCTGCTTTTATTAAATCCATGCGAGGATCAGACGTTGATGCCAGTCTCTACTATCTTGTCCGTATGCTTGAAGGTGGTGAAGACCCCAAATTCATTGCCAGACGAATGATTATCTTCGCCTCAGAAGACGTTGGACTCGCTGACAGAGTAGCCCTTATGCTAGCAAACGATGCGTTCCAGGCCGTAGAAAAAATTGGCATGCCTGAAGCCCAACTTATCCTTGCCCATGCCGCTATCTACCTTGCCT
>Ga0265338_10004106_pt1 | contig 19947 bp, 8 predicted proteins | sample 42126metaG_FD_193579 | JGI IMG/M metagenome (GOLD analysis project Ga0265338, IMG submission 193579) | Rhizosphere microbial communities from Carex aquatilis grown in University of Washington, Seatle, WA, United States - 4-21-26 metaG | ecosystem: Host-associated > Plants > Roots > Rhizosphere >...
AGGATGGAGAGGTTGCCGAGGGCGCGGGGCCCGAACTCCATGCGGCCCTGGAACCAGCCGACGACTTTTTCGTCTTTCAACAGGTCAACGGCAAAGTTCAGAAGGGCGTCGCGGTCGAGGCGCTTGTAGACGGCGCCGCGTTCTTTGAGGACGGCTTCGATTTCGGCGTCGGAGTAGCCGGGGCCGAGGAGGGAGCCTTGCATGGCGTCGTCGCCGCGGGTGGCGCGTGGGCCGCCGGCGTCATGCCATGCGGCGAGAGCGGCGCCGAGGGCTCCGCCTGCGTCGCCCGCGGCGGGCTGGATCCAGATGTTGTCAAATATTTTCTCGCGGAGGATGCGTCCGTTGGCGACGCAATTGAGGGCGACGCCGCCGGCGAGGCAGAGGTTTTTTTCGCCTGTCAACTGTTTGGCGCTGCGGGCGAGGCGGAGCAAGATTTCCTCGGTGACGGCCTGGATGGAGCGTGCGGCGTCCATGTGGCGTGGCTCGATTTTCTGGTCGAAGCGGCGTGGCGGGCCGCCCATGAGTTCATGAAAACGGGAGCTGGCCATGGTTGTGCCGCTGAGGAAATTGAAGCAATCCATGTTGAGCCAGAAGGATCCGTCGTCCTTGACGTCAATCATATTGTCAAGGATGGCCTGGGCGTATTTGGGTTCGCCGTAGGGGGCCAGGCCCATCAATTTGTATTCGCCGGAATTGATGCGGAAGCCGCAGTAATCGGTGAAGGCGGAGTAGAGCAGGCCGAGGGAATGGGGAAAGCGCAGCTCGCGCAGCATCTGGATTTTTGGGCCGGCGCCGCGGGCGATGGTGGTGGTGGCCCATTCGCCGACGCCGTCGATGGTAAGGATTGCGGCGTTGGAAAATGGAGAGGGATAAAAGGCGCTGGCGGCGTGGGATTGGTGGTGCGCTGTAAAGAGAATTGGGCAATCGCTGCGCAGGGCTGGAATTTCGCGGCGGATGGTTTTGCGCAAGTCGAGTTTCTCGTCGAGCCAGCTTGAGAGGACGGAAGGGAATGTGCGCCAGCCGCCGGGCGCGACGGCCAGGTAGGTTTCCAGAAGGCGTGTAAATTTCAGGCCGGGTTTGTCATAAAACACGACGGCGTCGAGGTCGGGGGCGGCCAAGCCGGCGTGGCGGAGGCAGAATTGCGCGGCGTTGGCGGGGAAATCGGGATCGTTTTTGCGGCGGGTGAAGCGCTCTTCCTGCGCGGCGGCAAGGACGGCGCCATCGCGCACAAGGGCGGCTGCGGCGTCATGGTAATAGGCCGAAATGCCAAGGACGTTGCGCGGGGGAGCCATTGCTCACATGAATGGATACAACGCCCAGGAGATGCCCGAACTTGCCGCAAAGACCAAAATGACGCCCAGGAGGAGGAGCACGATGATCAGCGGCACGAGCCACCATTTTTTTTCCTGGCGGCAGAATTTCAGGAATTCTTTGAGCAATGACCACATGGTTCGGCGGCGATTGTAGCGGGCGAGGCGGTTGTTTAAAAGGCAAAATACGCCAGGGAGTTCGCGCCTCGCAGCGCGAGGCGCGCCACCTTGGGGGGAGGAGCGGGGCCGCGGCCGTTGCCTAATCGTATTCGGAGGCGATGCGCTTGCGGAGGAATTTGGGATGGCGGACGCGGTCTGGCGGGCGGACGCCGGGGCCTTCGCCCTGGACGCCGAGGTCGCGGTCCATGTTGCGCACGAAAATCTGGAGGTTTGAAACGACGTCGGGATGCTGGGCGGCGACGTCGATGGATTCGGCGATGTCGGCGTCGAGGTTGTAAAGGCGCGGTCCTGTATGTTTGACTGGTGTGGCCATGCCTTTGGGCAAGCCTGTGCCTTGCGGGGCGATGGCCAGTTTCCAGGGGCCGGAGCGGACGGCTTCGAGGCGATTGCCATTAAAGTAGAAGAGGGCGAGGTGCGGGGAGTTTGTGGATTGGCCGGAGAGGACGGGCCAGATGTCACGGCCGTCGATTTTGCGGTTGGGGGCGGGTTCGCCGCCGGCGAGTTTCACAAAGGTGGGCAGGACGTCCATTTCGGAGAGCATGGCGCCGGAGGCGGCGCCGGCGGGAATTTTTCCGGGCCACCAGGCGATGGCGGGTTCGCGGACGCCGCCTTCCCAAGTGGTGCCTTTGCCGCCGTGCAGGGGGCCTGCGACGCCGGCGTTGGTTCCCTGTGTCAGCCATGGGCCGTTGTCGCTGGTGAAGAGGACGACGGTGCGCTGGTCGAGGTTGAGTTTGCGGAGAGTGTCAAATACACGGCCAACGCTCCAGTCCACTTCCTCGACCCAGTCGCCGTAGGGGCCGTTGGCGGATTTGCCTTTGAAGGCGGCGCCGGGATGAAGGGGGACGTGGACGGCGGTGTGGGCGAGGTAAAGGAAGAAGGGGTGGTCTTTGTTGCCTGTTATGAACTTGACAGCTTCCTCGGTGTAACGCGCGGTGAGGGTGTCCTGATCGGCCGGGGCCTCGATGACTGTCCGGTCACGCACGAGGGGCAGGGGAGGTTCGGCGCGGTTGGCGCCGGTCTCGTTGGCGGGCTGGGTGGCTTTGCCGTTCATGTCGTTGGAATAGGGCAGGCCGAGGTAATGGTCGAAGCCGCGACGGGTGGGGAGGAATTCGGGCTGGTCGCCGAGGTGCCATTTGCCAATGGCGGTGGTGGCGTAGCCCTGGCGCTTGAGGAGCTGGGCGACGGTTTGTTCGCGCGAGCTGAGGCCTGTGGGGCATGCGGGGAAAATGACTTCGGGCATGGAAACGCGTTTGGCGTAGCAGCCGGTCAGCATTTGGGCGCGGGAAGGCGTGCAAACGGGGGCGGCGTAAAAACTGGTGAGCTTCATGCCTTCGGCGGCCATGCGGTCGAGGTTGGGGGTGCGGTTGGCGGCGGAGCCGAAAGGGCCGATGTCGCCGTAGCCCATGTCGTCGATGAGGATGACGACGAAGTTGGGCCGCGGGGGGGCGGTCTTCCTGGCGGGCGGCAGGCGGCAACTCAGGGAGCAGGCAAGGAGTGCCAGAGAGAGATTACGGATGGCGCGCATGAAATCAGGTCGACGAGGAGGCAACCAGAAACCGCGCACGGAATCAATACCTTTTAAAGGGTACCCTTTAAAAGGTAAACTGGGGTCTCACCTTTCACGCGTTCCTGACCGAGATTAACCATGTTCACTGGATGGTGAACGGCAACCAGGCAACCAACGGATAAGTCGCCGCGCCTTTGATAGGTTAGGCGCGGCGACTTCCTCCTGACCCGGAATCAAACGACATTTGTGGCAACCAACGAAAGAAGGCGCCGGCTCAACCAAGCGAAGCGCGGCGCTCTTACTGACTCTATGAACGAAAACTACCCCTCTGACGACTGCGCGACTGGACAAGCCTGGCAAGCTGTCTGGCGCGTCTGGATATTTCTGCTCGCCGCGCTTTGGTTGTTTGTCCCGGCAGGCGCTAACGCCAAGACGTTCCCGATCTCGAACCTTGGATCGGGAGGCGGCGGCAAATTCGGCAGCCAAGACAACCCACACTATTGGATTTATATCAACACAGTCATCGAGGGTTTTAATCCGGCGACGGACAAGTTTGACGTTAGTAATATAGGAGGGGATTACGTCGACGAGTTCGGAGTTGTCGTTCACAATGCGTATCAAGGCGGTTGGGATGATGTTAGAGTGTTTGGCGCTCATCCAATGGAAGGCAACGTATATGCCGGCAGTTATACGCCTGACGGTTACAGCTTTGATGATGAAGGAACATTTCTTCAGGTCGAAACGGAGCAGTGGGATTATGGCTATTATTATCTGCCGGGAGTGGCCGCGAGCCAATTGACCCCCGACAATTTCATTTTCTACAGCGACGCACCGAGCCTAATAGACGTCGACAGCTCGCTGACGGCCAATCCATCCCCCGCAAGCTGGGGGCAACCCGTCACGGTAACCATGTCGGTTACGCCGTTTTCGGGCGAGGATCTACCTACTGGGACCGTTACGTTCAAGGACAACGGCTCGTTCCTCGGCATTGCAGCGCTGAGCCAGGTCGATGTGACTTCTGTGGCGAGCCTGGTTGTTTCAAACCTATCCGTCTACGGCCACTTGATTACGGCGGAATACGCGGGAGACGAGCTGTTTAACGGCGACACCAACGAGGTTGAGATCGACATCGAGCCCAGCGCGCAGGATCCGTTGACGTTGGAGATCGATCCCGAGATGGCGTATGGCACAACCAATTCCCTGGCGTGTTTCGGCGGTTCCGGCACGGGGGCTATCACCTATTCCGTTGTGGACGGCCCTGGACTCATAGTCAACCGAACGAACCTTGTCATCACCGGCGCTTACGACACGGTCTGGGTTGAGGCGGACAAGGAGGGCGATGGGGATTACTATTTTATTACCGCATGGGCGCCGGTGGAGACTTTTCCTGCCATCGCTTCGGTTACGGGAATCGTTGGAAATGATAAGCACTATGATGGAAGCGCCGCCGCCACGTTGAACTACGACGGGGCTTCGCTCCATGGGGTGGTCGCCGGCGATGTCTTGTCGCTGAGTACCAGCGAAGTGTCGGCTAGCTTTGCCGATCCATATATTGGCACAGAGAAACAGATCATTTTTTCAGGATTGTTCCTGAATGGCGGCGCGGCCGAGAATTATATGTTTGTTCCGCAGACAACGACTTTCGGGAATATTACGCCTGCGCCCGTCACCGTGACGGTGACGAACCTGAGCTATGTGTATGATGGCACGGCCAAGGCTGCGACAGTGTCGACTGAACCGGATACGGCTTTCACTGTGACCTATAACGGATCTGCGGCTCCGCCGACCAACGCCGGAACATACGTGGTTTTTTCCACGGTGACAGATTCCAACTATGTGGGAAGCGCCAGCAACAACCTGGTAATTGCGCCTCTCGGCATGACGGTGGCGGCGAGCAATCAAAGCCGTCTCTATGGGGCCGGCGATCCGGCTTTTACGGGTTCGGTCACGGGCCCGGTGAGCGGAGACGGGATGGTTGTCACATTCGCACCGGTGGCGACAATTTCGAGTCCTATCGGAACTTACGACATTACTCCGGTTATAAGCGACCCGTTAAACAGGCTATCTAATTACACGGTGACGACCAACAAAGGTCAGCTTAGCGTCAATCCGGCGCCTCTGAACATCACGGCGACCAACCAGATTCGTCCTTACGGGCAACCGAACGCGCCGTTAGGGCTTGTTTATACCGGATTTGTGAACAGCGACACGGCTTCCCGGCTGAGCACGGCTGCGATTGTGGGAACAGAAGCGGACCAGTCGTCGCTGCTAGGCTCGTATCCTATCACGGTTTCGGGCGCGGCATCGTCCAATTATTCAATTACATTTTCAAACGGGACATTGACGGTGACGAAAGGCTCGCTGACGGTGACTGGCAACAGCACCAATCGGGCCTACGGACAGGACAATCCGGCGTTTACGGCGACCATTACGGGCGCGTACACGAACGACAATCTTGCGGCGCTCTTTAACGTGAGCGCCACGCTAACAAGCCCTCCGGGCAGCTACAAAATCGCGCTGACCGTGGATGATGCATTGGGCCATCTTGGGGAGTACGACGTCGTCCTCCGAAGCGGCACATTGACGGTCAACCCCGCGACCTTGACGGGGCAGATTCAAAATGTGACGCGGACATACGGGGAGGCGAACCCGGCGTTTTCAGTTCAGTATAGCGGCTTTGCTCCAAAGGAGGATGCAGGCGTATTAAGCGGGACGGCGACGTTCCGATGCGTGGACAGCAACGGTGTGGCGACGGGGACCAATACGGCGCCAGGGACCTATCCGATAACTATCGTCAACCGCCAGACGTCAGCCGATTACTCGATCCAGTACACCAATGGCACATTGACGGTGCTTCCAGCGCAGCTTCTTGTAGGCGGTGTCGACACCAACAGGAACTATGGCGCCGAGAATCCGGCGTTGTCGGCCACGATCTCCGGCTTTGTAAACGGCGAGGATTCTAAAGCGCTTAGCGGAGCGCTGTTGGTCACGGCAGCAGCGACGGTCACCAACTCGGCAGGGACTTATGCGATTGTTCCGTCCGGGCTGGCGTCGACGAATTACGCCATTACGTTTTCGAACGGCGTATTGACGGTGAATCCGGCGTTGACGACCCTGACGGTGAGCAACGCGTCGAAGACATACGGGCAGGAAAACCCAGGGTTTGCGGGCGGCATTGCGCCGCTTCTCAACGGCGACAATATCACGGTGAGTCTCTCAACGGCGGCGACGATATCGACACCGGCTGGACCGTATCCGATCCAGGCGACGTTGGTCGACCCAGCTAGCAAGCTGGGCAATTATCTCGTGTCGACCAATGCCGGAACTTTGACAATAAACTCGGCGACGTTGCTGGCCAGGGCTGACGATCAAACGCGCGCTTATGGGGCGACCAATCCGTTGTGGACGGTCACCTATAGCGGGTTTGTCAACGGGGACAGCAATAACGTCGTCCTGGGCTCGCCGATTGTCGGCACGGTTGCGGACACGAATACGCCTGTGGGCAACAGCCCGATCACCATCACGCTGGGCGAGCTTCACGCGCTGAATTACACGTTCAATCTGCAACCTGGGCAACTCGCAGTCACGCAGGCGGTGATTACCGTTGCGGCCGATTACAAGCGCCGAGAGTACGGGACGACGAATCCATTATTGACGGTGACTTATAGCGGGACGGTGAACAACGAGAGCACGAACGTCATTCAGGGCGCTCCGGACATCAGCACGAGCGCCGACATCACGAGCCAGATTGGAAGCTACGACATCGTGGTGACAAACGGAATGTTGTGGGCGACGAACTACTCATTTCAATTCGTCAACAACACATTGTCAGTCGGTCGCGCGCTGCTGGTTGTGACGGCGGATGATCAGAGGCGGAGCTATGGCGCCGCGAATCCGACGCTCACGTTTGGCTATTCCGGGTTCAAGACGAACGATAACGAGAGCATTTTGAGCGGCGCGCCGACGGTCACGACTTCCGCGACAAACAACAGCATAGTGGGAACTTACCCGATCCAGCCGACTGTCGGCACTTTGACGGTGAGCAACTACGACCTGGCATTTTCGAATGGAACGATGACGGTGACGCAAGCGCTGTTGACGGTCACTGCCACGGGAGCGAGCCGGGTTTATGGCGCGGCCAATCCCACGCTGACGGGATCGAGCACGGCGACAGCGGCCGGGGACGACCTTGGGCTGAGCTTTACGACGGAGGCGACGACCGATTCGCCGATTGGCGGATATCCGATCACGCCGTTGTTTGCGAATGAATCGAGCAGGTTGACTAACTATATCGTCACCACGAACCCCGCGACGTTGACTATCAACCCCGCGGCGCTGTCTGTGACAGCGAGCAATGCGACCAAAGTTTATGGAGCGCCCTTGCCGACCTTTGCTGGCGGCATTTTGGGAACGATGAACAGCGACGTGATTTCGGAGACTTATGCGACGACGGCGGACGCGACGAGCGCTGTGGGTGGGTATCCGATTTGGCCACTGCTGAGCGGCGCGTCGCTCTCGAATTATACCATCACGACCAATGTTGGGTCGCTGGAAGTCACGAAGGCGGCGCTGCTGATTCGGGCGAACAATCAGACGCGTCCGTATGGCCAGAAGAAGCTGTCATACTCCTTCAGTTACCTGGGCTTTACCAATGGCGACACGGTGGACTCCCTTAGCAGACCGCCTACGGCGTCGACCACGGCGACGAACCGGTCATGGATTGGGACCTACCCGATTACTCCGTCCGGGGCCAGCGCGGATAATTACAGTTTGTCCTACTCCAACGGGACGTTAACGGTCACGAAAGCGCAATTGATGGTGATCGGGGATGACGCCGGCCGCGCATTCGGCGCGCCGGACCCTGAATTTACGGCGGACATAACGGGATTGGTGGATGGCGACGGAATGACGCCAGTGTTTGATAGCGTTGCGACGAGAACAAGCCTTCCCGGCCCTTATGACATCGAGCTTAACCTTAGTGATCCGCTCGGCAGGGCCGGCTTGTATAACATCACGCTGATTGGCGGCACGTTGTATATCACCAACGCGGTTGTCACAGGGACGGTGGTTAATGTCGACCGCAATTACGGCGACACGAACCCGGTGCTGACGGTGAATTACAGCGGGTTTGCCAATGAGGACACAAGCAACATCCTGGGAGGTTTGCTGCAAATTAGTTGTTTGGACAGCAACGGCGTCCCGGTCGACACCAACACGACAGTTGGGGTTTATGCGTTGCACGTGGTCTCCGCTCAATACGCGCCGAGCTACGACGTTCAGTATTTTGACGGCAAGTTGAGGATCAACCCAGCGGCATTGCTTGTCGTGCCTGACGACAAATCGCGCGTGTATGGAACCAATAATCCGCCGCTGACGGCGCATTACACAGGATTTGTCAATAACGAGGACACAAACGCCATCAAGGGCGAGGCTTCGCTCGAGGCCGACGCGGATATCTGGACGGCGGTTGGGACCTATGACATCAACGCCGGGCCTGGGACGCTGGGCGCGACCAATTATACATTCAATTACACGAACGGGACGTTGACGATTGGGAAGGCGCTCTTGTCGATCATTGCCGACAACCAGGAGCGCACGTACGGGGCGGTCAATCCGACGCTGACCTGGCAATACGCCGGGTTTGTGGACAAAGACGACACAAACGTCCTCCACGGCCTGCCGTCGATCACGACCACCGCGGACACGAACACTCCTCCTGGGGGCTATGTCATCCTGGCCACGAACGGAGCGTTGACGGCGACCAATTATGCGTTCGCGTTTTCCAATGCGACATTGACGATTGACAAGGCGACCTTGACGGCCACTGCCGAGGACCAGGAACGGCTCTATGGCGGGGCAGACCCAGAATTCACGATCAGCTATACCGGTTGGGTCAACGGACAGGGCCCCGGCGTTATCGAATCACTCCCAACGGCAACGCCAGACGCGGACGTTCACAGCGGCGCAGGCAGCTACAACATCAATGTCGGCGGGGGCAGCGACTCGAATTATGACATCGAATACGGCACAGGAACGCTGTATATCGACAAGGCGCCGTTGACGGCGACTGCAGATTCCCACGCGCGGCTGTATGGATCGGGTAATCCGGAGCTGACCATCACGTATGATGGATTTGTCAATGGCGATACCAACGACGTTCTAAAGCCCGCGCCAACGGCGAGCGTGGACGCTGACGCTTTTACTTCGGTTGGCCACTATTCGATCACGCTGGAGGGCGGCTATGCGGACAACTACGAGATCACAAGTGTCCCCGGCGACCTCGACATCCAGCAAGTGACGCTGTATGCAACTGCGGACGAGCAGGAGCGAAACTATGGCGACGGGAATCCAGACTTGACCATTTCCTATAAGGGGTTTGTCAACAAGGACGGGCCCAAATCACTTGAGCAGCAGCCCAGGGCGAGCGTGGGCGCCGCGCAAACGGCATCAGTGGGTTCGTACCCGATCATCCTGAATGGCGGGGTTGACCGCAATTATAGCTTCGTACTGCAAAACGACTGGCTATATGTTGATTCTATTGAATTAGACGTGGTGGCCAACGATTATGAACGCGACTTTGGAAGCTCGAATCCGACCTCGTTCTCCGGCAACCTCTACGGGCTGGTAAATCACGATCCGATCACGGCGACGTTCCACTGCGAGGAGGGATCCGGGGCCGGGGCCGGAAACTACGACATTTGGGCGACATTAAGCGACCCTGAGCATCGGTTGGGCAATTACTACCTGGAGTACTGGGATGGGACGCTATACGTCGACAGCGTGACGCTGACGGCGACAGTGGCCAACGCATCCCGACTTTATGGCGAGGCGAATCCGTCCTTCAGCATCAGTTACGACGGATTTGTCAATGGCGACACGAGCAACTCGCTGAGCGGCAGCCTGTCCTATAGCTGCGTGGACAGCAACCGGATGCCGACTGGCGCCAACACCGCGATCGGCCAATATACGATCCATGCTTCCGGCCAATATAATGACAACTATTCGATAGAGTATATTGATGGCACGTTGAGCGTGAATCCGGCGACGCTGCTTATCATTCCCGATGACAAGGACCGGCTCTACGGCCAGACAAACCCTGTGTTCACGGCCACCTACAGCGGGTATGTGAACAATGAGGACTCGAACGTTGTCGTATCTTTACCGGAACTGACGACCATCGCCGACACGAACAGCCTGGTCGGGACTTATGATATCACGGTGGTTGAAGGCACGGCGCACGCGACGAACTACACATTTGCCTACACAAACGGCACGCTGACGGTCGGCAAGGCGCAGGTGTCGGTCATCGCCGACAACCAGGAGCGCACGTACGGCGCGGAGAATCCGACGCTGACGTGGCAATACAGAGGATTTGTGGACAACGACGACACGAACGTGCTGCACGGCCTGCCGAGCATAACGACATTGGCGGACACCAACACGCCACCGGGAACATACGTCATCCTGGCGACCAATGGGGAGCTTAGGGCGACGAATTACGCCTTTGCCTTCTCTAACGCGACATTGACGATCGACAAGGCGACATTAACGGCGACAGCCAACGACCAGGAAAGGCTCTACGGGGGGACGGAGCCTGAGTTCACAATCAGCTATACTGGTTTCGTCAACGGGCAAGGCGCTGGGGTGATTACCAATGCGCCAACGGCTACGCCTTCGGCGAGCGTTCACACAGGCGTCGGAAGCTATGACATCAACATCAGCGGCGGAAGCGATTCAAATTATGCCTTCGAATACGCCGGCGGGACGCTGACTATTGACAAGGCGCCGCTGACCTTGACCGCGGAATCGAAGACGCGATCCTACGGGTCGGATAATCCGGAGTTGACGATCACGTATGACGGGTTTGTCAACGGCGACACCAACGATGTCCTAAAGCCGGCGCCCACCCCGAGCGTTGACGCCGACGCGACGACGCCGGTTGGACACTATGCCATCACGCTTGATGGCTGCGGCGCCGACAATTACGAGATTACACTGAAGCCCGGTGACCTATCCATCGAGCAAGTTACGCTCACAGCGAAAGCTGACTACAAGAGGCGGGTTTACGGCCAGGAAAATCCGAAGTTGACAATCTCCTACAAGGGATTTGTGAACAAAGATTGCCCGAAGTCGCTTGAGAATCCGCCTGTGGCTTCGACACTGGCGACGAATACAAGCCCGGTTGCGAGGTATGCGATTACGCTCAGTCCGGGCAGCGACAGGAATTATAACATCGTGCCTGAAAACGGTGTGTTGGAAGTGACGCCGGCCGAGCTGACGATCACGGCAAATGCGGCAAGCCGCCCGTATGGGACGGAGAATCCTGAATTCGGCGGCACGATAAGCGGGCTGCAAAACGGGGATCCGATATCGGCGACGTATGGCGCGAATGCGAACATTGACTCGCCGGCGGGACTCTACACCATTACTCCGTCGCTGGTCGATTTGAGCGATCTGCGGGACAATTACAGCATCACCTACATTAGCGCGCCATTCAACATCACCGCGGCGCTGACACTAAGCCTCGACAAGGGATTCTACGTCATTGGCGACGATCCGACAATTGTCGACGCCAACGCGGCTGTGGCCGACGGCGGGAGCCTAAACTTCGCGGGGGCGACATTGACTGTTGGGAATGTGTTGAATGCGAGCGTGTCCGATGAATTGGCCATGGAGACTGTGGGCTGGGGACCTGGACAGATCAGCGTCGACCAGAACGCGGTGAGCTACGGCGGCCAGGCATTTGCGACCTTTACGAACGACGGCGAGGGGCTGTCGGTGATATTTGGCTCCAACCCGGTGACGTCAGGAATGATCACCGCGCTGATGCGGCAAGTCAGTTTCGCCACCGACGACACCAACACCGCGCAGCGGGAAATCCAGGTTGTTCTGGGCTATGGAAGCAACCGTGTGGCTGCCAGCCGAACGCTGACGTTGGACCGTTCGCCGGTGGCGAATGATATGTATATCGTAGCCACGAAGGGAGCCAATATCAGCATCCCGATCAGCGACGTTCTCACGAATGCGAGCGATGCCGACAATGACCCCATCAACCTCGGCGCAATCAGTTTTGTCTCGGCCAATCGTGGACGGGTGACGACCAACGGGACGTCGCTGCTGTATCGGCCGTCGACGAATACGGGGATCAGCAGCGATTTGATCTCGTATCTGGTGATGGATGGACGGGGCGGCGAAGGCATCGGAGTGATTGTGGTCCAATTCGTGGAGGCGAAGCGACTTGAAGTCGACGCCACGGATATTGACACGACTGGGGTGGAGTTGACGATGGGAGCGAATCCGGGGGGCGTCTACGACATCCAAGCTTCGACCGACTTGATAAACTGGACGACGATCGAGACGGTCAGAGCGACATCGACCGGAGTGGTCGAAGTGCTGGATTCGGAAGCCAAGAGTTGCCCGCACCGGTTCTACCGGGCAGTGGTGGCGAGGCTCAAATAAATGTAGGCGCTTAATCTTACAACCAAACAACGCAACCAGTCAGAGGCGGCCCTAAGAGCCTCTGACCCTTTTTTTTGAGCAAGAAAGGGGGGAAAGAGAGCAAGAATTGTCAATGGGCGGTTCGTTGAAGGAGCCGATATTGCGGCAGAAACAAGTATGGCAGAGACAAAGCTCCTTGGAACGACCGGTCGGCCCATTCGGGTCCTGTTTGTTGAAGATCAACAGATGCTCGCTCACTTCCTGGTCCACTGGGTGGCAAAACAACCCGGATTTGAGTTGGTTGGCTGCACGGCGGATGGCGAAAGCGCTCTCAGATTATGCGCAGAGCGCCAGCCGGACGTGGCGGTGGTGGATATCGAATTGCCAGACTGGGACGGGTTGGAATTAGCGAAGGAATTGCTGGCGCGGATGCCGGAGGTGCGAATACTCTCGATGTCCGGCCGCACGGATCCTTACACAATCTGGCGCGTGCGTGAGAGCGGCTTGCATGGGTATTTGGACAAAGGGCAAAACCCGATGCTGCTGGAAAAGGCCATTTTCGCGGTGGCCGGAGGGGGCGCTTACTTCAGCTCGGCATTCGCCAAAGTGAAGGAGGAACGGCTTGGCGATGCGGCCTCATTTCACAAGATACTCAGCGATCGCGAGCAGGCGGTGCTGCAAGGCGTTGTCAACGGGTTGAGCGATGAGGAGATTGCGGACAAGCTGACGATATCGGTCTCGACGGTTTCGGTGCATCGCAAGCACATCCGGCAGAAGCTTGAGTTGCACAACGACCGCGAACTCATCGCGTATGCGCGGCGGTGGGGACTTCACTCAGCGCCGGCGCCGATGCTATCTCATACGTAAAGCGAAAAAGAAAGCCCGGCTTGTAGACCGGGCTTTCGATGATCACCGAAAACTAAGTGTCACGCTTACAGCGGGTGGCCGAGTGTGAAAAACACGGCGGGCTTTGAGGTGTCAACATGCACCGGGAACGGGCTCACGCCGCCACTGCCGGCGTCGGACCATCCACTGGTCTTGATGCCCGCGCTGTTGGTCAAGGCGAGCACTGTGAAGCCAGGATAGGTTGCCGCGTCCCACGAAAGGGTGAGGTTGGCGCCGTTTTTGACGGAATTGAGAACGGGCGGGGCCACGGACACGCCGGCGATGTCGATTGTGCCATCAAAGTTCATGTTGTCCTCGAAATACAAGCTGGGCAGGACATAAGGGAAGGATTCGGTGTTGAACGAGCCGTTATAGGCCCAGCCGTCGGGAACGCCAAAGAGCTTGTATACGGAACCGGTCTTCAAGTAGCCGCCGAGGTTTTTGACGTGAAGATCGCCGCCATAAGCGATGCTGCCGTAATTGGCGTTGGGGTCTATGGAAATGGAGCCCAGGACGCCCGCGCTGCTAATGTCCATGGTCAGTTCGCCGTCCAGGGTGATAGCCTGGCCGATGGTGATGGGCGTCTTCACTTCATAAGTTCCGAACAAGTAAAGCTGCGGAATGGTGAGGTTGTTTCCTGCGATAACGCCCGTTCCGCCGAGGGTGATGCTGCCGTAAGCGGAGCCCTGGATGGTTCCGAAGTTGGTGATGCTGCCGCTGACGCCGTAGTTGGTGGTGTCACCCACGTCCCAGAGGCCGCCCGGAAGAACGGTGACGTTGTGAAGCATGTCCGAAAGGCCGGCGTTGCCGCAAAAATCTTTCAAGGAGCCGCTGACGTAGGTGGTTCCGCCGACTGTGAAGTTGAAGCAGGAGGGGTCGACGGTGATGCCGGCTCCAATGGTGAGGTCGCCCATGATGGTGAAGGTGTCTGCGACCTGAAGGCCGGTGGTTCCACCGAGGGTCATGCTACCGTAAACGGTTATGGTCTCATCGGGCGAGATCGTGTTCCCGTTGTAGAAAGTGCCGAAGCCCATAAACTGCACATTGTAATAATTGGTGTGGGCGGCGAAGAAGCTGTTTTCAGGATAAATGACGGTGTTGCCGGTGGCGGTGGCCTGAAAATGCGCGATGCCATAGGTGGCGTTGCCGCCGACGCTCAAAGTGGAGCCGGCGCCTTGCGTGAAGGTTCCAGAACCGCTGAGACCGGCGCCGACTGTGAGTGAGCTGTTGTTGATGACGACGGCGGTGTCGTCGACTTCGAGGCCCGCGGCGCCGTAAATCGATTCGGGAACGTCGACGGTGACGACGAATCCGTTGGCGACGACGACGTTGTCGTTGATGCCTGGAAGCGCGCCGCCCGGCCACGGGGCGTCTGGCGTGGTGGAGCTCCAGTTGCCGCTGCCGGTCGCAGTGATGGTTGCCGCCCAAGTCGTCGAGGCGCCGAAGAGCGCGACGGAAAGGGCGACTGTCGAAATGACCTGCCGTTTAGTGAATAGACTCATTTTCATTTGTGCAGTGTGTATGGCGGCGTGGGCCGCGCAAGGGCGGCGCCGAAGCCTTTTTGTTTGATTGGGCTTGCGTGGCTGAGTTTTTAGCACACCGCGCTCAAAACGTAAGTCGCATGAAGTGGGGACACTGGATTGTCACCATTTCATGTGACTGGCAGAAAATTGCATGGCGCGTAAAGTCGGGAATCTCAAATGACAGCCATGCGCTCATCGGAAACACCCCCCCCGCAAGCCTCAAGACTTGCGTTCACACTCATCGAACTGCTCGTCGTCATTGCGATCATCGCGATACTGGCGGCCATGCTGTTGCCGGCGCTGGCGCGCGCGAAGGCGCAGGCGCAGTCGACCAAATGCATCAACAATTGCCGGCAATTGGGGCTGGCGTGGGTGATGTATGCGGGCGAAAACACGGATTATCTGGCGCCCAACAACGGCGAAGGCACGGGGCCGCTTCCGGCGAGCCGGTATCTGCAGATACCGAACTGGGTTTCGGGCGTGATGACGACGTATGCGAGCGTGGACAACACGAACACGCAATACTTGACGGATGGCAATTACGCGAAGCTGGCGCCATTTGTGGCGGCGAGCGCCAACGTGTTCAAGTGTCCCAGCGACCAGTTCGCGCCCAAAGGGCAGACGCGGGTGCGGAGCTGCTCGATGAACGGGGCAATGGGGCAGGGGATGGACGTCGGCGCGGGGCTGCCGGGCATGCCAAAAGGCGAATCGTATTGGATGGATTACAGCAACGACGTCAACGCCAGCTACGTGAAGATGTCGCAGATACGCGGGCCGACGACGAAGTTTGTGATGCTGGACGAGGCGGCGCAATCGGTCAATGACGGGGCCATCTACGTTGATACGCAGGCCAAGCAACTTTTGGATTTGCCCGGCACTTATCATAACAACGGGACAGATTTCAACTGGGCGGACGGCCATTCGGAAATCCATCGGTGGACCGATCCGACCTTCTACAAGGACACGGCGCACAATGTCACGATGACCAGTCCGGACTTGGTCTGGCTCGCCCAACACGCATGGTCCGGTCAATGAAGCGGCTGCCCTTCCTGGTGTCCGGGTTCGCGGCGGCTTCGATGGCCTGCCTTGCCGCGTTTGCGCAAACCGCGGCTGGCTGGCGGACTGTGGAGCAGTTTCCGGCTCCGAAGTGGGACGGCGCGGCGCTGAAGTTCCAGGCGCCGGAAGGCAACATGGTCATCACGCCGCTGTCGGACGACGTGGTTCGTGTGCGCTTGACAACGGCGTCCGCCTTCGGACGCGATCATTCGTACGCCGTTCTCCCCGCGCATTTGCCGGCGCCGTCCGCCAAGGTGGACATCGGCGGGGATTCGACGACGCTTTCGACGGCGACCTTGCGCGTGACGATCCAGAATCATCCGCTTCGCATTTCGTTTTCGGACGCGGGCGGGGAAAGCCTCGACGCGGACGACGCAGGGCGGGGCATTTCGTTTGCGGGGGCGGCGTTTCGGGACGCCAAACGGCTGCGACCCGACGAGCACGTGTATGGCCTTGGCGAAAAGAACGGGAGGCTGGACAAGCGCGGCTGGCAACTGGGCGGCTACAATTACGCGATGTGGAATTCGGACACTTACAAGCACGATTCGAGCACGGACCCGACCTACGCGGACATTCCATTTTTGATGGTGACCCGGCGCGGGCAGGCGCACGGGATTTTGTTTGACAACACGTGGCGCAGCTCGTTTGACATCGGGCACGAGAACGCGAACCTGCTGACGTTTGGGGCGGATGGCGGGGAGCTTGATTATTATTTCATCAACGGCCCGACGCCCAGGCAGGTCATTGAACGTTATACGGCGCTGACCGGGCGCATGCCGCTGCCGCCGCTGTGGGCGCTGGGTTATCAACAATGCCGATACAGCTATTTTCCGGAGGCGCGGGTCCGCGAGGTCGCCGAGACCCTGCGTCGGAAACACATTCCCGCCGACGGCATCTGGTTCGACGTCCATTTCCAGGATGGCTACAAGCCGTTCACGTGGGACAAAGATCGTTTTCCTGATCCCAGGAAACTGATCGCCGATCTGGCGGGGGAAGGTTTCCACAGCATTTGCCTGGAGGACGCGCATCCGAAGGTGGAAAAAGGTTACTGGATTTACGACCAGGGCATGGTGTCAGATCAGTTTGTCAAGCGCGCGGACGGGACGGTCTATGAAGGGCCGGTGTGGCCGTCGCTGGCGGAGAAGAATCCGGGGCCGAGCGTTTTTCCGGATTTCAGCCGCGCGTCGACGCGCGAGTGGTGGGGTGGGTTGCAAAGTTTTTACACGGACATTGGGGTGGCTGGAATCTGGAATGACATGAACGAGCCGTCGGTGTTCGTCTCGCCGAGCGGGACGATGCCGGAGGACGTGCGCCACGATAACGACGGGCAGCCGACCGATCATCGAGAGATCCATAACGTGTATGGACAGTTGATGAGCCGCGCGACGTTCGAGGGATTGAGCAGGCTGCGCCCAAACGAGCGCGCATTTGTGTTGACACGATCGACGTTCGCGGGCGGGCAGCGATACGCCGCGGTTTGGCCTGGGGACAACGTGGCGGAATGGACGTCGCTGTCGCAATCGGTTTGCACGCTGCTGGGGCTGGGAGTTTCGGGGTTCCCGTTTGTGGGGTCGGACATTGGGGGCTACGCGGGGGGGCCGACGCCGGAGCTTTTTGTGCGCTGGCTGGAAGTGGGTGTATTTTCGCCATTCATGCGGGTGCATGCGGAATTCGGTTCGCCGGACAAGGAGCCGTGGTCATTCGGGCCGGCAAACGAGGCGATCGCCAAGCGCTGCATCGAGCTGCGTTATCAATTGCTGCCGCATATTTACAACGTGATGGAGCAGTCAAGCGAAACGGGCCTCCCCGCGATGCGTCCGCTGTTTGTGGAGTTTCCCGGCGATGAGGCCGCGGCGGCCATCGACGATGAGTTTCTGTGCGGGGCGGATTTGCTGATTGCGCCGGTGATGCGCGCTGGGCTGACCAATCGGGCTGTCTGCCTTCCGAGAGGCGAGTGGTTCGATTATTGGACGGGTCGGCGGATGTCAGGGGGAACGACGATCCAGGCCGGCGCGTCTCTGGACACGATCCCGGTGTTCGTCCGCGGCGGGGCTTTTATTTTTAGGCAGCCTGTGGTGCAGAACACGGAACAAATGCCAGGAAATCCATTGTTCGTGCTGATCGCGCCGGCGGCGGATTCTGAGGCCTCGCTGTACGAAGACGACGGCGCGACGCTGAATTATCGCAACGGGGCATATTGCAGGCGGCATTTTCACCAAAGGCGGCAAGGGGCGACATTGACGCTGGAGGTGTCGGCGCCGGAAGGGACGTTCAGGCCGGCCAAACGAGGGCTTGTCCTGGAGACGCAGGTCGACCACGAGCCGGAATCGGTTTCCATTGACAGCGTTCTGCCGCGGGTCTCGCCGGCGGAACTGGACGGCGCGGCGCGCGGATGGAGTTATGCGAACGGCGTCGTGACTGTCAAGCAATCTGACAACTTCGTGGCCGAGGTCGTCACCATTCGGTAGGGAACGCAAGGTAGCGGCTGCCGCGCCGCGGCAGCCTGCGCCTCGCTGCGCGCCACCCCGGAATGAAGCCATTCCCACGGTCAGGGGCGCAGATATTTGGCGACGGCTTCGGTGCGGGATTGGACGTGCAATTTCTCGTAGATGCGGCGCAGGTAGGTGCGGACCGTTTCGATGCTGATGCCGAGTTGATCGGCGATGGCTTTATAGGTCAGGCCTTTGGCCAGGCAATCCAGAACGCCTTGTTCGCGCGGGGAAAGCAGGGGTTTTTTTTCGCCGACTTGCTCCATTTTCTGAAAAGAGGCGACGACTTTGCGGGCGATGGAGCTGGTCATCGGGGAGCCGCCGTCGTGGACGTCTTGGATGGATTGAAGGAGGTCGGTGGGGGTCAACCGCTTGAGTAGGTAACCGCTGGCGCCCGCGGAGAGGGCCTTGAAGATTTGGTCGGTGTCCTCGTAGACGGTGAGCATGAGGATTTGGATTTGCGGCGCGATGGCCTTCAACTGCGCGACGCATTCGATGCCGCTCATGCCGCCGAGGTTGATGTCCATGAGGACGACGTCGGGCTTGTCGGCGGGTAGGCGTTTGAGGGCGGCCTCGGCGCTGCCATAGCCGCTGACGCAGCGGATTTCGGGGGAGCCGTTGATGAACGTGGCGATGGACTGGCGGAGGTCTTTCTCGTCATCAACAATAGAGACGGTGATCATATTTTGAGGGTCGCTTTCTTGAGGGGCAGGGTGAAATGCACTGTGACGCCGCGGCCGGGGCTGGATTCCACGACGCAGCGTCCGCCAATTTCCTCGAAGCGGCGGCGCATGTTGTTCAGACCGTCGTTGGAACCGATGTTTGACGGATCGGCTTCCGCCGCGGGGTCGAATCCCCTGCCGTTGTCGGAAATGGAAATCGCGAGCACGGAATGGGCGCAAGCCATGGAGATGGAGGCGCGGTTGGCCGCCGAGTGTTTCAAGATATTGGTCAGGGCTTCGTGGGCGGCGAGGAAGATGTGGTGCCGCGCCTGCGAGGACAGGGGATATGCCGGCAACTGCGGCGGAATGTCCAGCTCGCATTGGATTCCGGTGCGCTGGAAATAGTTCTGGGCGTATTGGCCGATGTAGGAAGCCACGTGCTCGAGGGTGTCATTTTGAGGATTGACCGCCCAGACAATTTCGTCGAGCGAATGGAGGACATCGCGGGAGGTGTCGGAAATGGAGACGATCTGCTGCTGGATTTCGCCGGGCTTGAGTTCGCCGCGGCGGACGTGCTCGCTGAGGAATGAAATGCGGCACAATTTGGCGCCCATCTCGTCGTGGAGGTCCTGGGCGATGCGGGAGCGCTCGCGCTCCAGGGCGCGTTGCTGTTCAAGCAGGAGCAGGCGGCGATGGAGTTTTCGTTTCTCGGCGACGCGCACGGCGCCGGCGACCGCGGCGGCCAACGCTGCTGCGCCGCCGCCAATAAACCACCAGGTCTGCCAAAAGCGGCGCAACGCGGTCACTCGCAGCCCGCCGCCGTTTTCGACCCATCCGCCGGCGCCGTCGGACGCCGCGACGCGGAAGCGATAATCGCCGGGCGGCACGTAGGTATAG
>Ga0265338_10004107_pt1 | contig 19947 bp, 14 predicted proteins | sample 42126metaG_FD_193579 | JGI IMG/M metagenome (GOLD analysis project Ga0265338, IMG submission 193579) | Rhizosphere microbial communities from Carex aquatilis grown in University of Washington, Seatle, WA, United States - 4-21-26 metaG | ecosystem: Host-associated > Plants > Roots > Rhizosphere...
CACCCACCAGGCGACGCCAAGCAGGACGCAAAAGTACGCGGCGATAGCCAGCCAGTCGGGAGTTGTTAGAGTGGAATGCATGATTTGTGGCGCGTATTTGACTAAAAGGTTTCGCGTTCAGCAAGCAGGAATCGCGGCGATGTCATGCGAGAAATCCGCGTGAGGATCCAAAATAAACCTCGTTGCTGCGCAATTCCTTCTTAAAGTCACGAATGCTGGTGTGGCGGTCGATGAGCAGAAATTCCACGCCTGCCATTTCCGCAAAGTCCTCCAGCATTTCGCTTGTCACCGCCATGCTGAAACCGGTGTGGTGGGCGCCGCCGCCGTAAATCCAGGTCGTCACCGCCGTTTCGAAATCCGGACGGCATTTCCACACGGCGCGCGCCACGGGAAGCCGCGGCATCGGCTGGTCGGGCGCCGTCACATCGACTTCGTTCACCAGCAACCGAAAGCGATTGCCCAAGTCAACCATCGATGCGTTGAGCGCTGGCCCGGCGGGCGTGTCAAACACAAGCCGCACCGGATCCGCCTTGCCGCCGATGCCCAACGGATGAATCTCCGCCGACGGTTTGCCCTTCGCGATGCTTGGGCAGATTTCCAGCATGTGCGCGCCCAGCACCTTCGGCCCCTTTGGATCCAGATCGTAGGTGTAGTCTTCCATGAAGGATGTGCCGCCTTTCATTCCGGCTGCCATCACTTTCATGGCCCGCACCAGCGCAGCGGTCTTCCAGTCTCCCTCGGCGCCGAAGCCATATCCGTCCGCCATCAAGCGCTGCACCGCGATTCCGGGGAGTTGCCCGAGGCCGTGCAAATCCTCAAACGTGTCGGTGAATCCCTTGAAGTCGCCCGCGGCCAAAAAACTCCGCAGCCCGAGCTCGATCTGCGCCGCCTGGCGCAGCGAAGGCCGCATGCCGCCGCCTTTGCGCAGCTTCGGGGCGACGGTGTAGGCCGCGTCGTACTCCGCAACCAGACTGTCGATTTGTTTTTCCGTGGCGCTGTGAATCGCTTCGACCAGATCGCCGACTCCGAAGCCATTGACCGAATACCCAAATTGAATCTGCGCGGCGACCTTGTCGCCTTCGGTGACCGCCACTTCGCGCATGTTGTCGCCGAACCGGCAGAATTTCGCATCCTGCCAATCGCTCCACGCCGCCGCGGCGCGCGCCCAGGCCGCCATCCGCTCCTGCACATTTTTGTCGCTCCAGTGTCCGGCCACCACTTTGCGGTTCAGGCGCATCCGGCTCATGATGAAACCGTGTTCCCGGTCGCCGTGCGCGGCCTGGTTCAGGTTCATGAAATCCATGTCAATCGAAGACCACGGCAGATCGCGATTGTGTTGGGTGTGCAAATGAAGCAGCGGCCGGCGCAGCGCCTTCAACCCGTTGATCCACATTTTCGAGGGCGAAAACGTATGGCACCACGTGATCAACCCGATGCAGCGCGCGCTCGAACTTGCCTCCTGACAAATCGCCGTTGCCGTTTGCGCGTCGGTCACCAGCGGCTTCAGAACCACTCGGATGGGAATCCGCCTGGTTGCGTTGAGTTCGCCCACAATGTCCTGCGCGTTGGCCTGAACCTTCTTCAGCGCCTCCGCTCCGTACAAATGCTGGCTGCCGGTTAGGAACCAAATTTCCCGATGAGTTAGATCAATCACAGATGAGCCTATTCGTGCTTTTCATTAACATCATGAAACCTGCGTTGCCAGAGGAAAACGCCCGTTTGCGAAAAAGAATCGCCATTTTGCGCCGCGTTTTGCACGACCCGGCATCCGGCGGCGTAACGATGAAAAATAGGGCGTTCCGCCAGCAGCCGTCTCTTTCGAGGGCGCGCGGGCTATGCTAATCTTGAAGTGAGCAAGGAGGGCTCGCCGATGGCAATTGGGCACGCATACGAAGAGATCGTCGCGCTGCGGACGCGCGCCGAGGCCATTGCCCATGAGCCGGAATTTCCAGATGACTCGGCCCCGCCATTTCCCGCTGACGGCCGCTCGCGCGTCGTGATCGAAAACGTGACGCCCATGGTGGATGGCGGCCGGCACCCGATCAAACGCACCGTTGGCGAAGTTGTGGTCGTCGAGGCCGATTTGTTCGCGGACAGTCATGTGTCCATCTCCGCCGTCGGGCAGTTCCGAAGAGATGAAGATTTGAAATGGTCGGAGTCGGAAATGTCCCACGTTGTCGGCGATCATTGGCGCGGAGAGTTCGTGGTTCAAGAAACCGGGACCACCGTCTATACGATCCAGGCATGGGTCGACCCGTTTAAGTCATGGCGCGAAGAGTTGCGCAAGAAAGTCGCCGCCCGCCAGGACGTGAGGCTGGAATTATTGGCGGGCGCCAGGTTGATTGAGCAGGCGGCCCATCGTGCCACGGGACGGATCTCCGAGCGGCTCAGCGATTGGGCGGCCGAATTTGCCGGCGCCGACGCAGCGGACGGCCAGTCCGCGCTCGAATTGGCGCTGGACGAAACGTTGGGGAAATTAATGTTCCGTCATTCCGAACGCGCTTTTGCGTTGTCCAGCGGCGAGCTGCGCATCATGGTTGACCCCGAACGCGCGCGTTTCAGCGCGTGGTACGAAATGTTTCCCCGGTCGTTTTCCCCCGAGCCGGGGCGCCACGGCACATTTAGAGATTGCGAGCCCCAATTGGCGCGCATTGCCGCGATGGGCTTCGACGTGCTCTACCTTCCGCCGATCCATCCGATCGGGCGTCAATTTCGCAAGGGCAAAAACAACAATCCAATATGCCAGCCGGGCGAACCAGGAAGCCCCTGGGCGATTGGCGGTCCGGAGGGCGGCCACAAAGCCGTGCATCCCCAACTCGGAACACTCCAGGACTTCAATCATCTCGTTGGCGCGGCGCGCGGCAAGGGCATTGAAATCGCGTTGGACATCGCCTTCCAATGTTCGCCGGACCATCCCTACCTGCGCGAGCATCCCGAGTGGTTTCGCAAACGCGCCGACGGTTCCATCGCCTACGCGGAAAATCCGCCCAAGAAATATCAGGACATTTATCCGTTCGATTTTGAATGCGAGGACTGGCGCGGACTGTGGGCCGAGTTGAAGAGCATTTTCGATTTCTGGATTGCCCAGGGCGTGCGGATTTTTCGCGTGGACAATCCGCACACCAAAGCGTTTGGGTTTTGGGAATGGGTGATCGCCGCGCTCAAGCGCGAGCAGCCGGATTTGATTTTTCTCGCCGAGGCGTTCACGCGTCCGGCGGTCTTGAACCAGCTTGCGAAAATCGGGTTCACCCAATCGTACAATTATTTCCCGTGGCGCAATTCCAAGCCCGAGCTGACGGCATATTTGACAGAGCTGACCCAGCCGCCGCTTGCGGACTGGCTGCGCCCGAATCTCTGGATCAACACGCCCGATATTTTGACCGAATTCCTTCAGGCCGGCGGCCGCCCTGCGTTCGAGATTCGGCTCGTTCTTGCCGCGACGCTGGGCGCCAGCTACGGCGTTTACGGCCCGGCCTTTGAGTTGTGTGAGAACCGCCCCTTGAAACCGGGCAGCGAGGAGTATCTCGACTCCGAGAAATATGAAATCAGGCGGTGGGACCTTGACGCGCCGGGCAATCTCACCGGGTTGATCGGCCGGATCAATCGCATCCGGCGCGAGAACCCGGCCCTGCAATTCCTCCACAACCTGAGATTTCACCCGGTTGAAAACGACAACCTCCTGGCCTACACGAAATGCGCGCAAGACGGCGCCGACGTTGTCCTGGCGGTGGTCAATCTCGATCCGTATCACACGCAAAGCGGCTGGCTGGAATTGCCCGCGGACGACTTTTTGGGCGAGCCGGCCAGATCGTATCAAATGCACGACTTGTTGACAGGCGCCCGGTTTATCTGGCATGGCCGCCGCAACTACGTCGAACTCGATCCGCGCTATTCGCCCGCGCATGTTTTTCGCCTCCGCCGGTTTGTTCGGAGCGAGCGGGACTTCGATTATTTTATGTGACACTCGCGGATTGAAAAATTTATGCGCACAACACTGCAACAATCGAAGCCGCGGGTCCGCCGGTCGAAGCCCATTTCTGGATTGCCCCTGGAACGCGAATGGGTCGAGGTTTTCAGCGAGCCCGCTCTCCAACCGTTCACAACGGCGCTTCGAGAATGGCTGCCCTCGCGCCGATGGTTTCGCGGCAAGGCGCGCCCAGTGGAATCGGTGTCCATTCGCGAGCAGATTCCTGTCCCGATGGGCGGGAAGAAGGCGTTTCTCGTGTTGTTCCAGGTCAACTACGCCGGGAGCGATTCGGAGCTTTACGTTTTGCCGCTGGCCTGCGCCTTCGGAAAAAAAGCCGGCGACGTTCGGCGCGAATTTCCAAAACTGATCGTCGCCGCAGTCGCGCTGCAACGAGGCCGGAAGGATGGCGTTGTCTACGACGCCATCGTCAGCAAGAGATTTTGCCGCGCGTTGCTCGACTTGACATCGAAACGCCGCAAGGCCGCGGGCGGCAACGGCGAACTTGAGGCCGAACCCGCGGAGGCTTTGCGGCGCATGCGCCGCGAGCAGGACAGGAATCTGCAACCGTCCGTCAGCAAAGCCGAGCAGAGCAATTCGTCGGTCATATATGGCGACAGCGTCATCCTGAAATTTTTTCGCCGTCTCGACGCAGGCGTCAATCCAGAACTGGAAATCGAGCGGTTTTTGGCCGCGCGCAGCTTTCCGCATTCGCCCTCGCTGGCGGGCGCCTTGGAATATCGCGCTGCCGACGGCAAAACGTCCACCGTCGCCGTCCTGACCTCATTCGTTCCGGGCTGCCACGACGCATGGGAGGACACCGTGGCCGCGTTGACGCGCTTTTACACGCGAGTGCAGGACCTGCCGGCCAAGCTCAGGCGTTCGCCGCCGCCGGCGGCCACTTCGGCTTCGATTGTTGACAATGCCGGCCTCTTGTTGAAGCCGTCGAAGTTGATTGGCTCCTATCTTCGCGACGCCAGGACCATCGGGCGCCGGACAGCGGCGCTGCATCTGGCGCTGGCGTCGGACCCGTCCGATCCGGCGTTTCGCCCGGAACCGTGGACGCGCGGCGCGCAACAGTCGTTGTTTGAATCCATGCGCACGATGACCGAACGCGATTTTCAATTGCTCCGGCGGCGCGCCGCCTCGCTCCCACCCGATGCCCGGCGGCTCGCGCAAAAGGTCCTGCCGCTCGAATCGCTGTTGCTGCGGCGCTTTGTGCGCGTCGCCGATCGGCCCCTCGACGCTGTCCGGATCCGCACGCACGGCGATTATCATCTCGGCCAGATCCTGCATCACGGCGAGGATTTTCTTATAATTGACTTCGAGGGCGAGCCCGCCATCTCGCTCGAAGAACGCCGCGTCAGGCAAACTGCGTTTCGGGACGTGGCGGGCATGATCTATTCCTTTTTCTATGCCGCCTACGCCGCGTTGCGCGAACCGGCGCTGGCCCGATTTCTGGCAGCGCAGCCGAAAGCCAAGGCCGCCTGGGCGCGCTATTGGTCGGTGTGGGTGGGAACCGCGTTCTTGACAGCGTATTTGGAAACCGCGCGATCCGCGCCGTTCATTCCGGCGGATGAAGCTTCGCTCAAAATTATGCTGGAAACGGAGCTGCTGCGCAAAGCGGTTTACGAGCTTGGCTACGAACTGAACAATCGTCCCGATTGGATCCACATCGCTTTTCAAGTCCTTCTGGATTTGCTCGACCCGAACCAGCCGATATGACCGCCCTGGCTCCAATCTCCGAAATCGAGGCGCCGGATGCTTCCAAGTCCGCGAAGCTTGCCCGTGCGCCCTCGACGCCGGACCGCCCCGTGGCCATCTACGAAGTCCACCTGGATTCATGGATGCGAGCGCCGGAGGAGGGGAACCGGCCCCTGACGTGCGCCGAAATCGCGCCCCGGCTCGCTGATCATGTCGCTCGAATGCAATTCACGCATGTCCAGATTCAAGCGCCTGGCGATGTTGTCGGGCTCAAGTTTCTTATTGATTATTTGCGCGGCCGCGGCGTGGGCGTTATTCTGAACGCCGACTTTTCTCCCGGCGCCGCTCCTCCTCTCGCGGGCGGCGTCCTGGACGCCGATGGCGAATGCGCGCGGGGTCGCACGATCTTTTCGCATTGCGCCTACCTATCGGACGTCGGTTGGGCGGACGACACGTGCGCCTACTTTAGCCTCGATCCCTTATTCAGGAAATTGCGGCACACGCAGTTCAGGCGGCGCGACGGGTATGCGTTCGCCGCCAATTATATACTGCCTCTTTCCCACGAGCTTGTGGCGCGCCCGCGCCCTTCGTTGCTGTCCATGATGCCCGGCGACGAATGGCAGAAGTTCGCCAATATGCGGCTGCTCTTTGCCTACATGTATTTGCTCCCGGGAAAGAAACTGGTGTTCATGGGGGATGAATTTGGGCAATTGAATTCGTGGCGGCCTGAAACCAGCATCGATTGGCATCTCGTAGCGCAGCCGAATAACCACCGCAAACTCATGGATTGGGTGGCCGCCCTTAACACGTTTTACTTCCACGAACCTGCGCTTCACCAAACGGACTCCGTCGCCGCTGGTTTTCAGTGGATTGACACCTCAGACGCTGCGTCGAGCGTCATATCATTTCTCCGAATAGACGCCGCAGGCCGCGACACCATCCTGGCCGCGTTCAATTTCACGCCCGTGCCGCGCCATAACTACCGGGTCGGCGCTCCGAGAGGCGGTTTTTGGACCGAGGCGCTCAATAGCGACGCGCTGGAGCACGGCGGCAGCGGCCAGGGCAACCTCGGCGGAGTGGAAGCCGCGCCATTCGGATGGAATTTCCTGCCGCACTCGTTGATGCTCACCCTGCCGCCCCTTGGCGCAGTGGTCCTGAAGGCGCCTCTGAATGATGTCAAATGATCAACGGGATGGTTTGATTTCGTTCGCGATTGCGGGCGCCTCGATTGCGCCGCGGCCGTCGGACATTCTGAACGCCCGGAACATCGCCGCTGTGTTGAACGGCATCGTGACATTGCCATGTCGGTCGATGGCGATGCAGCCGCCGCGTCCGCCAAAGCGGGCGACGTCGTTGAGGGCCTGGCCGGCCGCTTCGAGCAACGCGAGCCCCTTGTAATCCATGAGAGCCGAAACGTTGTGCGCGAATACGCCCCGGATAAAAAATTCGCCCTGGCCCGTGCCGCTGACGGCGCAGGTCCGGTTGTTCGCGTAGGTCCCCGCGCCGATAATCGGACTGTCGCCCACGCGCCCGGGCATTTTATTGACAATCCCGCCCGTGGACGTGCCGGCGACGAGGTTGCCTTTGGCGTCCAACGCCACGCAGCCGACCGTGCCAAAACCCTCCTCGCTCCCCGGCGCCTCGCGTGGATTTTCCGAGGGCGGCAATTTGCCGTCCCGTAGCTGCTGCCATTGTTTGCGCCGCCGCTCGGTCTGGAAATACGAATTCGGGACCATCTCAAACCCGAGAGCGCGCGCGAATTTTTCCGCTCCCTCGCCCATGAGCATGACATGCTGGGTCTTGTCCATGACAGCGCGCGCCAGGACGATTGGATTCTTGACATGCTGCAGGCCGGTCACCGATCCTGCGGACATCGTGCGGCCATCCATCACGCACGCGTCCATCTCGCAAGCGCCTTCGGCGTTGAGATCGGAGCCTTTCCCCGCGTCAAACAATCCCGCGTCTTCCAGGATAATGACCGCCGCAATCACGGCGTCCGTCGCGGCGCCTCCCTTCTGCAGGACGTCATAGCCCGCGTCGAGCGACTCTTTCAGCTTGGCGTGATAGGCCAGTTTCTCCTCAGCCGTCGAATGGGACGGCGCGCCGGCGCCGCCGTGAATGGCGAGGCCATAAGCAGTTTTGGGCGAGTCGCTCAACGTCGTTTCCATAACACAGGCCGCCCGTTTATGATAGTATGACGTGATTGAAATTTGATGAATCAGCCAGGACTCTCGAAGTCGCCGTGCGCGAACTGGCGGAGTCCGAAGGGTTCGCGCGGATTGGCTTTGAGCGCGGGGAAGGCTGGAACCGCCTGGGCCTGGGGGCAGGCTTGCACAGCCGCGTCCTGACCGAGCGGCGCCGCCTCAACCCGGCCTATCGAAGCGAAGTCTTCCTTCAGACGCGCTGGCCCGTCGAGGACTGGACGGCCGTCATCACGGGGCGGTTGGACGGTTGCGCGCCGCAGACCGCCGGCGGCTGGCTCGTTGAGGAGTTCAAATCGACTTATGTGCCAACGTCGGAAATCCGCCGCACGGGCGGGACGTTCGAGCGGCACCAGCGGCAACTTCTTCTTTACTGCCATTTGTGGGCGCGCCTCGGCAACGCTCCCGTTTCGGGCGCGCTGGTCTATGTGGATTTGGCGACGGGCCGTGAGACGGCCATCACAGTCAATTACGACGCCGGGGAGCTGGAGCGCGATGTGGCGCGGCGCCTGGAACGGGAGCTGGCGATTTGGCGGGCCCAAGCCGTCGCGCGCGCGCGCAAAGCGAAGGCGGCCTCGGCGATGCCTTTCCCGCACGCGGCGCCCCGCCCCGGCCAGCAAATAATGATTGACGCGACTCGCCAGGCCATCGCCGCCGGCGACAACCTGATGGCCGAGGCGCCCACAGGCTCCGGCAAAACCGCCGCCGCCCTGTACCCTGCCCTCGCGCAGGGACTGGCCGCGGGACGACAGGTGGTGTTCCTGACCTCCAAGACGCTGCAGCAACGCATGGCCGTCTCCGCGTTGAAGGCGATGAACACCGAAGGCGCCTTTCGCACCTTGCAGATCCGCAACAAGGAAAAAATGTGCGCGAACGACCGCGTGATTTGCCACGAGGATTTTTGCCCTTTCGCCAAAGGGTATCCCGATAAAATGGAGAACTCGCGCCTGGTGGACCGCCTGCGCGAGAGCCATTGGCATTACGATCCCGATGCGGTTTTTGCCGCGGCGAAGGCGGAGAAGGTCTGCCCTTTCGAGACGCAATTGGAGCTGGCGCGAGGGGCCGACGCCATCGTCGCGGACTACAATTACGTGTTCGACCCGGGCGCAGCTCTGAAGCATCTGGGGACCGACGAACTGGGCGACGCGATTCTTTTGGTTGACGAGGCGCACAACTTGCCCGACCGCGCGCGGCAGATTTTTTCGCCGGAAATTCTGGAGAAGGATTTTCGGGCGGTCCTGCGCCAGCTTGCGCTGCAGCCGGGGCAGTTGTTCGAGGAGCTTTCGGCGTGCATGGAAGCAGTGATTGGGATCCTGGAGTCGCAGTCCGCGTCGATGCCCAAAGGCGACGCGATCGCCGAAATCGCTCCGCCCAAGGATGAACTGCGCCAGGCCTGGAGGGATTGGGAGGAAACATTTGTCCGATACCTCGCCTGGAAACGCGAAGTCAAATACACACCCGAAAACGATCCCGTCGTCGACGCCCATTTCGCATGGCAGCGCGTCATCGCCGGCCTGAACCTGTTCGGCCCCGGGTTCACCTGCGTCATCGAGCGCCGCGCCGATGGATTGCGCCTTGCGCTGATTTGCCTCGACCCGGCGCGGGCGCTGGGGCCCATTTTCCGCGCCGCCGCTTCGACCGTTTTGTTCTCAGCCACGCTGTCGCCCGCCGAGGTGTTTCGCCGCACTCTCGGCCTGGAAAAGGACCGCACGCGGGCCATTTCGTTGCCGCCGCCGTTTCCACGTGAGAACCGCAAAGTGATGATTCTCCCGCAGGCGCTGACGACGTTTGCGGCGCGTGAAAATAACTTTCAGACGATCGCCAAATTGCTCGCGGAAATGGCCAATGCGCAGAAAGGCAACGCGCTGGCGCTGTTCCCCAGCTACCAGTTTCTGCGGCGCGTCTCCGAGCAGATGCCATTGACGCGCGCGAAAATTCTCACGCAACGCGCCAATTCGACCGATGCGGAGCGTCAAGCCATATTTGCCTCGCTCGCCGCGCCGCCGCCCGAGGGCCTGCTGCTGCTCGCCGCGCTTGGCGGCATGTACGCGGAGGGCGTGGACTATCCCGGCGAATTATTGAGCGCGGTTTACATTGTGTCTCCCGCGCTGCCACAGGTCTCATTCGAGCGCGAGTTGCTGCGCCGCTATTTTGAGGAAACCGAGCAGGCGGGCTTTGAATACGCTTATCTCCAGCCCGGCATGACGCGCGTGGTCCAGGCCGCCGGCCGTTTGATCCGCAGCGAGACCGACCGCGGCGTGATCGCGCTGTTGTGCCGCCGCTTTTTGCAGCGGCCTTACGCCGACCATTTGCCCAGGGACTGGTATGGCGAAAGCCCGGCGGAATTGATCGCGCGCGACCCGGCCGCCGAGGTCAGGGATTTTTTTGCGCGTAGCGCGTCGGTTCGGAGAAATCACTGAACCGCATTAATTGCGTCGCGGAGCGCAGCCCATTCGATCAGCCACGTTGCCACGTCGTCAGTCGTAGTATCAATGCCAACGAGAATTCTCTCCAGAAACACTCGAGGGGACTGAAATCCGAGCGCCTCTAACCCATTCGCCATTGCGCACACCAGATCTTTACCGGCGAAATCATTCAAAAAATGCGCATACCTGCTTCCTCCTGGCTCGCACTCCGGTCTGCGACGCTGAAATTCTGCTTCGACCGACTCTAACACAATAGTCTGCAAACTATTATGCTCAAGGACTGCAACCTCGATTCCTTTCGCACATGATTCTATGCTGGTATCGTCGGGCATAAGATGCTGTGAAAACCCATGCACCGCACCAAATTGGTTGGGCAATGGAGCGAACCGAGGTCGGTGGACTGTCAACGCCAACCGTGCTGCTTGATAGGTTGCTACGCTGTCTCGACTCTCCGACAAAAGGTTCAAGTAAGCTTGTTCTTCGGGAGCCGCCTCTCCTAACGCCCTACGCACGACCTCTGGATCGATCAGGTAGTTTTCGATTTCCTTTCTTTCCCAACGCCATCCTAAGCTCACTTGGTCAGACCCGACCCACGGGCGTGGACGATGTGTCGGTGTCTCACACTTTCCGTCAAAATCACCATCTAAGATTCCATAGATTGTGTTCTGCTTTAAAATCTCGCGCCTTGCCTTTATCCTATCACCCATTCCGTACTTTCCACCCAGCGGATGAATTGCGGCACGTCCCATGAGGATTCGAGATAGAACTCGCGCATCTGGGCTGCTGGCGGTTCCCTCGCAAAGCAAAACGCTTACAGGCATAGTCGCCCTCCAGGCAATCGATAGACTTGTTCAGGGCTCACTACGTCACGGACTGCCTCCGAATGAGTTGTCAGTAGAAATTGACACCGGATCCCCATAGTCGGCAGCGCGGCGAGTAACGCTTGCGCCAGAGGCAGGTGGAGATTCAAGTCAACTTCATCAATAAGCACAACAGAATTTCGAATACGTTGGCGAACAAATTCATATAGAATTGGAAAAACCGATTGCTCTCCGGCCGACATTTCTTCAATGTCATATGATCTGACTCCGTCATTGATTATGAAGTAAAAATCCTCCGGCGACGGAACCCCACCACGATACATCGGCTCAGGCATTCCGAATGACCGTCCCGGAAAAATCTGGCGAAAGCTCCGCTCAAGCTCCTGAAGGTAATCCCAAGCGGACCGAGGCCTAGTCAGTCGATTTAACTGCCATCGATTCAAATGCTCTCTTAATCGTGCAACTCCAATGTCAAACGACACGCGACCCCCGTTCTTTTCTTCAGGTGGGATCTCGTCGAAATGGGGTGGAGGGGTTGCGAGGTTCCTAAACTGGTCAAACCAGAACACACCAGGCAGCCTGTCAAAGAGGGCACGCGCCCCAGGATCGGTTCCAAGCAGCCCGGCAGCATAGTATCGACCCCAAAACTGAAATAGCTCGGCATCAGTCGGAGCCGAGCACGTGCCGGATTCGAGACGCAACGTCACTTGCCTGCTGCCGCCCGGCGAAACAAAGACTCTGTCTCGGGGTTTCGCCTCGAACCATCGATGCGCTGCTTCTTGTGTCGCTTGAATTTCCCCGTCATCAAACGAAACATCGATTTCCACAACCGGTCTGCCCCATTTTTCATATCTTCCAGGCAACCATCCGAGCCAATTAAACTCAGTCACATCTCTCGTGCGTCCACATGCCATGGAAAGGCAAAGGGCAACCGCTTGGAGAATAGTGGTTTTCCCCGTTCCATTATCTCCGAGGATCAGAAATCGTTCAGCAACGTCCTGAGTGAGACCGTTTCGAACTTCAATATCGATACGGTCAAATCGCTTGAAGTTTTCTAAGTGTATTCTGGAGACTTTCATTTTGTCGCCGGGTTTGCTGTAATTCCGCCTTGACCATAGGGCACTTTGCCGCACGCGCTCAAGGGATTTTATGAGACTTCCATGCGACGGTCGCAAATAACTCCTCCGCCACGATATATCCCACGCAATTGGCCGCGCCGCAGCGGCACGGGTATTCGCGGTAGTTTTCCAGGTCGTATCCGTAGTTGAACGTGATTTCCTCGCCGGCTTTGATGTCGCGCCGCGCATGGAACAAGATGCTCCCGCCGGTGTTTTCCGCATCGCAATTGGGGTCGCAGCTATGATTGAAAAAGCGCGCCGGGTTCCACTCGACGTCGCCGTCGAGGTCGAACTGGTCATTGAGCGAGAAGATGTAAGGATTATTCTTTTCGCACAGCGCGACCGACTCCGCTTTGGAGATTTTTCGCCCCACGTACTCGGCCACCTGCGCGCCGGCGGGAATGTCGACGCTGGCGAAGGCGCCGCGGCCGCTTATGGGCGAGGTTGCAATGTGGAAGAGTTCAGGCATGGTGGGAAACAGCGTCTATGGCGTGAATTGGAATGGGCAAAAAACGAGGTTTATGAGAATCAACACATTGCACGATTTATACATTGAACAATTGCGGGCACTTTACGACGCCGAAGAGCAGTTGCGCAAGGGCTTCCCGGCGGCCGTGAGCGCCGCCGGCGCGCAGGAGCTCAAGGACGCCCTGGAGGAGCAGGTCGACCAGAGCGAGGACCACGCCAGCCGCCTCAAAGAGCTGCTGAAATCCGCCCGGGCAAGCGTCAAACCTAAAAAATGCGCCGGCATGGCCGGCCTCGCCGCCGAATTGCAGGAGCTCATCGAGTCGGACATCGAGGCCGCCGCGCTCGACGCCGGCATTATCGCCTGCGCCCAGCGCATCAAACATTATGAGATCGCCGCCTACGGCTGCCTGTGCGCCTACGCCCGCCTCATGGGACGCGACGACGACGCCGACATTTTGCAGGAGTCGCTCGACGAGGAAAAAGAGGCCGACGAGGTTTTTACGGACATCGCCGACACCGCTGTCAATCATCACGCGCATACGGGCGAAGCGCCGGATGAGGAAGACGAAACGGACGAGGTTGAGGACAAGGAACCCAGCGAACGCGGCCGCGAAGGTGAGGAAGAGGAATAGCGCCGTGTCTGCGGCGCCTGGAATGAACTGATGGCGGAATTGTTGCCAACGCACACCCCGGAATTGTTCGACAGCGCCGTTCGGCGCGCCGCCGCCGCGCTCAGGGAGGGGGAGTTGGTCGTGCTTCCCACCGAAACCGTCTACGGCCTGGCCGCCAACGCGCTGGACGCCGGCGCCGTCGCGCGCATTTTCGAGGCAAAAGGACGGCCGGCCCACAACCCGATCATTGTGCATGTGACAGGCCTCGAAATGGCGCGCCGTTGCGCTTCCCTTTGGCCCGACGACGCGCAAAAACTCGGAGCCGCCTTTTGGCCGGGGCCGCTGACGCTGGTCGTTCCGAGCGCGAAGGACATTCCCGCAATCGTCACCGCCGGCGGCCCGACCGTAGGAATCCGGTGGCCCAGCCATCCGTTCATTCAGGCAGTCATTCGCGCCTGCGGATTTCCCCTGGCCGCCCCCAGCGCCAATCGTTCAGGCGAGATTTCCCCGACGACCGCCGCACATGCCCAAAGCAGCCTCGGCGGCGCCGTTTCAGTAATTGTCGACGGCGGCCAATGCCATTTCGGAATTGAGTCAACAGTGGTTGACGTGATCGAACGTCCGGCGCGACTGCTCCGCCCGGGAATGATCCAGGCCGGAGCTGTCGCAGCCGTCCTGGGCCAGAAAGGTCTGTTGCGCGGATCCGGCGGGGCCGTGTTGCGCAGCCCCGGTCTCTTGCGCAAACATTATGCGCCAAAAGCCAGGCTCGTTGTCCTGAGCTGGAAGGACGAATCGGATCTTGCCGCACAGACCGCGCAAATTCCCGCCCCGCTCGCTGACATCCACGTCATCGCGCATACCCATATTCCGCTCGGCGAAAAATTCGGACGTGTCGCCGTCATGCCGCATGACGCCGAGGCCTTCGCGCGCGCGCTCTACGCGGAAATGCGCCAGTGCGACGCATCAGAGGCCAAATGGATCATCGTCGAGGCGCCCCCCGAGGACCCCGCCTGGCAGGGCATCGCCGACCGCCTGTCCCGCGCGTCAAGCGAATGAGAGCCCCATTGACGAATAGATTGAAGTTACGCAGACTTCCCGGCGTCAAAAACGAGACATGAATGGCCACGGATTTGCGGGGATGTTATGCCTGCTTGCGCTGGGCGCCGCCGCCTCAGAACCTCAGACCAACAAGGTCGTCAAACTGACCTTGGAGGACGCCATTCGCCTCACGCTCCAGCACAACCTGAGCATCCAGATCCAGCGCTACAATCCCATTGTTGACCGCTATGCGCTAGCGGCCGATTACGGCGTCTACGAACCCTCCTTTTTCAGCACAGCCGGCGAGAGCTACACCGCTTCCCCCGGACGCGATTTCAACGGCTTGACCGAGCCGCCGCTTGACACCAAGGTGCAAAGCTATTCCGGCGGCATCGGCAACGGCAGCGGCGGCAACGCGATTACGCCCTGGGGGCTCCAATACAACCTCTCCACCACGCTCAATCGCAATTATTACCAGACCTTCACCACCAACCTCACGCCGCGTCCGCCATTCAACCAGGACACCGCCTTCACCGGCCTCACCCTCCAGCAGCCGCTGCTGCGCAACCTTTGGATTGACAGCGCCCGCGCCACCATTCTCATTGCCAAGAAAAACCTGCGCTACGATCAGCTCGGTTTTCAGTTCCTCGTGATGACCAACGTCAGCGCGACCGAACAGGCCTACTACGAGTTGAATTACGCCTTTGAGAACGTCGCCGTCCAGCAGGAGGCCGTCACGCTCGCCGCGCAGTTGGTCGACGAAAACCAGAAACGCGTCAAGGCCGGGGTGCTGACCGCCCTCGATGTCGCCCAGTCCCTGTCCCAGCTTGCTTCCGCCAAAGCCTCCCTGCTTGCCGCCCGGCAGCTCGTCGTCACCGACGAAAACAACCTCAAGAACCTGATCACGGACCGATACCGGGATTTATATGACACGAAGATCGAGCCTGTTGAAAAACTCGTCGCCATTCCAACCGCGTTCGATCTCTCCGCCAGTTGGCAGGCCGGCCTGTCGCACCGGCCCGATGTGTTGCAGGCCAAAGTCAACATCGACCGCCAGGCCGTCAACAAGCGCTACCAATTCAACCAGATCTTTCCTCAACTGGACTTGACCGGCTCCTACGGCCGCACCGGGCTGGCCGAGACCGCCGGCGACGCCTACGGCCAGATTCCGCCGAATAAATTCCCCAGTTACTCCTACGGCATCGTTTTCAGCACGCCCCTTGGCGACACCACTCCGCGCAACAATTACAAGTCCGCCAAGGCAACCTGGCAGCAGGCCCAATTGATCTACCGCCAGGTCGAGCAGACGACGCTTATCCAGATCGAAAACGAAATCGAGGTCGCCAAGAGCGATTTCGAACAGGTCACCGCCACGCGCGAGGCGCGCTCCTATGCCGAGGAAGCCCTCACGGACGAGCAGCGCAAACTGGAAGTCGGCACCAGCACCCCCTTCATCGTCCTCCAATTGCAGAGCAATCTCACGACCGCGCGCTCTGCCGAAATCCGCGCCCTGGCCGATTACAACGAGGCGCTGACGGCGCTGGCCTTCTTCGAGGGCGCCACGCTTGAGCGGCGCCACCTGAAAGTGGCGGAGTAAAGGCTTGCGGCGATGACGACCAATGCGCCAGGCCGGCCGACCGTGAGCGGGAAGTTCTTTCGTATTGACGATAAGAAATTCTATCCCAAGGGAGTGACTTATGGCCCTTTCACCCCCAACACCGCCGGGGAGCCCTTCTGCAACCGCGAACAAACCGCCCGCGATTTCGACCTCATCGCCCGCCTTGGCGCCAACCTTCTGCGCGTCTACTACACCCCCCCGCGCTGGGTTTTGGACCTCGCCCACGAGCGCGGCCTCAAGCTCCTGATCGACATCCCCTGGGGCAAACATCTTTGCTTTCTCGACTCCTCCGACCTCCGCCGCAAGGCCTGCGACGCCGTCCGCGGCGCCGTCAAACAATGCGCCCGCCATCCCGCCGTCTTCGCCTACAGCGTTGTCAATGAAATACCGCCCGACATCGCCCGCTGGAGCGGCGGCTCCGACGTCGAGGAATTCCTCAACGCCCTTGTCGACGAGGCCAAGGACATGGATCCCGAATGCCTCTGCACCTTCGGCAATTATCCGCCCACCGAGTTCCTGCGCCCGGAGAACATTGATTTCCTCTGCTTCAATGTTTACCTCCACCAGCAGCGCGCCTTCGAGAATTACCTCGCCCGCCTCCAGATGATCGCCGACGCCAAGCCGCTCCTCCTCGGCGAAATCGGCATCGACAGCCTCCGCGAGGGCGAGGACCCCAAGAGCGCCATGCTCGAATGGCAGATCGAATCCGCCTTCCGCGGCGGCGTGGCCGGCGTCGTTGTCTACAGCTTCACCGACGAGTGGCACAAGAACGGCCAGGATGTGCTTGACTGGCAATTCGGCCTCACCACCCGCGCCCGCGAGCCCAAGCAATCCTTCGCCGCCGTCGAACGCAAATTCCGCGAGGCGCCGCATTTTGACCCGCCGCGCTGGCCCAAAATCTCCGTCGTGGTGGCCTGTTACAACGCCGGGCGCACCCTGCAGCCCTGCCTGGATTCCTTGCGCGTGCTCAATTACCCGGACTACGAAGTGATTATTGTTGACGACGGCTCCACCGACATCACGCCCCAGGTCGCCTCGCTCTACAGGGAATTCCGCTGCGTCAAACAGCCGCACCTCGGCCTGTCCGTCGCCCGCAACACCGGCATTGCCAGCGCCAAAGGCGAGATCATCGCCTTCACCGACGGCGATTGCCGGGCCGACGAAGACTGGCTGCGCTACATCGTGAGCGACCTCTTGAAAGGCCCCTACGTCGGCATGGGCGGCCACAATTTCCTGCCGCCGGAGGATTCGGCGGTCGCGGCGGCTGTCGCCGTATCGCCGGGCAGCCCCGCGCATGTGATGTTGACAGACCGCCAGGCCGAGCACATCCCCGGCTGCAACATGGCCTTCTACAAATGGGCGCTTGAGGAAATCGGCGGATTCGACCCGATTTTCCACCGCGCCGGCGATGACGTTGATGTTTGCTGGCGCCTGCAGCAGCGGGGCTACAAGATCGGTTTCAGCCCGCCGGGATTCGTCTGGCATTACCGCCGCTCGACCCTTGCCGCCTACCTGGGACAGCAACGCGGCTACGGCGAAGCTGAGGCCATGCTCGTCCGGCGCCACCCCGAATATTTCAATATGCTGGGCGGCGGCGTCTGGCAGGGGCGGATTTACACCGCCTCGAAATTCGGATTGACAATCCGCCAGCCCATCATTTACCATGGCATCTTCGCCACCGGCTTCTTCCAAAGCGTCTATCGTTCCGAGCCCGCCGCAGCCCTGATGCTTTTCACCACCCTGGAATATCACGCCGTCGTGAACCTGCCACTGGTCGCCCTGTCCATTCCGTTTCACGAACTGGCGCCCATCGCTCTCGTCAGCGTGCTGGCTTCCCTCGGCGTGTGCGTCGCCGCGGCGGCCCAGGCGGATTTGCCCCGCAACCGCCGCCGCTGGTGGTCGCGCCCGCTTGTGGCGGTGCTCTTTTTCCTTCAGCCCATCGTGCGCGGCTTCGCCCGCTACCAGGGCCGGCTTTCCCTGGCGCCCATGCCCAAAAACGCCGTCGAGAGCCTCCCGCTTCTGGCCCTGCAAAGCGCGGAAGATCTCGAATCGGTGGAATATTGGGGCAGGCAGTCCCTCGACCGCGTGACCTTTGTCCGCTCCATTATTGACAGGCTTGAAACCCAGGGCTGGGAAATCAAGGTCGACGCCGGGTGGAGCGATTTCGATGTCGAAGTCCTCGGCAGCCGCTGGGCCAGCCTGCAATTGGCCACCGTCTCGGAACCTCACTCCGACGGCAACCAGACCCTGCGTTGCCGCCTGCGCACCGGTTGGGCGCTCACCGCCAAAATCGCCATTTTCGCCCTCGGGTGCTTCGACCTGATGGTCATCGGTTTTGTGTGGCGCTCGCTCTGGCAAATCTGGTTTCTATTATTGACAGTTCCCGCCTTCGCCTGGCACGTCCACCGCGAGGAGCGCGACCTCCAAAAGCTCGTCTGCGCCGTGATCGACGGCATCGCCGAAAAATCCGGCCTCAAGAAACTTTGAATTGGCGCGGACCCAAGCCCGCTCTAACCTGCGTTCCAGAATGCGCCAGTACTTGGACCTTTTGCAGAACATCCTGGATCGCGGCGTCGCGCGCGGCGACCGCACGGGCACGGGCACCAAAAGCCTTTTCGGCGCCCAGTTGCGCTTCGACCTCGCCGACGGCTTCCCGCTGGTCACCACGCGCAAGGTCTTCTTCAAAGGCGTCATTTACGAATTGCTTTGGTTCCTGGCGGGCGGCACGAATATCAGGTACTTGACAGATAACAAGGTCCACATTTGGGACGCCTGGGCCGACGAGAACGGCAACCTCGGCCCCATCTACGGCGCCCAATGGCGCTCGTGGCCGGCGCCCGACGGACGCCGCATCGACCAGATTTCGCAACTCATCGACCAGATCAAACACAAGCCCGAATCGCGGCGCCACATTGTCAGCGCATGGAACCCCGCCGTCCTTCCCGACGAGAGCGTCAGCCCGCAGGACAACGTTCGCGCCGGTCGCGCGGCGCTCCCCTCCTGCCACACGCTGTTCCAGTTTTACGTCGCCGACGGCAAGCTTTCCTGCCTGCTCTACCAGCGCAGCGCAGACGCGCCGGTCGGCCTCGTCTTCAACATCGCGCAATATTGTTTGTTGACGCACATGGTCGCGCAACAGTGCGGCCTCGAACCCGGCGACTTCGTCTGGACCGGCGGGGACTGCCACATCTACCTGAATCAAATTGAGGGCGTGCAGGAGCAGCTAAAGAGGGAGCCTCGCCCGCTGCCACGTCTTGTCATCAAGCGGAAACCGAACTCGATATTCGATTACCAGTTCGACGATTTCGAGGTCACTGGCTACGCCCCTCATCCACCGATAAAATATCACGTCGCAGTCTGACACAAACTCGAATGCCATTGCGCCCGCTCGCGCCGTTCGACCGATGTCGTTGTGCGAAATTAGCCGCCGTTTTGCCGCCAGCGATTTTGGAGGTATTTTCCGTCGAAGTTGGTAGTCCCTTCGCATTCAGGGAGTTGAGCAGATTCGCATTCTCGTAAATTTCGGGGGCAAATTCTTTTTTCTTGCCAACCGCCTCCGGTTTGCTATCTTATCCTACATATTGGCTAAGATATACAGCCTCCGCCGCACCTCGACCCTGGCGCTGCGCCAGCGCAAAGTTGCGCTCCTGCGTCAGTTGAGCATTCCGCCCCAGTTCTTGCGCGCCTCCTTCGCCGAGCGCTTCACCACCTGCGGCAAAGCCAATTGCGCCTGCGCTCAAGGGCGCAGGCACGGCCCTTTCTATTATCTGGCGATCGGTTTGATCCCTGGCCGTGTGCTTAAATTCCTGCTCAAATCCCCAGCCCAGCGGCAGCAGGGCCGGGACGGCGTCCAAGCTTACCATCGGCTTTGGGAGGGTCTGGAGGAACTCTCGCAAATTAACGCCGAACTCCTGCGCCGCGACGAGGGCCTCCACGGTGAATAGCGCCGACTTCACCCATCTGAGCCGGTTTGTGGCC
>Ga0265338_10004108_pt1 | contig 19946 bp, 28 predicted proteins | sample 42126metaG_FD_193579 | JGI IMG/M metagenome (GOLD analysis project Ga0265338, IMG submission 193579) | Rhizosphere microbial communities from Carex aquatilis grown in University of Washington, Seatle, WA, United States - 4-21-26 metaG | ecosystem: Host-associated > Plants > Roots > Rhizosphere...
GGTGGCCGAGATGGGACTTGAACCCATACGGCATTTTACTGCCCCGGGATTTTAAGTCCCGTGCGTCTGCCATTTCGCCACTCAGCCAATAAAAGAAAGACCGGGGCAGGACTCGAACCTGCATGGCTCATCGTTATTGCCACCGCCTGATCGGTTAGGATACATCGGAGATGTTCCGCCTTTACCATACGCTGGTGCGGCGCGTCTTCCTGTTCCGCCACCCGGTCATAAACTGACGTCTGTGCCAGGAATCAATTACTGTCCTGGATCTGCGGTTTATCAAGCCGCCGCTCTCATTGAGCTACACAGACATACATTGGTGGACCTGCCGGGGTAATGCTCCCCGGGTCCCATGCTGCCTCTGTAAGTCGTCGACATGCTTAAAGGGCGACCAGACTCCTGGCCGTCTCCACCAGCTACCAGTTACAATCGGTGCTGATAACTCCACCTTTAATTCTCGCTGATGACGGAGTGATCTGGCTTAGCGAGAAGTCAGCCAGGCTCCGGCTTGGGTTTTTAGGCCGCAAGAGCAACTTGCTCGCTGCGAGGCGAGAAGTCCACAGCAATAGTATTGCCGTATAGTTTGTCCCGACGTTTAACGTGGCCAACGGAACCTCCACGGCATGCAGACTTACAAAGAACACCATAGTCGAATCTAATTCAGGCCCATAAATCACAATCCGGACAGCCCACGTCATCTCCGCAAACACAGGCCGTCCGGCAACCCATGCTCAGGCCCACGGTCAATGCATCGACCGGTCCTTTGAGGGTTAATGACAACAACTTGTCGTTGTCAATTATTTATAACACAAAACACCCCTCTATTGCAACCCATCACTCTTCTTCCGGAATTCCACCCAATTCGTAATAAGCTCCTGTCGGCTGGCCACTGGAATCCAACTCGACCAAAGTTAGACCACCATCATCCACGGCCACCGCGGCCTCCGGGCTCAACGTACGGAGCCACACTTTCAAATCTTCAACTGATTGTGCCATCTTGTTTATCTCGATTGATTGTTTTCCGCTTCATCCTCTGTCGTCTCCGGGCATCCTGGTCTGCCTTGGCTTGTACCAACTGTTGTGCCAGCATTACGGCATGAGGCAATAAAGCCTGACACTGCAATGGCGTCCACGGGCCTTCCTTTGGCTGGGCCAACCATATAACAAAGTCTCCACATCGTTGCAACCATACCCGGTCGAAGTTTCGGCGTCTCCGGGCGGCCCGCATTTGTGCAGAATGGCAGGCCAAGCACGTACGCTGTCCTGGGCGTGGAGGGGCACTTTTGCATTTTGAACATTTTCGAAAAGGCATAGGTCAGTGGGAAATTACGAACGCTTTTGAGGTGAAATACAACTTTGTTCCACACTTTACACGTTGATGATAAAGTATTTACGAATTTAAATTCATTCTCACATTGAGTCATAAATGGGCTATTTTCACCAAATTTTGTAGTGTGAGACCGCGGTTGTGTCGGTAAATGTGAGAAAATACTAGGCAAAAGTTGCCGGTCAAGTATAAGCTTTCTCACATTGACCGACATAACCGATTTTTTGGGACACTCCGAAAAGTGAGTGTAATGGATTCCGACCAAATTTGAGTGGATTTGCAAGCCAAAATGAGGAATGGTCTGCAAATCGTACAATTTGTGCAAATTGATCCAGGAGCAACGTTTTATGGATCAGGCACCGGACCACAAGGCCCGGCGCCCTCCAACCACCTATTCTGTTGTATGCAAGACCGCAAACGCCTTCTTCAGATCGGCCATGGCCACCTTGTCGAATGCCTTGTAGAATGCCTCGAACTCGAAATCGTCGCTGTCCAGGTCCATCGACGTGTTCAGCTTCAGACGATCGAGCAGGATGGCCTCCACAGCCTCTGGCTTGGCCCCCAGCAGCGTTGCAGCCTGGTCTATGCGTGTTGACCATGGAACTGGTTGTCTGACCATATTACGAGTATATTACGCCATTTACGCATGCCCGGCATTTCTCTGGACTCACTGACGAAGTAGACTTGCCGTCCTGCACTGGGCCAGAATAGAAGCCGACCGGGACCCAAGTCGTGCCGTTACAGACTGGACACTTATATGGAATAGGCCGAGGCGAGGCAGGGGCCACCCAGACTTTACCCACTCCTGAATCAGGACCAACACCTATGGCGTCACAGTCGCACCGGCAGACTGAGCCAGCAACCCACTCGCTCGGAACAGCCTTCAAACCACCACATATTAAACATGTTGTTGTTTTCATAATTATTCCTTTGAGAATATGCTCTTACCGTTCCACGTATTGTCCGGCCAGTCTTGGTCATGGAGCTTCTTTAGTTCTGGCTCACAGGCCGCCCTCGCCTCATCGAAGGCCGCAGTCGCCTTGTAGTAGGCCGTAGACGCCTTGTTGTAGGCCGTAGACGCCTTGTTGTAGGCCGCCCTCGCCTCGTCGTAGGCCGCAGTCGCCTCGTCGTAGGCCGCAGTCGCCTTGTCTAAGGCCGTCCACGCCTCGCGGCAGGCCGCCCTCGCCTCGTCGTAGGCCGCACTCGCCTTGTCCTCGGCCGCACACGCCTTGTAGTAGGCCGTAGCCGCCTTGATTAATGCCCGGGGTATTTCGACCCGCGCTGGCCTGAAGTTCCTTAGCCTGATAGCCCTCTCGCCTTCAGCCTTACCGTTCATTATGCAGGTGATACGGCCTTCTACCCCGGACACTTTGTCGATCGGTTCGAACAATACTTCATGGTGAATGCACCAGCCGAATTTAGCCTTGGGGTGGGCCGCAAAGGCGGCCCGGCAATCGATTAATTCTTCTTCAATGGATTTAAATGTTGTAATCATGTTCAATACGTTGCTCCTAGACTTCGATCAAACTCCAGCCCGGCCGCCAATACACTAGCAAACTCCGCATCCCGATTCGGTGCCCAGGCGTCCGGGAAATAAGGTAAATGCCAGCGGCTACAGCGTTTACAACGAAAGCCACAAACAGTGCTGTGCGACGGATCACCTATTGATTTACGATACGGCGTTCCGCGTTTCCCGCATGATGGACAATTAGGATTTGCCACGGCGTTTTCCTTTCTTTTTGGACTCTTCGACCAATTCGACGCCAATCAGTTCTATTTCCCCGTCATCCGGATCCCAGCTATATGAATCCGAATCCCGGTAGACCAACATAGCCTCGGCTCTATCATAAGCTGCCGATGCGTCCTTAGCCTCAATTTCCTCCATGTGCGTCGAGCTTTGTCTGAAACTGAACAGTGCTCTGAATTTTGGCATAAATAAATAGCCCTGTGGCTCCTTAACCACCGGGCATGATGGACACTGGCCGATTAGTTGAATTCGGCGCCAAGACCCGCGCCCCAGCGGAATCCGGAACGGTCGATCGAATTCATGTCGAAGTTCACTTGAACATACGCAAACAATTTGTCACAGAAGTACCACTGCCCAATTACCTCTGGACCGGTACGCCAACAGGTCGGACTGCCCTGACCATACACCGTGCCCGCACTCCAGGCCGGCAATACGAAGGCCGTATCCTTGTAAACAGGGATCTGCCACTCGGCATCCAGGTCCGTCGAACCGGCGACCGGTTTCCAGGCGAATCCTTGGGCCAGGCCGAACCATAGCGGCCGAAGCCCCTTGATCGGGTTCAACGACAACGACAGACTGATAGACGAGTCGGTCGAACCGTGCGGAATGGCGATGCCCCCGGCGCTGAACGTAATGTCGTAATGCGTGCTGTCCGTCTCCGTCGTACTGGTATCCAGGATCGTCAGTATGGGCAGGATCGTCAGTGTGGGCAGAGCATTCGATTGAGCACTGGCCGCGGTGACCAGCAGTGCGAACGTGAGTATTGTAATAATTTTCTTCATGTTTATTTATTCTGATTTTTGTTGGTTGGTTTGGTTAGTCGGAGTTCATGGGGACCACGGCGGCGAAGATAATCATCTTGCATAACACCATGGCCTGCTGCTTGGTAATCCCATTACCCGTCAGGTCAATGGTCACCGTTGACGCCAGCGTCGTTTCCCCTCGGGTCGTATCCTTGTAATGCATTGTACCAGTCAATGCCGGGATCTTGGTGTCGGTCTCGAAGAACGCGGATTCGTCCGATGCCTTGGTCTCAGTAAACGCCGTCTCATTAGCCAGCGGTTCATTCACCCGGACATCGAATTGATAATCACCACCATCATGCTGCGGAGACTTAACCCAACGCATTGTGCCGCTGATATGATCACTGCGGATTACACCACCATCCGGGTAGGAGGCTTGAATGTTATTCAGGAACCAGCATTCCTTCTCGTAATCATAGATCAGTTCGCCATTCAAGGTGACTGGCTGATAGAACTGCACGGGGCCGGCGGCCAAGATACATTGCCGGAATTCCATCTTGTCATACTTCTTGAGCACAACGGTCGCGGTCTTGCCGTTCGACGTACGCGTAATATTGATAGCGCCAGACTTGAAGGTATCCAGCCAATTGGCCGGACGAACGAGCGGTTTCCCGGCAGCAGTACCGCCGAATTTACTCGTGAAGCCAGACGCGCTACCCCGGGGCAAAATGTCCACGGCCAACGTGCCATTCTCGTAATGATAGACGCCATCCGACGAAATCGGGACGGTGCCATACATACGCCCGACATTCAGTGTCTGCGACACATTCTTTGGGTTCACCACGTCACAGGGCACATCGTAATCGAGTTTCCTGGGCTGAGTAACACTTTTGATGAACGCGCCAGTTATGAGCTGGGGCGTATCCAGGATATTGCCGTGGAAGACCACGGAATTATCCATGTTGATGTTCAGGGCATAAATGTCCTTGACGCCCGGCGCCGGGGGTGAGGTTTGACGTGAATTATAGGTGATATTGATTCCGCCCTTGATGAATACAGGCGGCAGGTTGGTCTGGGCATTTGCGAGCATGGTCGCAAAAAAGATGATGGAGCAGATGATGATGAATCCAATAAGGAATCCTGGCGATAATTTGTGTCTTTTCATATTTGTGAGTTTCTGAGTCTGAGGGTTAGTGGTTTACTGGGCTTGCTGCGACTGACCGTCCTGGTTCCCGGAGCCGTCGTCCACGGACGAATTCTTCGAGAACAGAACGCACAGGATTAAGGTGATTACAATTACGGCTAACGAGCCGATGATTCTGTATTTCATAGTGTTGTTTATTATTCACGGATTTTCTGCTTTTTGACCGGGCTGGATGGGGAATCCCCCACATCCATTATGGCGTCCACGTCGAACGTCAAATCTGCCACCGGTGCTCCAGTCTTCACCGGAATCTGAGCCTGCTTGGCTGGAGCTGCGACAGCCGGGGCCGCGGCCGCCTGATCCCCTTGAGCATCCAACAGACTGGTCTCCAACTCGGAGAACGCATAATTCAGATTGTCTTGAATCGCCGTTAGCGCTGTATCCGCCATCAGCTTGGTCTGGAAGTCTTTGCCCACATCGGCCAACTTCGCCGCCTTGTTCAACGTCTGCGATATACGCCAGTCCGTGCGCTTCTCATCCAGCATCTCGGAGAATGCCTTCAGAGCTTTCTGCGCATCCTGATATTTGTGCCCACGCAGATCCACCAACTGCCGCAATTGCAGGTATTTATCCGTAAACTGCGACGGGTGACCTGGATACTGGCGATCGTGCTCTTGTATTTGAGCCTTCAGATCATTCAGTATGGCTATGGACTGTTTAATATTTTCCCGCATTTGCTCCAATGCTTCCATCCTGTCCTTGTACTGATTTTCCAATGTGGCTATTGGATCCAAAGCGGCCACGGCCTTAATGGCCTTAATGCGCATATTGGCCGCCAGAGCACCGACTGCCGGCGCTGCATTCACGATGGTCAAGCCCACAAGGGCACAGACCACGGCCCCAATCAGGCCGGTGACTGCTGTGAATACAAAGGGCGCAACCAGGAAGCCAAAGACTCCGAGAGCCCCGAGCTTAATGGCCAGTTCAATATGTTTACGTTTCTTTTCGAGGTCTGTTGTGTTCATAGTTTTAGTTATCACTGTATTTGCTGCCGAACCAACGATTCCGTCGACTCGACAACATGTCTGCAAAATGCATCAACATTTGCAGATAGGTTTCCTTGCCTTCCAATTCATGCCGGGCGAGACGGTCGTACATTCCGGCATGGCAACGAATTGAAAATTTCTCATCCTCGTTCAGGAGACTGAACAATGCCGGATCATAGGCGGCCACCAAGGACAAGGACAATTGGCCATCCGGCCATGCATCCATTTGTGACAGCAGGTATTCCAACTGCTGCTTGAGCGCAATCTGATTGGGAGTCATGTCCCCGTAGATCACCTTGCCGGCGAACTTCACGATCTCCGGATCATGCTTGTATGGTACCTTGTCCGACCGGACCGAACCGTTTTTAATCATGTTCGCGACGTAACACAATTTTCCAGCTGCATTCCCGATCTTATGCAGGTCATGCAGGAAGGCCACCGCGGCGATTGATGCCCGGGGCGCATGGCCGGCCGGATCCGCTTGCTTGGCCAAATCATACACATCCACACAATGGGCCAATAACCCGCCATCAAATGCATGGTGTTTGGATAATGCCGATGAGGCCGGTGCCTGTCGGAACCGGGGCCAAATGTCTGCACTGAACATGAAGTTCCGTAATTGGCCCAACATCGTCGCCCAAGCGCCTGCCTTAAGAAAGGCGTCCTCGAATACTGCTTGTACGTTTGCTATCTGCTCTTGCTCTGTCATTGTTCCTTTTGGTTTAACATTGTCTGCAATTGTTCAATCTGCCCCTGTAACGTCGTCCGTTCCGTCTCCAGCTTCTGCAAATTCTCTGTCAGCAAGGTCTGGAGTAATTTCCTCATACCTTCACGAAACGTTACAGGTAATTTAGCCCGGTCGATTTGCTCACGACCATATGCCCATAATAAATGCTTCTCTGCTTCATCCCACGTCTTGCATTTCCTAAAATTGGTCCACCACTTTAATCGTGATGTCTCCGAAAACAAGTCGTCAAAACATTCCCGTAATAAATCAATGCGACCTTGCTCTATAGCGGCCAAAGAAATCCCAAATGCCGCGTCAAAACGCATTCCGGGATTTATGGTCGGATCGAACAGAGTCGTCGAAGAGACTACTGCGAATTTCATTTGTCCTTTACTGAAGGCCGAATACCGAGGATTCTATCCTTCGGACGACCTATCTCCCGGGAGTCAGACGCGCTCCCGATGTTGTTGGCCTGTTCGCCTGAATGGAGTCTACAATAACAGCTTCACAAGGCCCTCCTTGCGAGTAATAATATCCGCGATCAAGTCCGTGCCCCACAAATCGATCGTAAGTCTTAACCCACCAATAACGTCGCTCAAAAGTATGCGGCATTACTCCATGTGCCTCCTTTTTAAGCACCGCATAAGCAACAATATGCGCTTTGGGACCACCATCCGTGTATTTCGCCGGATCCCGTGACACAAGAGGAAATCTCACACGGTGAGCGCAAACCACACTATCTCTAACTCATCTTCATGATGCATTGTGTTCTTTCTTCGCGGCACCCTTTTCAAGAATCAATGTCAGCAATCCGCCGACAGTCTTGAAACAATACAGCGATTTCTGATACTTGAACAAAAACAACTTTCTCTTCAAACGGAATTCTGGTGTCTCCATGCCTTTCATGTCAACTATGTATTCCCCGCCCTTCCCATCCCGTATCAGGAAGTCCGCCTCATAGGCGATCGCCCTATGCTTCTCCCCCAACACATCCGTAAACTTCTCCTGCAATTCATACACCGGGTGCAAATCGAAATCCACACCGCGATCCCGCAACATGACATACGCCGCCCGTTCCAGTTTTGAGTCGAACACAATATTGTCCTCGGTCCTCTGATCCTTCGGTGACACATTGTATTTATTCCCTGGAGCCCGCATCGTAGTCGCTACTCCCTTCTCGCCCGGCTTGGTCTTCTCCACATAGGAAATTAAATCAGCACGGCCGAGGCCACGCAATTCCTTGCTGACGTCGACTTGCTGGGCTTGCAATTGAAGCAGCCCATTCAGTCCTAGAGACCCAAGTGGAACAGATTTTACTCCCATTATGCCGCAGTCGCCAAAGATTTCTCCAAGTCCTGTTTGTGCTCCATAAGGAACCGGGCTGCCTCGTCATCATCCGCTTCGATCGGCGCCGTCAACGGCTTGATCTCAGGACTCTCAGATACAGAAGACGAAACACCCATTTTCTTTTTCTCCTTATTGGGTGATGCCAGCATTTCCTGAAGCGAATTAGCCAACATCAAACTCTCAGCAGGCTCCGGGATAAAACGGTCAAATACCGTCTCGGCCTGCTTTACCTGTCCAACCACCTGTGCATAAATAGCCCTGCGAGTCTCCACGACCGCGGCCTTCACCAATCCAGCCAACGCCTTGTGCATACGAGGTTCAGTCCATAAGGCCATCTTGAACAGACCAGGATTGGCATCCGCAAATTCAGCGGCCAATACCGGGGCAATCGTCTCGGAGACTTCAGGCTCCGCAGCCAGCCAGGTAATAGCCAAATTCTTCTTCCACACACTGACCTTCGTCAATGATGCCCCCTTCACCATATCCAACAATGTATCCAGGTCATCCACATTGTCCTGAATTTCCCGACAGCGGCCTTGAGCGGCAGCAGCCACCAGGTCTTTGAAACCGCTTACGGAGGCACGCTTGTCGTCTTCGAGGTGCTGACGGAGGAGAGCTTCGATCTCATCGGGTCCGACTTCAAACCCAGACGATGCCTCTTTTTCAGAAGACTCGTCTGGATTGGACTTTGTCCGGATAACGATCTTCTTCGGCTCATACCGATTTGGCGCTTCAATCGGAGGCATCTGCTTGTCCAAAATCTTATTGGCCACAATGCCACTACCCACCCCGGTCGCCAACAAGGCCAAATAGGCCAACCCCACACCCTTGCTCAATGGCGGAAATTGCGATGCACCTTTCTCCAATGACGCACTGTCAGACAACTTGCCCATATAGACCTGATGTGCCTGATCCAACTCTTTCTGAAGCTGGCGTTTCCGGGAATTCTGGTAGGCACTACGAATAACGTTGTAAGCAGCATACGTCCCGGCGATCATACCCGCACCGCCCAGCGCATACGTCAGACCACTATTCTCGTCCGAGGCCCGCTTCCGTGTGCCTTTAGCTGGCATGGTAGGCGTTGCCTGGCGGCCCGGTAAATTGATATAGAGGGTATTCTTGTCATCGCCCTCGGGTATACTGTCTTCTTTGAGGTTGCCCAGTTGGTTGAGGTAGCTGGTGCCTGCACCAATGCCAGAACCGAGGAATGCACCGCCGGCCAGCATCTTCAAAACTGTGGGCCAATCGACACCAGCCTGTTTGGTATTTTCACTCATACGCTTTGTTGTAATTGTTCCTGAGCCTCCACTGTATCAGGCTTCAATCCCTTTTTGAAGATCTTTTTGAACTCAACATGTTGCACCTTCACAAACATCTTCCAGTTGTCAGACTTCTCCGAAAATTCGCGAGACTCCTCAAGCACCACAATATTCGCCTTATTGGACGCGGCCATGGTCAGAATATCATTGTAGGCTTTCAGCTGATCAACCTTGGACAAATCAAACACCATGACCTCCTGCTTCGTCAGCCGATAAGCATCCGGATTACTGATCTGATCCTTAATCTGTGGATAGTCCAGCCAGTCCACATTCGCTTCGGCTGCGACCTCAGAGACCGGAGTCTTCTCCAGGTTGACCTTTATTTTGGTCGGCTTAACCTGTTTGGTCAGTTTATACCCGGTGCCTACTCTGTCTGCATTTTCAGGCATACTGGTCAGTTATATACCGGTCGCACGCCCTCTGCCTTGTCATTCTGATCGACCGCAGCACCACCGTCGTAATCATACTTGCGCTCCAATGACCCATGCAGTTCCTTGCTCAAATTATGGTAGTATCCAATCTGCTTCTTCAAACTCTCTTGGTCCGCACCCTCCTCCTGCGAATGCCGCTTCAGACTCCAAAGCAATGCACCCAATAGACCACCGCCTATTGCAGCACCATATGCAGGCACACGGACCGCAGTGCCACCCAATTCCGCAAGGTCATCGATATTGGGCTTAAGGTAACCAGCCTCTTTTTCCAACGGCTCCAATAACGTCAATACCTCAGACACGCTCTCCACCAGTTCCTCGGAATGGGCCGACCAGTCCGGATCCTCGGCCGCCAGCTTCAAATGAATAGCGGGCGCTGTATTGCCATAGCCTGATACTTGCATGGCCGCAGCGGCTCCTTGGAGCAGCAAACGGCCAACAGGTTCAGCGTCTACAGAGGCCAGTTTGGGGTAGGCGCCTTCGAGCTGCGGAATGAAGTCGGGAGAGATGCCTGCTTCAGCGCAGGCCGCGATGGCACCGAGTCGTTCAATGACGTTCATAAATCAATACTACCTAGACTGCCCGGCTTTGTCCAAAAATATTCCGACCCGTATCCACACGCTGTCCAAACGCGTTTATTGGACTCCCACCCATCATGGCGCTCATGCCACCACCCAATAAGCCCAACAGTGCAGAAGTCCCTACACCCATGCCCATCAGATAACGAGCGATTGCGTATACTGCGCCAGCACCCATTGCGCTACGTGCCATAGAATGCACCTGGGACAATTGCCGGGGGTCCAGGCTGCGCAGAAGACGCAGCAATTCGGACTTCACTTCGGATGAGGCCGAATAGTCCTGAAAAATCTTAGCCTGAATGTCCATCATTGCTTCACTGCCTTCAGCCCCGCTGTCATCATCCATAGCATACCAGCTGGCTTTCTTCTGGCGATGCCGAGACATCGTATTGCTGAGCAGATAACTTCCTAAACCGCCCGCAGCAGCGCCTCCCAGGCCCCACCAGAGAGGATTCGAGCCTCGCATGTAGCCGATGCCCGCACCACCAAGGCCGCCCGCCACAGCGCCTAATAGAGCGGCAGAATTGTCGTTCTCACCAAGCGACGACATATAACGTCCGAATGGCGCCAAGAAGGCGTGACGTTCCACCATGCCTGGAACTTGTTCTCCTATCATGTAGCCGGGATTAGCGGCCATCTCACCAAAACGTAGCTCCGGGGTAGGAGGCGCCACGGGTGGAGGCTGCATAGACCTGGATATACCGGAGCTGATGGCTTTGCCAGCCAGTCGGTCTATATCGGGATTGGCGGTTATAAAGCTCATATTACCACATCTCTCTTCCAGCCCCGGTCCCAGTTATCCAATTAATGAAGCCCGGATCGGACAAGTCTTCCTGCCGGTATTTTCTCTCCGGTGCCGAATCCCCATCGTTCACAGGCTGGGTAGGAATACCCTTCGGTGAATTAGGCCGCGGTCCACGCAGCGCTTGCACGCGTTTCACCATCTCCGGGACATTAGCTTTTACTTTGACCGGTTGCATACACTCAATTATTTACTACCTCCCGGCGCTTGTCCAGACACTTGCTGCTGTGCCTGCTGCGTCACTTGCTGCACGCCCTGACTGGCGCCCTGACTACGCATTTGGCTCATACGTAATTTTGCCAACGCGTAGAGATCCTCGTCACTGCTCTTCACGGCGCTCATGGCCTTGGACCGTTCGCCAACCGGCAAGCTGAGCCAGTATTGCGCCAATTGATTAGCGTTATCGGATTGAGCCGAAGGTGTGACACCGCCAGCACCACTCGGAGGAGGCGTAGCACCAGGAGCCCCACCTTGAGGCTGAGTCTGCTCAGGCAACAACGAACCAGCTTCGGTCTGCTGCTGCAATTGCGTCTGCAATTCCAACTGAGTCTTTTGGGCATCAATATCTTCTTCCATCCGTGTTTTCATTTCATGCTTAACGTCCTCAATGCCCAGAGTCTCCCAAGCAGTGCCACGGCTGATTTCTCCCATTGCGCCAAGTTGGAAAATGAGCTGTTTACGCTCAATGCTATCAGCCAATTGAGGCCGTTGTAATCTGACTTCCATCTCGGGCAATCCTCGCCAAGCCTGAATGCGATTAATGGCCCACTGCGTGAAATTATTGAATCCCAAATACAGGAACATGAAACTGTTCTCGAACAGCCGCATGGCCGTGGGCACCTGCTGATAACTCAATGTGCCCTTGAACAATTCCTGCGGAAAACACATACCGTCCAACATGACCCCGGTCTGATATTCGATTAAATCTTTCGGTGTAAGCGTCTTGCCCGCTGCGCCGAATTCAGCATACTCGACCGGGAAGGGAAGCGCGTGCATGGCAAACTTGTCCTTGCGCCGATTCGCAATGATCTGCCGTATCTCTTGTGCCCAGCGGCCCATCAACACATTATTCACCAGATTATTCATATCCCCGGTCTGCGCCTTCGGACTAAACAGACGGAATGGCAGCATATAGTCCATGGCCACGGCCTCGTCCGCTTTCCGGTAAATCTGGATCTGATAAATATTCCGGAAATGTGCAATCGTCGGTGGTAGTCCCCAGTCCGCCATCGACACTCCACTAATCGTAGGAGCCTTCAAATGAAATATCGCGCCATCATCGAATAGGAAATCTTGGCTCCGGCGAATAGCCTCCAGCATGGGAATCGGAGTATCGTTGACCACATGCAGACGACCTTTCTTCACGTCGTCCAGGAAATAAGTCTCGAACCGGTGCACATACTTGCATGACCCGGACATCATATTGTGCAATATGACCATGTACCGGGGATTGAGCCGGCGCAGACGAATACGACTGATGTCCGTTGACTTGCGGTCGACAAACGGTAACTCAATCTTGTTCTTCGGATTCATCGGATCCGGAACCGTATAAGTCAGCTTGCTCCAATTGTACTTAGCCCGGTTGCCAAAAAATTCAATCGCGTAAAACTTGCCATTCCGTTTGTCGACCAGGAACCGGTCGAACGGTAAGTGTATTCGGCAGAAAGCATTGCCGTAACAATTACCAGTCAGAACTCCATTCTCGATCACAAACGTGTGCGTCTCTGGCTCTTCGCAGCAAAAAACCTCTTCGCTGCAATTGAGTTTGCGCACTGCCTTAATGCCAATGTATTTCCCATACGCCGCACTCTTGGGATGTGCTTCTGCGTTTTCTCTGTGCGCAGGAATTAAAAAATCTTGCGGCAGCATGAATCGCTTCAACAATGTCATATACTGCATGACACCGTAAGAGCTGTACTCTTCAGGTGTTCCTTTGTTAAAATATGTTCTTGCAAACTGCCCACGAATCGGCCCGGCGACCATGCCTAATCTCGGCAATTGCTCTTCCACAGCCTGCATAACGCACTTGTATTTTTGAGTCAGAATTGCGCAGCCGTCGCGTTTGTCCACGTTACCATCCGCCGCCAGAAAGCCACAAAGAAAACCATACCAATATGCCGCACTACTGTCACGAGCCGGTAAACTCTTATACGTCGGACTGAATCCAGATTTGCGCCACACGTCTTTACGATCTACCCGCTGGTGTAGCGGGTTTCCCATACCTTCAAAATACTGAACCATCGCTTGGTCCTTTTTTCCACAGAACAATGCAGTGGACCCCTTATTTCTGGAAGACAACGAACCATCACCATAAATAAAACCATGACGAACACCCGATGCGTATTCAGCATTCTTTTCCGGGCGAGAAGCCACCGTTCTTTCTATACGGTGATTTTTACGTAACTCCGCAGTGGTCTTGCGTTCTATCTTACCGGCCATATTTTTTATCTCCCACTGATGTTCGGCGGTCGTCCGAACTTTCCGGCCATCGCTGAATTCCACTTCGTAAAGAGGCTGAACTCCGTAAGACTTAAAAGTCGCAGGCCGGTAAACACCCCCCTTAGAGATCACATCCACAGTTTTATCCACTAGATCCCGAATTTCAAAAACACCATCCTGGGTAGGCACTTTAGTCTCCCCGGCGAAACATGCCCATTCGTCTCCCATTTCGGTAAGGAACAGGGGCATGCCCAGTTCGTAGCGCATGTATTCTTTGTAGTCTTCTTTTTCCTGGGTAGAGGCATCGCCCGGGAAGTCGAAGTCGGTGATGAAGTGGCGGCAGACGCGGCCTGCGGCTGCTCCGTATTGTGGATTGAGGAAGTATAGATAGAAGGCGAGGTCGAGGGCGTTTTCCAGCGTTCTAGGGATAACGCTGCTACTGGGCATGAGGAACGGGTCGTCAAAGCGACGACCGGCTCCGTGATTCAGCCAACCATACCCTTGCAAGTCAAGTCCATCCATACTTCGTTATTCTAGTCCAGTTTTCCCACAGCGCGAGCCAATTTTTTCATGCTCGCCGTTTCCTTCTCCTGATCAGCCAGCGGCTCCCCCTTCACAATTCGTTTGGAGGGCTTTCCGCTGACGACTGAGGGCGTCTTACCGATTTCGACTTTTCCTGTTTTTGTCATACGAGTGTCTGTAAATTCTATTACTTGGAAGCCCATGGCTCTGCGGTCCGCTTCCCGGACCAAATCGGACCAGAGGTCATCAAACGCTTTAATCAGAGCCTGCTTCAATTCAAGATCAGAGTCCATATCAATTGCAACAAGTGAGCAGCACGATAATGATCATCATCATGACCAGACAGGCTACAGGCCACCAAGAATTCTCTTGCTCCGGTGGCGGTCTATTGGAAAAGCGATTGCTCAGCATATTACGTTGAGGTATCGATCGCCTCACGGATAAATGGAATACTAAGACAATCCGGGAACGGCATGGGCGGCATCATCAGGATGACCCCATACTTCTCATTATTGTATTCCAGTGTGAACCGGACTTTCTGTCCGACGGCGCATAGTTTAAAATCCAGTGGCACCTGCACGTGAATGTATGCGTCCTGAATAATCACCGCGAACACGGACATTTCCAATGTGAACTTCAGATCAAGGCATGTCAGCTTGATTGGGCATTGTGCCCGGTGGGCGGCTGGCGCCTGGACCGCAGATGCCGGGGTGGAGGGCGCACTTGTCTTTTTGGTATTCAGGACTTCTTCGAGTAGTTCCCGTTGTGCCGCGAATTCGGCCGGCATTTCTCCCTGTGGCAAGCCCACCACATGTTTCCCTACTTTAGGTAATACTTTCTCCATTGTTGTCTTTTTGCGTTAAATCGTCCACTATTTTGAAACGGCGCAGCAGCGCACCCAATTTTTCATTCGTTAAAGGATAGGTGTAAACCTCGTTCGCCTGCACACTTATACCCTTGGCCAGCATTTGCGCCTTACCCGCCTCTGTGCACCGCCATTCCACTTCAATCTGCTCTGGAGTCGGCTTCAATATCAACACGTATAAGCCCCACGGTGTATCCGGAAAGGTGAACACCATATTGAAGCAAGGATCCCCTTGTATATAGCATGGTATGCCTTCCCGGCACAACGTACCATACAGCAAACCGAAACTCTGTATTGCGATTTGCTGCGCACCGCTTACATCTCCAAGCCGACGCCGGTCCGCATAGCGGTAATACAGCGTATCAAAGTTCAATTGCTGCTGCTCAAAGAGCTTGGAGATTTCCCAGACCGGAGAGGCCAATTCTTCGAAGTTCCAACCTAGCTGGGCACAAATGCGTTCAATCTCGCCGAGCGGGGGCTTGTGTGTGCCGCTACAGTAGCGGTAAATGGAGGCAGGGGACTTCTGTAAAAATATGGCCACGGCGCTTGGGTCGTGGCCTAGTTCGATATGCCGGCGAAAGGCCGCAGCAAAGTGCTCTTTGATCAGACGAGATCGCGTCGAAACAATGCGCTTTCCTGATGCCGCGGACTGTTCGCTGGGCATGGGTAGATTAGGCCGCTGACAGCGCTTTGTAAACTTTCAGCACGCGTTGATCCTTGGCGGCCAGATAGCCGTAGGCACGCTTGAGCAGGGCGCCTGCACGTTCGGTCGTCATGGGCTGATCATCGACCGGGGGACCGGCGACAAGTTGATTGATGAAACCAATGCCTGAAGCGCGTTGAGCTTTCTTCCGCATTTCGTCTGTAATTGTATTGTTATCTGCCATAATGGAGAAACAATACACACCGCCCCGAATCCGAGCAAGCAAAATTTTACCACCTGAACCCGCTTATGGTCTCATGCTTGCCCTTGTGTCCATTATATTCGTTACATTTGCCTTTACTACCGCAGCAGCCACAAATACGACGGGGTGGAACGATGGGTGTGGTCTGGATATAATTAGACAAGTCCGCTATCACATCTTCCGGACGAAATGTTGGAGGCGTGTTCGTGTACATTATAATCCGATCTTGCTGCTGCAATAACGCATCCCGTATATCCCTCATGCCCGGGTGATCTGATTCTCCCACATCAACCACTAGAATCATGCGTTCGGGATTATTTGAGTTCGTCGTCATAATCAGTAGTTGACCACAAAAGTGCAAACGCACTCCTGCGGTAAAATTTTTGCCAGACTGCTGGCGTTCTCCCAATTCCGTATATGGGACCACGAGCCCACCAAAAATTCTCGCGTCACAATGTAGGTGTCCTGGCCCAGCGGTGTCAAACTATCATTCACCTTGGCCACCCGGTCATCTTCGTCCTGCGATGAATCACTCAGGTGTTTGGCCAAAGCGCCCTGGTGTCCGTCCTCTCCAGCCACATAACCTAATACGGATCCATCCCGGTCTGTAATGATCAAAGCAATGAATGGGACGACCGGGGTCGTGGTGAATTCTGACTTCTGTAGTTTAAGGTCTTGAGGATTGTCGTTTGAATCATTCATCATAAATCGTCTAATAGATAAAGAAAAAGAAAGCCATAGGCAATCCTTTTCCCGATGCCGGGATCACGCCAGTAAACTTGCGATCCCGAGCATCTTGTCTATTTTCGTTCTTACCCGTGCATTCAAAACCCGTTCCTCATAGTCCTCCAGACTATCTGGATGATGAGGACAAGGAAATGCCCAGGCGTCAATCTTCAAGCCCTGTCCCAACAATGCCGACAATCCGGCCGTATGTATGCGCTGGTCAAACCACTTCGGTCTATCCGCCGAGGCCAGCTCGCCAGTCAGACGAAGAGAACCCGCTGCCCGGATGCCCCGCATACCGATGTAGAGCGGCCCAATCAACTGGAAATACCGATGGAACAAACCCTTCAGTTTTTCCAATTCCCACAAGGCCATTGCCCTCGGGCATCCTACCGCAATAGGCGCAACATCCTCCAGCTCCAGCATCCAAACCCATGCCTTGGCATCCATATCGTACATCTCCACGGCACCAGGCGCATCAGGCTTGCACCGACCAAAGAACGAGGGCCATACGCCACGTGAACTGAGGGCAGGCGTGCCCGCTACAGCAAATGCGCCATAGCGCACATTGCTCAGCAGGTTCGTTGCGTCTTCCGCCAACATTCCACCACGTTCCTCATTATAGTTTGAACCAGTGAAGCCGACCACACTGTCGGGGGCCAAAGAGGCCACATAGCTGGAACGATCCAGTTCCGCGAATTCGCCAACCCGTGGCACGTCCCGGTTATCCAACACAGGTGTCCCGGCATGATCCGCATCCGTCGTATGCATCCGGATTGTATGCCGCACAAACCGGACGTCAGGCCGCACCCAATCTTTCGCCACATGGCAGAACTGCAAAACCTGACGGTCCAATAACATGCAGTCCCGATTATAATGCACGAACCCGATGTTCAGAAAATAATCGAACGCCGCATGCTCCCGCGGAACACGAGCACCAGGTGCATCTACCGGGGCATCTGGTTCGTCGTCTTGGGGAGGTGCTGGTCGCTGCTTCGCAGGCGCCGGCGGATGAGTCTCAGCGTCCTCTATCGATGCTGCATCCGGCCAGCTGTCGCCAAGGGATACAATGTTCATAAAAAGCGTCCGGGCTAGATTGCTCCAGCCCGGACATGAGAGGCCGCGGTTTACTGACTGCCGGCGCCGGCATGCAGATGTGGTTCGGGATCGGGCTCGATTTCGGTTTCAGTCCTCGTGATCTTCTCCTTGACGCTGTGAGTTCCCTCGTGGCGCCGAATCAGGCACTTGCAGACATCAGTTCCAGCCACGCCCGCAACTGCCCCAAGGGCAGCGGCTGCAAAGACGTAACCAATCGTTTTCCAGAATACTGTCATAATTAACCTTTCAGTTATGTGTTACTTTTGTTGTTGGAGACACGATAAAAATAGCATCTCCATGTCATCTATATATAACACAAAACTGACCCCCATTTCAGCCCTATCGGCCAATATCGACCGTTACGACCTGTTTGCCCTGGCGCTGGGCGATCTCGAAGATGGTGAACTTGCCAGCTATCTGCTGCCCGTCTTCCAGCTCATCCGAAGCATTCAAAGCCGCCATAATACTGGCCACCGTGTCCACCCCGACCATATCGGGAGTAAAGACAGGATCAAACTCCTTGTCTCCGATCTTCCGCTCGAAAATGAGGCGGTCCGCCGACTTGATGATACGGCCGTCTTCCATCTCCTGGGTAAACATGCTGGCGGGCGGCGGCCGCAATACCGGGGAATAATCGAAGACCAGACCAGCGTCGTCGATCTTCAGGTAGAAGAAGACCTTCGTCTGCTTCTCCGGATGGAACTTCTGGAACTGCTGATAGGCCAGCTTGGTGCACAGCTTCTCCACCTGTTTGCCGTCCATGGTGACGCATTTCAGTTTGAAGATCTGCTGCCCGTTCTCAGTCTCGGGCAAATTAGGCACGAGGAATCGGGCGATTTGCTCCAACTTATAATCCAACTTCAATTTACTCATAGTTTAATTAGGTTCAGTTACGGGTCCAGCCTTCCTCACTCCCCGTGCCTTGTCAAGAGTCTTTCTCGTGGCTGTCTTGATCTGGTCGCCGGTCAACACATTACCCTCCCGCAGAAAAACACCTGCCACAATACCGCCGCCGAAAATCAGCAGCCCAAAGAATATGTCTCCAAATCTCATAATTCGTTAATGGTCAGGACGCTTTAGTAATACATCCCGTGCGTCCGGTACGGGCAGCCCTTGTGCTTTATCATACATATACTTCTCCAGCACGTGAGAAGTCTTCAGACCGGGATGACAGGTGGGACACGTCCCCACATGATAACAATGATTGGACTGCATCTCAAAACCGCCCTTAAACTTGGTCGGTGCCACTTTGGCCACCACCGCCCTGCACTGCAAACAGATCACCAGTGCAAAATCCTTATGGGCCGGTAAACACTCCGCACACTCCGTATCACTGGCCTTGATAATCCCAGTGTCGTGATAGGTGATTTCCTCCAACCGTATGAACTTCTTGCCGCATGCGCAGCGCACATGGCCCGGCGGGGCGCCTTCCAATGGATTAGGCGTGGCCGTCTTGGGCGGCGGCAGGTCCGCTATTTCTTTGTAGATGTCCTCGATCATGCTGTGCGCAGCTCGGCCATTCGCACTACGCCACTCGCTTCAGCATGCTGCACCTGCGGGACCGTGTCCAGATAACCAGCAAATTTGACGCCCTTCACATGCCAGCCGCCCAGGTCGCATTCGGCCAGGCCGTTGCGCATTTTCCGGGTGAGTTGCCGCTTGGTCTTGGCGTCCACCATTACCGTTCGTGTCGCTTGAAGTGTAACTTTGTAGGTATTCATAATTATTTGATTCCGAAATAGTCTAGTAAGAATTGATGTTTTTGTTCGTCGGCCGTTGCCACATAATCCTGCAACGCATCCAACTTTTTGACTTCTTCTGCTTTCCGTTCTCTCAGGCCCTTAAAATCCACACCACTCAGATCCTTGATGATCTTCGTCGTCTTCCCTTTGAATGGCCGCGTATACTGCAAAAAGCCATTCTTGTCCAACATGGTCAAGGCGTCCTTGACCTTCTTCTCTGTCAGCTTTGCCTGCTTGGCAAATACCGGCAATCCGAATTCGTAATACCCATCCGCAGCCAGGACCCCAATCGACTTGATCAGATCCACATACGACTGCATAGCCTTATCCGGATTATCCTTCAGCGGCCTCACCCGGGTGATAGGCTCCTCGTCCTTTGACCTTTCCACCACACCAAAGCGTGCCAGAATACTCAAGGTTGAGGCGACCTGCCCAGCC
>Ga0265338_10004109_pt1 | contig 19938 bp, 14 predicted proteins | sample 42126metaG_FD_193579 | JGI IMG/M metagenome (GOLD analysis project Ga0265338, IMG submission 193579) | Rhizosphere microbial communities from Carex aquatilis grown in University of Washington, Seatle, WA, United States - 4-21-26 metaG | ecosystem: Host-associated > Plants > Roots > Rhizosphere...
GCCGGTCGTGCGGCGGCTGGTTCCGCCGATGCAAGCTGCAGAATTTGCGCGGCGACCGCGATCGCGATCTCCGCTGGCAGTTTGCCGCCAATGCCAGGGATGCCGATCGGACAGATCAGCCGGCCGATGGCCGTTGCGTCCAGCCCTCGCCGCGCCAGCCGACGCCCGAAGCGCACGCGTTTGGTTGCGGAGCCGATCAGGCCGACCACGGCGAAATCGTCGCGTGCCAATGCCGCCGCAACGATGCCGAAATCGATCTGGTGGTCGTGCGTCATCACCAGCACCAGTGCCCCGGCGGGCAGATTTTCGATCTGCGCCGCCGGATCAGCGGCGTGCAACGTGGCAACGTTGCCGGGGCAGCATGCGGGAAACGCATCCGGCCGCGAATCGATCCAGCTGACCCGCAGCGGCAGATCGCCGAGCAATCGCACCAGCGCGCGGCCGACATGGCCGGCGCCGAACAATGCGACGTGCAGCCGCGCCGGCCGCATCGGTTCGAACAACACGGAGACATGCCCGCCGCAACATTGGCCGAGCGCCGGGCCCAGCGGAAACTCGCGCACCGCCGGATCGCCGCCGCCATCCAGCAGGTCGCGCGCCGCGTCGATGCAGGCGAATTCCAGATTGCCACCGCCGATCGTGCCAAACAGTGCGTCGCGGGTGACGACCATCTTGCATCCCGCCTCGCGCGGCGTGGACCCGCGGGCAGTCAGCACCGTCACCAGCACCGACGGTTCCCCTGCGCGATCCAGTTCGGCCAACGCATGCAGCCATGCCTGCATCACTCGGCAGCCTTGGCCGTGGGAACTTCGGCCACCGTCCGACGGCGTACGACCGCGAGCAATACCGCCTCGGGAGTCGCCGGCGCATCCAGATGCAACGGTCCGTCGCCGACCGCGGCAATCGCATCCTTGATCGCATGAAACACCGAAATCCCCAGCATCAGTGGCGGTTCGCCGACTGCCTTGGAGCGGTAGATTGTTTCCTCCGCATTGCGGCCGGAAGCGTAGATCGCCACGTTGAATGCCGCCGGCACGTCGCCACAGGCGGGAATCTTGTAGGTGGACGGCGCATGCGTGCGCAGACGGCCGCTCGCGTCCCACCACAGTTCCTCGCTGGTCAGCCAACCCATGCCTTGTACGAAGCCGCCCTCGATCTGGCCCAGGTCGAGTGCCGGATTCAACGACGCGCCGCAATCGTGCAGGATGTCCACGCGGCGCAGCCGGTATTCGCCGGTCAAGGTGTCGATCTCTACCTCCGACACCGCCGCGCCGTAGGCAAAATAGTAGAACGGCCGGCCACGGTGGGTCGTGACGTCGTAGTGGATCTTCGGCGTGCGGTAGTAACCGGTCGAGGACAGAGACACGCGCGCGCGATGCGTCAGTTTTGCCGCTTCGGCGAAACTCATTTCCTCGCCGCCACCGCGCACCATGCCGCCGGCGAAAACCAGCGCCTCGGCCGGCACGCCGAATGCCTCGGCAACCACGCCGGCCATCCGTCCGCGGATCACTACTGCGGCCGCCTGCGCGGCCTTGCCGTTGATGTCGCTGCCGGACGAGGCAGCAGTGGGCGAGGTGTTCGGCACCTTCGCCGTGCTGGTGGCGGTGATCTTCACGCGGTCGGGTGCGATACCGAACTCCGCGGCGACCACCTGCGCCACCTTCACGTAGAGCCCCTGTCCCATTTCGGTGCCACCGTGATTCAGCATCACGCTGCCGTCGGTATAGACATGCACCAGCGCACCAGCCTGGTTCATATGCATCAGGGTGAAGGAGATACCGAACTTCACCGGTGTCAGAGCGATGCCGCGCTTGATCCACTGGTTCCCGGCATTCCATGCGGCGACCTCGGCCCGGCGGCCCGCATAATCCGCACGTTCCGCCAGTTCGGCGACAAGTTCCGGAATGATGTTGTCTTCGACCACCATGCGGTAGGGCGTGACGTTCCGATCGTCCGTGCCATAGAAATTGCGCTGCCGCACGGTCAGTGGATCCAGCCCGAGGTGGCGGGCGATCTCGTCGATGACGTATTCGATGCCCATCATGCCCTGCGGTCCGCCGAAGCCACGGAACGCCGTGTTGGACACCGTATTGGTCTTGCAGCGATGCGACACGATGCGCGCGTTGTCGAGATAGTAGCAGTTGTCGGCATGAAACATCGCGCGGTCGCTGATCGCGGCGGACAGGTCCGGGGAAAAGCCGCAATGCGCTGCCTGCATGAACTCGACGCCAAGGATGCGGCCGTCGGCGTCGAAGCCCACGTCGTAGTCGATGCGGAAACCGTGCCTCTTGCCGGTCAGCACCATGTCGTCGTCGCGATCCAGCCCCAGCTTGACCGGACGTTTCGTCCGTTGCGCCAGCAGCGCAGCGACGCAGGCGATCAGCGAGGCTTGCGATTCCTTGCCGCCGAACGCGCCGCCCATGCGGCGGGTCTCGCAGATCACGGAATGGTCCGAAAGTTTCAAAGCCCGCGCGACCAAATGCTGCACTTCGGTCGGGTGCTGGGTGGAACTCAGCACCAGCATGTCGCCGTCTTCGCCGGGGATGGCCATGGCGACCTGGCCTTCGAGATAGAAATGTTCCTGCCCGCCGATGTCCAGGCGTCCGGTCAACCGGAGCGGCGCTCGCGCCAGCGCAGCCGCCGCATCGCCGCGCGCCATGACCTGGGTCGGGAGAACGAACGACTGACGTTCCAGTGCCGCATCGACCGTCAGGACCGATGGCAAAACGTCGTATTCGATGATCGCCTTCGCCGCGGCCTCGCGAGCGTGTGCGATGCTGTCGGCTGCGACGGCGAACAGCGACTGGCCGCAATACTCAACCAGACCATCGGCGAAGATCGGGTCGCCGGGGAACGCCGGGCCGACATCGTTGACGCCGGGAATGTCGGCGGCCGTTGCCACCGCCGCGACGCCGGGCATGCCGGCCACCGCCGACACATCCAGCCGGACGATGTGGGCATGGGCATGGTCCGAGAGCCGCACGTAGGCGTGCAACAGGCCAGGTGGCTCTGGCATGTCGTCGATATACAACGCTTCGCCGCTGACATGCTTCGCCGCACTGTCATGCGCGATGCTGGTGCCGATCGGTGAAGGCCGATCGATTGCGTTCATGCCGGCACTGCCAGCCGCGTGCATTCGGTCGCGGGCGCACTGGTTTCCAGGAAGCATTTGTACAGGAGATTGCGCGCTACCATCCGGCGATAGGCCGCGCTCGCGCGCATATCGGAGATCGGCGCAAGTTCTCCATCGAGTGCGTCCATCGCCGCGTTCACGCATCCCTCCGTCCACGTCTGCCCGACCAGCACCTGTTCGGTCGCGCGGGCACGGACCGGAGTCGCCGCCATGCCGCCGAAGCCGATGCGGATGTCGCGCACGCGACCGTCCACGATCTCGACACGGAATGCGCCGCACGCCGCCGAAATGTCCTGATCGAAGCGTTTCGCCACCTTGTAGCAGCGGAATTGCCAGCCCGGCTGTGGCACCGGCACATCGATGTGCTCTATGAACTCACCGGGCACCAGTGCGGTGCGGCGATAGCCGAGGAAGAAGTCTTCCAGCGGCAACGAGCGACGCTCCGTGCCGTGCCGCAGCACCAGCGTCGCATCCAGCGCAATCAGCACCGGCGTCGCATCGCCGATCGGCGAGGCGTTGCCGATATTGCCCCCGATGGTGCCGCGATTACGGATCTGCCGCGAACCGAGCCGGCGCAACAGCAGACCGAAATCCGGATACAGCGGTTCCAGCGCGATCAGCGCATCCTCATAAGTCGCGCCGGCACCGATGCGCAGCGTGTCGCCAGACAACGCAAGACGAGCCAGTTCCTCGACCATATCGAGCGCCACGATCGTCCCGAGGGCGCGGTGCTGCTTGGTAACCAACAGCCCGACATCGGTGCCGCCGGCAAGCAGCATCGCATCGGGATGCCGCAGCAGTACCTCGGACAGCGCGGCGAGCGAGCGTGGCGCGAAATAGCGTTGTTCCCCTTGCCGCAGCGCCAGCGTCGCGTCGGTATCCAACGCGCGCAATTGCGTTGCCGTGTCCGTGGCGCCGGCGGCGAACCGGTCGGCAGGGGGACCGGCACAAGACTCCAACGCGGCATCGACAATCGGCCGGTAGCCCGTGCAACGGCACAGGTTGCCGGCCAGCGCCTCGTTGACCGCGGTGCGGCCTGGCGGCGAGGCAGCATGATAAAGCACAAACAGCGACATGACGAAGCCCGGCGTGCAGAAGCCGCATTGGCTGGCATGCTGGTCTACCATCGCCTGCTGCACCGGATGCAGCGCGCCATCCACGTTGCGCAGATGCTCCACCGTGAGGAGTTGTTTGCCGTCCAGCGCAGGAACAAACAGGATGCAGGCATTCACCGCGCGATACCGCATGGCATCGCCGTCCGGTTCGCCGAGCACGACGGTGCAGGCGCCGCAATCGCCCTCCGCGCAGCCCTCCTTGGTGCCGCACAGGTATTCGACGGTGCGCAGATATTCCAGCACCGTCAGCGTCGGACTGACGTCGCGCAATTCTCGGGGGTTGGATCCCAGAAGGAAACGGATGCCGTCGCGCATGCCGTCACCCAGGCTCGGGCGTGTGATCGTCGTCCTGCGGCCACCAGTCACGTCGCACCACGGCGCCGCCCTCTGCTGTCTTGCTGGCTTTATGCCATGGCAGCCTAAGGATAAAGCAGCGACCGAGGCAACCGGTTTGTGCGATGGGAGATCAGTTTATAGGCTGGCGGTATCACTACGCATAAGGTCTGGGCAGGTATCGCCCAAATTATGGTCGGATTGCTTACAAACCGATAAAATTTCGACCCCGCGTGGACATCTCGCCCGCAGAAACCGGCCGGAACGACCCGGCCGAGCGATAAGAATAGTGGACTCAACGCTCCATGGTGGGATCCTCGGGTCCCAGCTTCACACTCATCGCCTGCTGCGATGTTGTCATGCCGTTCCATTGATGGATGCGCGTGTAACCATCCGTGGTGGCAAAGCCGGTGCCATCCTGGAACGGGCTGCAGCGCATCCCCTCGGACGTTGCGCACATTTATGGAGCGGTATCGGACCGGCCGTCACCTCGTTCTTCGCGAGCACCATAGCCGGTGCAGCAGCAGGGCCAGTGCCAACGTGACCGCATCGCAAGCCTGCGCACGTGTGGACGAGCGGAATATGGGAAAGGCGTGCCGGACGCACACATCCCGACGTTCCAGGGCCAGGTCACCTCTGCGCATGGCACGCGGGTTGCACGGTGCCGCCGGAAAAATCGCATCAAACGCGTGGGCGAGGGGTTGATCCGACATGCGACGGTCTCTGGGGCGAGCAGCTAACAGCATTGCAGCGGACTGCTCCTTGGCATGACCGAAATTCCGGCCGAGCCATATCCTTTCGCGCTCGATCCACAGCATGTCGCGCTGCTGATCATCGACATGCAGCGGGACTTCCTGGAGCCCGGCGGCTTCGGTGAGATGCTCGGCAACGACGTCTCGCAACTGCGCCGCACCATTGAGCCCAACCGGCAGTTGCTTGCCGCGTGGCGAAATGCGGGGCTGCTGGTGATGCACACGCGGGAGGGGCATCGCCCCGATCTTGCGGACCTGCCGCCGGCGAAGAAGATCCGCGGCCGTAGCGCCACCTGCATCGGCGATCCCGGGCCGATGGGCCGCATCCTGGTGCGCGGCGAGTCCGGCCACGACATCATCGCCGAACTGTATCCTGCGCCCGGTGAACCGGTGATCGACAAGCCCGGCAAGGGCGCGTTCTTCGCCACCGACCTGCACGCCATCTTGCAGAACCGCGGCATCACGCAACTCGTGGTCACCGGCGTGACCACCGAGGTTTGCGTCAACACCACGGTACGCGAGGCGAACGATCGCGGGTACGACTGTTTTGTTCCGGAAGACTGCGTCGGCTCCTATTTCCCGGAATTCCAGGAGATGGGTCTGAAGATGATCAAGGCGCAGGGCGGCATTTTCGGCTGGGTCGGCACCAGCAAGGACGTGATCGCGGCGCTTCCGGGTGCCGCGGCGGCCATTCATAACGCATAGGCAATGGAGCAGTGGAATGAGCGCGACGACGCTGAGCAAGCCTAAGTTCTGGGTTCCCGGGGACTGGAATGCGCTGTTCGGCTTTGGCACCAACATCCTGGTGAACGTGCTGGTGCTGACTGGGCTGTTGCGCTTTGTGCTGAAGATGCCGGACCAACTGGTGTTCGGCCGGATCCTGCCGGCGCTGGGCCTGATGCTGTGCCTCAGCACCTGCTACTATGCATTTCTCGCCTACCAGTTGGCCAAGCGGACCGGCCGCACCGATGTTTGCGCGTTGCCCTCCGGCATCAGCGTGCCGCACATGTTCGTCGTTACCTTCGTGGTGATGCTGCCGATCCTGATCGCCACGAAAGATCCGGTGCAGGCTTGGGAAGCCGGGCTGACGTGGGTGTTCGTGCAAAGTTTCGTGCTGATGGTTGGCGGCTTTATCGGACCTTATGTGCGCAAGATCACGCCACGCGCTGCCTTGTTGGGCTCGCTCGCCGGCATCTCGATTACCTTCATCTCGATGAGTCCGGCGGCGCAGGTGTTCACGACGCCGGTGATCGGCGTGGTATGTTTTGCAGTCATCCTGGCCAATTGGTTCGGTGGCGTGAAGTACTTCGGCGGGGTGCCAGGCGGGTTGGTCGCGATCGCGGTCGGTACGATCATCGCCTGGGTGTCCAACATGTTCGGCCTTGGCTATGGCGGCCTGACGGTGGCCAAGATGTTGGGGTCGGTGGCGAATTTCGGCTTCTCTTTCCCGATCCCCGCGGTCGGCCACGTGTTCCACGGTTTCAAGTATATCGGCGTGATCCTGGTCACAGCGATACCGTTCGGCATCTATGACCTGATCGAGGCGCTGGACAACGTCGAGAGTGCTGCTGCCGCCGGCGACTCGTTCCCGACCACGCGCGTGTTGACGGCCGATGGTGTCATCAGCCTGATCGGCTGCTTGCTCGGCAACCCGTTCATCAATGCGGTCTACATCGGCCATCCCGGCTGGAAGGCGATGGGCGGGCGCATGGGCTACTCCGCGGTGACCGGCATCATCGTGCTGGTGCTGACCTGGTTCGGCATCATCTCGGTGTTGATGGCGGTGATCCCGGTCGTGGCCATTTTGCCGATCCTGCTTTACATCGGCATGCTGATCGGTTCGCAAGCGTTCCAGGAATCGCCGCATCGCCATGCCCCCGCGATCATCCTGGCACTGCTGCCGCAGCTTGCTGCATGGGGGAAGCTGCAAATCGATAACGCGCTGGGCGCCGCCGGTACCAATGCCGGTACGGTCGGATTTGCCAGCCTGGAGCAAGTCGGTGTGCGGTATCAAGGGTTAGAGGTCCTGGGCGGCGGCGCCACGCTGGCTGGAATCATCCTGGGGGCGATTACAGTATTCATCATCGATCGCGAGTTCGAAAAGGCGGCGGCGTTTGCGTTAGCCGGAACGATCTTCACGTTCTTCGGGTTCATCCACGGCGAAGCGATCGGCATTGGCAGCTCTCCTGCCGTGGCGGTGGCGTATCTCGGCGTGGCGGGGATCCTGTTCGTGCTGTCGAAATATGCCGAGTTCCATCCGCATCCGGTCGAACTGCATCAGGTAGCGGAAGCGGACTAGAGTACCAGGAACCTCTCCCGCAGTGCGGGCGAGGCTCCGACGCTGGTGAGGGTAAAGCGAGCCGCACAGGATCGTATCCTGTGCGGCTCGCTCCATTCTGACTTGGCGCGGTGCATCAACCACTTCCGCCCACGGCGCGGGAAGGCTTTGTCAGCTTCCTCGATACGTCGTGTAGCCGAACGGCGAGAGCAGTAGCGGGATGTGATAGTGCGCCGTGGCGTCCGTGACGCGAAAGCGGATCGGGATCAAATCGTAGAACCCGACCCCCGGCTCGCCATTGGCGGCGCGCCAGGAAGCGATGTCGAACGTCACTTCATAGCACCCGGCGCGCAGCGCATCGCCGGAAAGCAATGGCGCAGCACAGCGTCCATCGGCATTCGTGCGCTGTGCGACCAATAGCGTCCGCTCTTCCCCGTCCAGGCGGAACAGCGACAAGGGAAGACCGACTGCTGGCTCGCCGCGTGCGGTGTCGAGCACGTGTACGGTCAATCGGCCGGAAGGTTCAGCCTCCATCGCCCTTGTCCGATACCAGGTCATGCAGGCGAAAGCGTGCGATCTTCGCCACCTCGGCCAGCGCCGTCGCCCGTTCCTGTTCCTCCGGATTGCGCACCCGCGACTGCAACGCGGCGAGAATGGCGCTGCGGTCGCGCTGGCCGCGTACCGCAATGATAAAAGGAAAGCCAAAGCGCGCACGATAGGCGCGATTGAGCGCTTCGAACACGGCGGTTTCATCGGCCGCGAGGCGATCCAGCCCGGCACCGGCCTGTTCGGCGGCCGATGCCGCAGTCAGTGTTACGGATTGCGCCTGGGCCAGAGCGGGATGCGCCTGCAACAGCCGAAGCTGCCGATCCACGCCAGCAGCGGTCACCACCCGCAGCATCGCCGCGTGCAATTCGGCGATCGAGCCGAACGGCCGGGCGCTGTAGGCTGCGCGGGCGATCCACGGTGAATGCTCGAACACACCACCCAGCAACGCGGCGAACGCCACCGCATCCAATGCATTGAGCGCCGAGAGTGTGCAACGAGCGGCGGCCACGGTCAGTTCGCCTGCGACCCGTTACTGATCCACGCACCCAACGCGCCGCGCTCGGCTTCGGTGATGCGCGTTATGTTGTTGAGGGGCATGGCGTGCGTCTTTACCGCCTGGGCGAAGATCTGCTGCGATAACGTGGCGATCTGCGTTGGGGTGTCGAACATCACGCCTTTGGGCGCCTGGGAGAACCCAGGATAGGTGGGACGGGCCGAATGGCAGACATGACAGCGCTGCTGGACGATTTGTTGCACCTCGGCAAAGGTAGCCGGCAACGCGGCAGTCCCGGCTGGCGGGGCCACAGGCGCGGACTGTCCGAACAGCGTCAGCAGCATCGCGCCGAAGACTGGCACCGCTGCCGCCGGCCACAGCCGCCAATCGGGCGCCGCGCCGGTATGCATGGTGTTGAACCAATGCCGCACCAGGAAGCTGGCAACGAAAATGCAGGCCAGCACCAGCCAGTTCCACTTCGTCTCGTAGGTGAACGAGTAGTGGTTGGACAGCATGGTGAAGACGACAGGCAGCGTCAGATAGTTGTTGTGGATCGAGCGTTGCTTCGCCTGGTAGCCCCAGGCCGGATCGGGTTCGCGACCAGCCAGCAGCGCATCGATCGTTTTGCGCTGATTGGGGATGATGATGAACAGGACGTTGGCCACCATGATCGAACCGATCAGGGCACCGACCTGAGTGAACGCACCTCGACCGCTGAAAACGTGGGTATAGCCGTAGGTGATCAGCACCAGCAGTACGAAGCCGGTGATCGCCAGGCGTCCGGTCCCCTGGCCGATCCACGACCGGCACAGCGCATCATAAGCGAACCAGCCGGCGGCCAGCGAGAATGCTGCGAGCGGAACCGCGTCCCACGGCGTGATATTGGCGACCGAGGTGTCGATCAGATACAGCCCGGGATTGGCGTAGTACACCAGCACGAGAAGGACGAAGCCGAAGATCCAGGTGGAATAGGCCTCCCACTTGAACCAGGTGAGATGCGGCGGCAGGAACTCCGGCGCCACGGTGTATTTCTGAATCTGGTAGAAGCCGCCGCCATGCACTTGCCAGGCTTCGCCGCTCACCCGCTTGTCGAGCCGCGCGTGGGGCTTCAAGCTGGCGTCCAGTGCGATGAAGTAGAATGAGGAGCCGATCCAGGCAATCCCGGCGACGACATGCGTCCAGCGCACCGCCAGGTTGATCCAGTCCAGTACCATGCCCCAGTCGATCAGCGAGTAAGGCCACATATCCCATATCTTATATTGTTAGCCCGCAGGCACTGACGCAGCACCCTGCGCCATCATAAGGATAGCGCAGGGCGAGGTCCATCAAAGTTCGACGGTGATGGTAGGGATCAGAAGTGGACTTCGATGCCGAAAGTCGGAGCGACCTCCTCGGTTCCGGCAAGTCTGTCGCTATTGCCAAATTTGTGCTCCCAGAATTCAACCTGGAAATACACGTCGGGCTTATGCGCCTTGCCGAACAGCATCGTACCGACATCCAGGCTGAGCCGCGGCACTGCGAGCACCTCGGTGTAGGTCGGGCCGCCGAAGCCGGTGTTGCCCTTCGGCAACACGACGTTCATGAAACCCTGGAAGGTCAACGGCAGGCCAACCAGCCCCTTCAGATTATATAGCCAAACGAACTCAAATTCGGCCGTGGGGTCGAAACTGACGGAGGACTTGAAGGGACCGGGAACACCAAACGAGATGAGCGTGCCAGCGATGCCGTTATGATTCCATTCCTTCGCCAGGTGGACGCCGATGTTCAGGAATCCGGCTGGCAAGCCGATGTTGAAGTTCGGGCCGATGATAAGCAGCTTCTTGTTCGGTGCGAATGTATTATTCTCGGTTTCAAGATCGCCGCCGAGTTCCAGATTGATCCCGGTGATCGGGCCGATCTTGGTATTGAGGCCGAAAATCTTGTCCGGGCTCAACTGGGCGCGGTAAACCGCGTACAATTCGGTTGAACCGCCGGACGAATTCGACGCAGCCTCATTGGGGTTGGACATCAGAATGTCGGCGTTGAAGAAGTTTGTTCCGTAGTCCCAAACGTCGAAATGCTCAAGGTTGACGATGACCTTGTTGACGTTGCGCGAGCCTTTCTCATTGGTATTGAGGGTGACTGCGTCGGTGTTCCCGCCGGGGTTGGCGACGGTCAAGGCGTCGCGCAAGCCGATCGAGGTATCGCTGAAGCCTTGCGCCCGGGCCTGGCTGGCGGTCACCACCATGGCCGCCGCGAATAGAAAATGTCGTAGCTTCATGTCAGATCCTTTTGTTGTTGGAGGCCAGGCAGCACTGCCCGCTGCTCTCTGCGCATCCGCCCCTTCACGCATTCCGTCTTCCGGGTTGGCCCCGCGTGCCGTCCTCTAATCGTCGGTGTTTGGTATTCTACGGTGACAGTTGCGATTGCAAAAATGTTGCACAGCAATCGACGTGCCACATTGCGGCGCACCATGCCGACGGCGATGAGCCGTGGAGGCGATCGTGGCAGAGTTGCAACAGGTTTGCAGGGCAGCGACCGGTCGGGTGCTGCTGCCGGACGAGGCCGTGCCCGGAAATGCGCCGCCTGCTGACATGTGCGCCAGACGCACGCCGGAATGTTCCGGGCATTGTCTGCACTGATGTCCAGAATGCCGGCAATGGCAGCCGCTGCGGCGTAATTTATAGCCCGATGTTCACCAAAAGTTGATCATTCTGCGCAGCAATTAGGCAATCGAGAGGCGGTGGCCGGCCACCCGTGCCAACTGGCGACGCAAGTCTCCGAGTGCCGGCTTCTGGCATGTCGATTGCTACTCCGTCACGGCTTGCACACCCATCGTCGCTCATCCGGGCGCGCCGTATCGCGCGCTTCATATCGAGACCCGCCGGCATACCGCCGGCAGCAATACGGAGCCCATTGCATGCCGCACAATCCAAGTTTGTCGCGTCGCTCTATCCTTGGAGGCCTGGGATTAGGGGTCTCCAGTCTCGCCCTGGGTGTCGGGCTGCCGGTCCATTCCGCCGAAGCGAAGGAATTGGTCGTCGGCTTCATTTATGTCGGAGCGAAGGACGACTACGGCTACAATCAGGCACACGCCGAAGCCGCTGCAATGCTGAAGAAGTTGCCCGGTCTGAAGATCGTCGAAGAGGAAAAGGTCCCCGAGACCGACGACGTGCAGAAGACCATGGAGAGCATGATCCAGCTCGACGGCGCGAGCCTGCTGTTCCCAACCAGCTTCGGCTATTTCGACCCGTACATGCTGCGCATGGCGAAGAAGTATCCGAAGATCGAGTTTCGCCACTGCGGCGGCTTGTGGAGCAAGGACAAGCACCCGATGAATGCCGGATCCTATTTCGGCTATATCGGCATGTGCCAGTATCTCAACGGCATCGCCGCCGGGCATGCGAGCAAGAGCAAGAAGCTCGGCTTCATCGCCGCGAAGCCGATCCCGCAGGTGCTGATCAACGTCAACAGCTTCGCGCTCGGCGCCCGCTCGGTCGATCCGTCCATCACCACCACGGTGATCTTCACCGGCGATTGGTCGATGCCGGTCAAGGAGGCGGAGGCCGCGAACAGCCTGGCCGACCAGGGCATCGACGTGATCACCTGCCACGTCGATGGTCCCAAGGTGATCATGGAAACTGCCGAGCGGCGCGGCATCTTTGCCTGCGGCTATCACGCCAACCAGACGAAGCTGGCGCCGAAAGGCTACCTCACTGGCGCCGAGTGGAATTGGATCACCGTTTACAAGCAGTTCGTCGCTGACATGCAGGGTGGCAAGCCGCTGCCGAATTTCGTGCGTGGCGGGTTGACCGAGGGTTTTGTGAAGATGTCGCCATACGGCCCCGGCCTGTCCGCCGCCGGTCGCAAGAACGTCGATACCGTGAAGGCCGAAATCATGAAGGGCGGCTATTCGGTATTCAAGGGTCCGTTGAAGGACAACAAGGGCAAGATGGTGATCCCTGCCGACAAGGCCTACCCGGAAACTGCCGTTGAACTGGAGTCGATGAACTACCTGGTCGAAGGTGTGAACGGAGCGATTGCCTGAGCATGCCTCCGGCCAAACATGTAGTCCTGCGTTGGCAAAAAGCGACGAGTGCAATCGCATGAGCAGGGCATGAGCGAGGCAGGCACGGTGCCGGTCGCGGTCGGTGGCACGGAACCGGTGCGGCCGGTCGGCGACAGGTACTATCCGTTACGCCGAATCCTTGAGGCGGTGCTCGCGCCTGTCGTCGCGTTGCTGGCGGCGGTGGTGCTGTTCAGCATCTTCCTGCTGGCGCTCGGGCAGTCGCCGATTGATTTCGTGGATATTGTCTGGCGCGGGGCGTTTGGCAGTTGGTTCTCGTTGCAGAACACGCTGCAACGCGCTGCGCCGCTGTTGCTGACCGCGCTGTGCGTTGCGTTGCCCGGGCAGCTTGGGCTGGTGATCATCGGCGGGGAGGCAGCGGTGGTGCTGGGCGGCCTGGCCGCCACCGTCGCAGGGCTGCCGCTGGTGCACACCGATCCGATCGTCGTGCAACTCGCGATGGCGGTGGCCGGCTCGGCGATGGGCGCGCTGTGGATCGGCATATCGGGCGCGTTGCGTGCCAGGCTTGGCGTGAACGAGACAATCGCCAGTCTGGTGCTGGCCTATATCGGTCTGGCGATATTCAACCACCTGGTCGAAGGTGTGCTGCGCGACCCCGCCAGCCTGAACAAGCCGTCCACCTACGGCATCGGCGACGAGAACATGCTGGGCACCGTGCCGTGGCTGGACGTGCATCCCGGTATCCCGGTCGGCATCGCCGCCTGCGTGCTGTGCTGGGTGCTGATCTATCGCACGCGCTTCGGTTTTGCCGCGCGCGTCACCGGCGGCAACATCCGCGCCGCGCAGTTGCAGGGGCTGCCGGTGGCGCGACTGATAATCCTGGCCAGCGCGTTGGGTGGCGCCTGCGCCGGACTGGCCGGCACGATCGAGGTCGCGGCGGAATATGGCCGCGCCAACGCATCGCTGAACGCAGGGTATGGCTATACCGGGATTCTTATTGCGTTCCTGGCACGGTTCAATCCGCTGGCCATCATGCCGATGGCGATCTTGCTTGGTGGACTGAGTGCTGCCGGCGGGCTGATGCAGAGGCGGATGGATCTGCCCGACGCAACGGTGCAGGTGCTGCAAGGCATGATCTTTGTGGCGATCTTGACCAGCGACACGCTGTACGGGCGGGTCAAGTGGTTCCAGCCAAGGGGGAGCGCATGATGGCGAAGAAAACCTCTCCCGCTGCGCGGGAGAGGACAGCGCGCGTCGGCGCGCCGGGTGAGGGTGCCGCGCGCCGCACACTGCGCTCCGCTGACACATGGCGGCGCCTGACGATCGGGGAGAAGGCACACCGTGCTGCCCGATCACCCTCACCCTCGGTGCTTCGCACCTCGACCTCTCCCGCTCCCGCGGGAGAGGTTAAAGTGGCGACCTCTCCCGCCCGCGGCGCGGCAGAGGTTCGGCAATACCAATGACCTCCGTCGGCACTGTCGCGGTCGCCATGTTGGCCGGTAGCCTGCGTGTCAGCACGCCCTTCCTGTTCGTCAGCATCGGCGAGTGCCTCACGGAAAAATCCGGCCGCATCAATCTTGGCAACGAGGGCGTGCTGGTGCTGGGCGCCATGGTTGCCTATGCCTTCTCTTACGAAACCGGCAATCCCTGGCTGGGACTCTTGGCCGCCGCGGTTGCCGGCATGGTGCTGGGCGGCTTGCACGGGGCAGTGTGTTCTTTGGCCCGAGTCAACGACGTGGCCATGGGCATTGCCGTCATGCTGGCCGGCACCGGCATCGCGTTCTTCTTCGGCAAACCCTACGTGCAACCGAGTGCACCACTGCTGCCTGGCATCCCGCTCGGCTTCTGGTCCGAGGCGCCGGAACTGCGCAACGCGCTGTTGGTCAGTCCGCTGTTCTTCCTCGGCATCGCCGCGGCGATCGCCATGCATTGGTGCTTCCGCGCCACCCGCGTCGGTCTGCGCATCCGCATCGTCGGCGATAGCCAGGACGCCGCACTGGCGCTCGGACTGCCGATCGATCGCACCCGCTTCCTCGCCACCGCTGTGGGCAGCGGACTTGCCGGCATCGGCGGTGCGTTTCTCTCGCTGTACTATCCCGGAAGCTGGAACGAGGGGCTGTCGTCCGGCCAGGGTTTGATGGCGGTCGCCCTTGTGGTGTTCTCACGCTGGAACCCGATCAACTGCATCTACGCCTCGCTGCTGTTTGGTGCCGCCGGCGCGCTCGGCCCATCGCTGCAAACCGTCGGCATCACCTGGGGCTATTACCTGTTCTACGCTGCGCCTTACGTCATTACCTTGCTCGTGCTGGTGATTGCCGCGCGCGGCGGACGCTCGCTCGCCGGCATGCCCGGACAACTCTCGATCGGACGCTGACAATGCCAACCATCGATGCCGATCCGTATCCCTGGCCATTTGATGGCTCGCTCGCGCCAGCCAACACCGCGCTGATTGTTATCGACATGCAGACGGATTTCTGCGGTGTTGGCGGCTATGTAGACAAGATGGGTTACGATCTGTCGCTGACCCGCGCGCCGATCGGGCCCATTTCGCGTGTGCTCGCGGCGCTGCGTGAGCGCGGCTACCACATTTTCCACACCCGCGAGGGCCATCGCCCCGACCTGTCGGATCTGCCCGCCAACAAACGCTGGCGCTCGCGCCGCATCGGCGCCGGCATCGGCGACGACGGTCCATGCGGCCGCATTCTGGTGCGCGGCGAGCCAGGCTGGGACATCATCTCCGAGCTCGCGCCGCTGCCGGGAGAAGTCATAATCGACAAGCCCGGCAAAGGCAGTTTCTGCGCCACCGACCTGGAACTCATCCTGCGCACCCGCGGCATCACCAACATCCTGCTATCCGGCATCACAACTGATGTCTGCGTACACACCACGATGCGCGAGGCAAACGACCGTGGTTTCGAATGCCTGTTGCTGGAAGATTGTTGCGGCGCGACCGACGCCGGCAACCACGCGGCCGCGGTGAAGATGGTCAAGATGCAGGGCGGCGTGTTCGGTGCAGTCAGCGACAGCACGAAATTGCTTGCGGCGTTGTCGTGAACGACGCTTCGTCGTTTCCTCCGCAGCCGCCCCCGACCCGCGCGATCGGCGTCGAGGCCATTGGCATCGGCAAGCGCTTCGGTTCCTTTCAGGCGCTGGCGGATGTTTCGCTGAAAGTGCGGCCGGCCACGGTGCACGGATTGCTCGGCGAGAACGGCGCCGGCAAGTCCACGCTGGTCAAGTGTTTGCTCGGCTACTATCGCGCCGACGAGGGCTCCTTCGTGGTGGACAATCACGAGGCGGCAATTGCGCGTCCGGCCGACGCCGACGCGCTTGGCCTCGGCATGGTGTATCAGCACTTCACCCTCGTGCCGTCGATGACGGTTGCCGAAAACCTCGTGATGTCGCGGCGGAACGTTCCGGCGATGATCGACTGGCGGGCCGAGCTTGGCGGGCTGGCCGATTTCATGCGGCGAATGCCGTTCAAGGTGCCGTTGCATGCTCCGGTTGGCACGCTGGCGGCTGGCGAGCGGCAAAAGACCGAGATCATCAAACAGCTTTATCTCGAACGCCGGTTTTTGGTGCTCGACGAACCCACATCGGTGCTGACGCCGCAGGAAGCGGTGGAGATGCTCGGGTTGGTGCGCGAGCTTGCCCATTCCGGCCAGCTCACCATCGTCATCATCACTCACAAGCTGAAGGAGGTGGCGCAGTTCGTTGACGAGGTGACCGTGTTGCGCCGTGGCCGCGCGGTCGGCACCGGGTTGGTGCGCGATCTGGGGCCGGCTGACCTGACGGCGATGATGATCGGCGAGCCGCACGCACCGGAAAATCCGGAGCGGCACGGTGCGCCGGTCGCCGAGATCAGGCTCGAAGTGCAAGCGCTGAAGACTGCTGCCGATGGCGGGCGCAAGGGCCTCGATGTTGGCGCGTTGAAGGTGCACGCTCACGAAATCGTCGGTGTCGCCGGCGTCTCCGGCAATGGCCAGAAGGAGTTGCTGGAAGTGCTCGGCGGCCAGCGCCCAGCGGAGAGCGGTGATATCATCGTCGATGGCGAAGGTTACGATGCGAGCCGCGCTGCGTCGCAGGAGCACGCGGTCCGCGTGTTGCCGGAAGAGCCGCTGCGTAATGGCTGCGTTCCTCCGATGACGGTGGTCGACAACCTGGCGCTGCGCAGCTTCGACCTCGGTGCGGACGGCAAGACGCGTATGTGGCTGGATCGTCGCGGCATGGCGTCGCGTGCCCGTGCGATGATCGCGGCCTACGGCATTCGCGCGCCGTCGCCGCAGGTGCCGATCGGCGTGTTGTCCGGGGGCAACGTGCAGCGCTGCGTGCTGGCGCGTGAACTGGACGGCGACGTGCGGCTGTTGATCGTCGCCAATCCGTGCTTCGGATTGGATGTGAAGGCTGTGGCGGAAACCCGTGCCCGCATCATGGCCGCGCGCAATGCCGGGACGGCGGTGCTGCTGATTTCCGAGGACCTGGATGAGATCCTGGAGCTGGCGGACCGCATCGTGGTGATGCGCGAGGGACGGGTTGCAGCGGAATTGCCGGCCGCGGGGGCCGATCCGCAGGAGATTGGGCGGCATATGCTGGGGCATGGTTAACCTCTCCCGCTTCGCGGGAGAGGTCGAGGGCGCGAAGCGCACGAGGGTGATCGGGTCGGGATGTAGCAGGTAGAGCGTGCCTCCCGATTACCCTCACCCTCGATGCTGTGCATCTCGACCTCTCCCGCGAAGCGGGAGAGGTCTACGCTTGGCTACACCGGCGTATGGGCGCCGGCGACATTGTCCTTCAGCCACACGGACCGGCGTTCGATCACTTCGGCCGCGGTGCGCTCGACATCGGCAATGTACTGCGCCATGTCGCCGTTCAGCAGCACGCCGTTCTCTGTGACGACATGACCGTCAACCATCGTCATGATGACGTCGCCGCTTTGCACGGCGTGGACGATGTTGTGGTGCAGATTGAAGAACGGCCCTTCCGCGATGAACGGCGCCATATGTGGCACGTTGCCACGAACCGCGATGATATCCGCCTGCTTGCCCGGCTCCAGCGAGCCGATCCGATCCGCCATGCCAATGGCACGCGCACCTTCGATCGTCGCCATGCGCAACACGCGCCAGGACGGAAACGCGTCCGCCCGCATCGCGCGGAACTTGCCCAGCAGCGATGCCACCTTCATCTCCTCGAAAATGTCGAGGTTGTTGTTCTCCTTCTCGCCGTCGGAGCCGATGCCGACCGCGATACCATGGTCGATCAACGTATCGACCGGCGCAGCACCGCTCGCGAGTTTCATGTTGCTGGTTGGATTATGTGCGACGCCCACCTGATACTTTTGCATCAGGGCAATTTCCTCCGGCGCAAGCCAGACGCAATGGGCCAGCAGCACAGGAGATGCTTGCAGCAGGCCCAGCTTTTCCAGCGCCTGCACCGGCAGCAAACCGTGGCGCTTGAGCATCTCGGGAATTTCGAGGTTGCTCTCGTTGGTGTGGGTATGCAGGCCCACGCCGTAACGCTCGGCCATGGCGATGGCACGCCGGCATGCCTCCGGGGTGAAATAGAACTGATGTTCGACGCCAACCCAGACGTTGATCCGGCCGTTGGCCGCACCGTGCCAGTCCTGGATCAAGGTCTCGTTGTCGTCCAGCGTATCGAAATAGTCGAATCCCTCGGCCTCGCCGACATAGGGCACCATGACAACCCGCAGGCCGAGCTGTTCCGCGGCGCGCGCCGAACCGGCCATGAATCGCCACATGTCAACCGCGGTCGTGGTCCCGGCCAGCAGACTTTCGCCGTAGCATAGCCATGACGCAGCCTCGGCGTCGGCCGGCCGCAGCACGCGGTGCATCGGATCGATGTACAGGCGCAGCCAGTCCCACAGCGGCATGCCCTCTGCGGTGCCGCGCAGGAATCCGGAATGGCAATGCGCATTGACCAGACCCGGCATGAGAACCGCCCGGCCGAAATCCTTCCGCTGGGCGTGCGGCGCCCTCGGTGCGATGTTCCCGACCGAGCCGACCGCTACGATTCTATCGTCGCGCACCAGCACCGCGCCGTTCGTGACGACGCGGTTTTCGGCATCCATGGTCAGGACGGCGTCGGCCGTCAGCATGATCTCGGGCATAACTTCTCGGCGCTGTGTTGCAGGCACTGTTGGGATAAAACGTCAGAACGGCCAATGCCAAATGCGTGCCAGGGCGGGCTGCATCGACGCCAACCCGTGTCATGCTGACCATCGGATCAAGTGTCCGGGGGCAAGCTCCGGTCGGAATCCACGACTGTTCTGCTGACACCAAGGCATGCTGTGGACGCCGACTGGAGCCTGCGCCGGGACGCCTGACCCGGTGGTCGGCATGACGGGGGTTGGCACGCACTTTGCGTAATCGTTCAGGTCGGCATGAGGGGCCTTGTCGTTGCGGCTATTGGACAGCATGGACGACGGAAAACAGCCCGGCCGCGTTGCCGTGTCCGGGTGTGCCCTCCAGTATTCCACAAGCATCGCGTGTCGCATCGACATTCGATACCATCGCTCGAAAAATCACGCGCAAGATGGGGCGGGCATGGCATGATGCGTGGCACGCATCCCGATTGCGACTGGCTATAACAGAAGACGAAGGGCGTTCCAGCATGGCTCCAGACTCGATGTCCTCGCCGCATTCGCTGCTGCGGCTCACCGGGATCGTCAAGCAGTTTCCAGGCTGCCTCGCCAACGATCAGGTCGACCTGGTCGTCGGACACAACGAGATCCATGCGTTGCTGGGGGAGAATGGCGCCGGCAAGAGCACGCTGGTCAAGATCATCTATGGTGTGATGAAGCCGGACCGTGGCGAGGTCCGATGGCAAGAGCAGCCGGTCGTGATCCAGAATCCGGCGCATGCGCGGCGCCTTGGTATCGGCATGGTGTTTCAGCATTTCTCGTTATTCGAATCGCTGACGGTGGCGGAGAACATCGCGCTCGGCGTCAACGACAAGGCCGACCGGGAGGGCCTGCGCGACCGTATCGTCGAGATTTCCGAAGGCTACGGCCTGCCGCTCGATCCCGGTCAGGCGGTACACGATCTGTCGGTAGGCGAGCGGCAGCGGATCGAGATCGTGCGCTGCCTGTTGCAGAAGCCCAAACTGCTGATCATGGACGAGCCAACATCCGTGCTGACCCCGCAGGAGGTCGGTAAACTCTTCACCGTGCTGCGCCGCCTGCAATCCGAAGGATGCTCGGTACTATATATCAGCCACAAGCTGGAAGAAATCCGGACGCTTTGCGACAAGGCCACCATCATGCGGC
>Ga0265338_10004110_pt1 | contig 19936 bp, 19 predicted proteins | sample 42126metaG_FD_193579 | JGI IMG/M metagenome (GOLD analysis project Ga0265338, IMG submission 193579) | Rhizosphere microbial communities from Carex aquatilis grown in University of Washington, Seatle, WA, United States - 4-21-26 metaG | ecosystem: Host-associated > Plants > Roots > Rhizosphere...
GGCCTTGGCCTTGTCTTTTTCTTCGGACAGCGCGTCATCCCAGCCTTTGGGATGCACCACGAGCGTGCCGGCCACGGAGTCATAGTCGATCCGCGCGCCCTCGACGATGGCGACATCGGAATTGGTGACGGCCTCGGGCTTGAAGAAGCCGCTTTCGTTTTTGGATTTGTCAGGCTTTTCCGAGGAATCCTTGTCGTTATCCGCTGCGAAGAGGGGCGCGGCGATGAGCAAAAGAGTCGAAATGGCGGTTGGCAGGCGTGTCATGGCGGTCATTTTTGCGCAGAGTCAAACAGAAAGCGGCAGCTGGCGTCAAGCCGTGTTCGGGCGGCAAGGGCGGACGCATCTAAATCGCCACAACTTCGTATCAGGTATTCGCACGGAAACCTTTGGAGTGCGGCGGAAAGCCGCCGCTTTCGTCGGCCAGAGAGACTGCTGCCAGGAGTCGCGTTCAAAGCGGGAGCAAGCTCCCGAACCACAGGTTTAGCGCGAGCGCCTGTTATGAAGGCGCCGCAGGGCGAAGTTGGGGACTGACAAGGTGGGATGGCGACGGTAGTCTCGGGGCATGAAATACAGAATTCGGGGGATGGCGGAGTTTCTATTGACAGTGGCCGTTGCGCTTTCGGCGCTGGGGCAGACTGCGGCCGACATTTCGCAATATCCCAGCCTGGCGCTGCTCCCCGGCAAGGGGCCGACGAATATCTGGAGCGGATTGCCCGCCAAATGGGCTCAACGGCACAAAGAATGGGCGGGACATGGGGGCGAGGATCGCGGGGCCATTGTGTTCCTTGGCGACTCGATCACGGAAGGCTGGCATTCGCTGACGAACGATTTTCCACGGCTGCACGTCGTCAACCGAGGCATTGGCGGGGACACGACGCGCGGGGTGTTGTATCGCCTGAAGGCGGACGTTCTTGACCTGGATCCCAAAGCCATTGTGTTGTTGATTGGCACCAATGACGTCGGCAACGGCGCCGACCCGGATGACGTGGCGGCCAACATCCGGCAGATTCTGGCGGACATCAAGGCGTTCAACCCGCATGTGCCGGTGGTGGTGTGCAAAGTGATGCCGCGCTATGACCGGCAGATCGACCGCGCGGGAAAACTCAAGAAACTGAATGGCGAAATTGAGGCGGAAATAAAGGGCGATCCTGAATTTGCGCTGTGCGACACATGGTCGCCGTTCGCCGACGCGGAGGGGCATTGCCTGGCGAGCGAGTTTCCTGACCTGCTGCATCCCAACGAAGTGGGCTACGCGAAGTGGCACGCGGCGCTGGAACTGATTTTTGGGGACTTGAAGTTGACTTCGCCCGCTCAGAACTGACCGACTGCCCGCAAGGGCCAGATAGTGCGCCAATTTTGGCAACGCAGAACGCTTTGGATCGCCGGACTGTCGCTGGCGGCGATTTTGACGCACCTGATTTTGCGATTTGGGTTGCGAAGCGCGGCGCCGGATGCGGCGTTGCCGCTCAAGATCGCACTGGTCCTGGGCGGTCTGCCGCTGGTGTGGGACCTGGGGCGGAAGGCGGTGCGCGGGGAATTCGGATCCGACCTGCTGGCGGGCATGTCGATCGTCACCGCCGCGGCGCTTGGGGATTACCTGGCGGGGTCGATTGTTGTGCTGATGCTTTCCGGGGGTGAATCGCTTGAGGAATTTGCAATTGGCAAAGCGTCTTCGGCGTTGCAAACGCTGGCCAAGCGCATGCCGTCGGTTGCGCACCGGAAAGCCGCCGGCAAGGCGGCGGACATCGCCGTTGAGGACATTGCCGTAGGCGACGAGATGATTGTTTACCCGCACGAAATCTGCCCGGTTGACGGCGTTGTGCTCAACGGACACAGCACGATGGACGAGTCGTTTTTGACGGGCGAGCCTTTCACGATCCCGAAGACGACGGGCGCGATGGTGGTGTCCGGGGCGATCAACGGCGAAGACGCGCTGACGATCCGGGCTGTCAAGCGAGCGGTGGATTCGCGGTACGCCAAGATTGTGGACGTGATGCGGCGGGCGGAGCAGGACAGGCCGCGGATGAGGCGGCTGGCGGACCAGTTGGGCGCGTGGTATACGCCGGTGGCGCTGGGGGTGGCGGTCGCGGCGTGGGTCGTGTCCGGGCAGTCGGAGCGATTTCTGGCGGTGCTGGTGGTCGCCACCCCCTGCCCTCTTATTATCGCGGTGCCGGTGGCGATCATCGGGGCGATTTCGCTATCGGCGCGGCGGGGGATAGTGATCAGGAGCCCGGCGGCGCTGGAGCAGGTCAGCCAGTGCGAGGTGGTGATGTTTGACAAGACTGGGACGCTGACCTGCGGGCGTCCGCGCCTGGCGGAGCAGCAGACCGTTGAGGGCGTTGAGCCGCGCGAGGCGCTGATGCTGGCGGCGAGCCTGGAGCGCTACTCCAAGCATCCGCTTGCGTCGGCGATTCTCGACGCGGCCGAGGCGCAGGGCATCACGGCGCCCGAGGCGGACACAATCTCCGAGCGGCCCGGTCGCGGGCTTGAAGGGAGGGTGTGCGGGCGGAACGTCCGGCTCGTAAGCTTGACAGAGTCGCCCGGGGCGAAATTCCCGGAGTTTCCCGATCACGCGGGCGGCGGGCTGGAGTGCGGCTTGATGATCGATGGCGCGGCGGCGGCGGCGTTTCGATTTCGCGACGAAGCACGCGGCGACGGGGCGTCGTTCATCAGCCATCTGATGCCCAAACATCATTTCCGCCGCGCGATGATCATATCGGGCGACCGCCGCTCGGAGGTGGAGTATCTGGCGCAGGAAGTGGGCGTGACCGAGATACACGCGGAGGCGAGCCCGGAGGAGAAGCTGGAAATCGTGAAACGCGAGACCAGCCAGGCCAAGACGCTTTTTATTGGCGACGGGTTGAACGACGCGCCGGCGATGAAGGCGGCGACGGTGGGCGTGGCGATTGGCGCGAACAGCGACGTGACGGCCGAGGCGGCGGACGTGGTGGTGATGGAGGCGTCGCTGAAGAAGGTGGACGAGTTCATGCACATCAGCCGGCGGATGCGGTCGATTGCGCTACAGAGCGCGATTGGCGGGATGGCGCTGAGCGTGGTTGGGATGGGATTTGCGGCAGGCGGCATGCTGGTTCCGGTGGCGGGGGCGATTGCCCAGGAGGTCATCGACCTTGCGGTGGTTTTAAACGCCTTGCGCGCGGCGCTGGCGCCACGGCAGATTTCGGACTTATGAACGCCGAGCCAACAACGACGCCGACGCGGGACTGGCCGTGGTCCTACGCGGCGATCCCGGTGATGCTGATCCTGACAGGGATGCTGCATCTTGGGGTCCTGGTCCTTGCGATACTCTTTTCGTACTTTGCGCTGGCGCTGCTGAGGCGGGCTGTGCGGGGGCGCAAATGGGCAGCGGTGGGAGCGTTTGTGGTTCTGGCGGCGGCGATACTTTATGGGGCCGGTTATTTTGTGCGTGAGGCGGTATTGGAATTGCCGGACATCGTTGACAGCTCGGTGCCGGCGATAGTGGAATGGGCGCGGCAGCATCAAATTGCGATTCCATTCACGGATTACGACAGTTTGAAGGAGTTGGTGATCAGCACGGCCAAATCCGAAATTCACTACGCGGCCGACGTGGCGAGACTGGCGCGCGGAGCGGCGGCGCAATTGGCGCTGCTGGGCATTGGAATCATTGTCGCCATCGCAAAGTTTTTGCATTCCGCGCCGAAACAACCGACGCCGGCTGGGACGCTAAACGAAGCCGCCTGCCGCGACATGTCGTCGCGCTTTGCGATATTCTACGAATGTTTCGCGACGATGATGGGGGCGCAGATAGCGATCTCGGCTGTCAATACGACGCTTACGGGGATTTACGTGGCGGTCGCCGGGCTGCCGCACGCGGTGGTGATCGTCGGCATAACGTTTTTGTTTGGGTTGCTGCCGGTGGTCGGAAACCTCATCAGCAACTCAATCATGGTGTGCATCGCTTTCACGGTGTCGCCCAAGGAAGCGCTGGCGGCGCTGATTTTTTTGGTGGTCATCCACAAGCTGGAGTACTTCCTGAACAGCAAGATCATCGGCAGCCGGATTTCGCAGCCGATTTGGTTGACACTCCTGGCGCTGGTTGTCGGCGAAAAACTCATGGGCGTGACCGGAATGATTCTGGCGCCGGTGGTTCTGTTTTATTTCAGAAGCGAGGCGGCCAGAATACCGGCGGAGTCGACACGAATTGGCACGAATTAGCGCGAATTGTCAGGGTTGCTCCTGGGGATGGATTTCGCGGATCCATATATTCCGATAGCGCACCGGGTTGCCATGATCCTGAAGGGCGATTGGTCCGCGTTCGGGCTCTTTGCCGGTGTATTTGGCAAGGACGCGATGGTTGGTGGGTCCGAGAATGACCTGATGATTTTGGACGACTTCGCCATTGAGAATGACGGTCACGCGCGCCGGTTGGGAGGCCTTGTGATTTTCATCGAAGCGGGGTCCTTCGAAGATGATGTCGTAGGTTTCCCATTGGCCGGGTTTGCGGCAGGGGTTGGCCATTGGCGGGGTCTGGCCGTAGATGGCGCCGGTTTGGCCGTCCGGGTATGTGGGATTATTGTAGCAGTCAAGCACTTGAATTTCGTAAATGCCGTGCATAAAGACGCCGCTGTTGCCGCGGTCCTGGCTATCGCCGACGACCTTCTCCGGTTCGCGGAATTCCAGGTGCAGTTGAAAATCGCCGAAACTGTCTTTCGTTGTCAAATAACCAGTCTTGGGCACGACCTGCATGTAGCCGTCCTCGACCTTCCATTGGGGAGCGCCTTTTTCCCCTTTCCACATGGAGAGGTCCTTGCCGTTGAACAGCACGATGGCGTCGGCGGGAGCCGCCGCGCCGTCGCTGAATGTTTTTCCGGGCGGCACAACGGCAGGCACGGTGCGATTGGGGTCATGCACATGCCATTTGCCGGCGGGCAGCATGGGGGTGTCCGTGTAGCCGGGCTTTTCCTGCGACGCTTTGTGCGCCGGGGCCGCTTTCGCGGATGAAGACAGATTTTGACGGTTGGCAGTGCAGCAACCTCCGACGAAGGCGACCACCGTCGCGACAGCAACTAATTTCGTGTGCATAAAATCAATTCAACAGACGAAGCCCGAAAACACAATAAAGAAAGCATACCCGGTGAACGGCATGCTCGGGGCTGATTCATTCTGCCCGCTAAATGCGCGAAATGACGCTAAAACCGAGGTTTTGCCGGAGCTTGAATGCGTCCGCCATAGAAATCACATGACATCTGGCTGGCTTGCGGATACGTTCGAGCTATGAGTATCGCCGATATTCGCAGCCTTCCATTGGATGAGAAATTTCAAATCATGGAAGCTCTTTGGCAGGATTTGCGCGAACCCATCGACGACAGTCCGGCGCCCGATTGGCAGAAGGACTTGCTAGATCGCCGCCACGAAGCCGTGCAGTCGGGCGCCGAACAAATCCTCGATTGGGACGACGTTAAGAAGTCGATTTAGGCGCCCCTCCGACTATTGCGCTGCCGCGGGCTCGTATTCGTTGCGGGTGGATTGCTGGCGGAGGAAATCGTCGTAGGCGCGGCGGATACCCGTTTCGAGGGTGATTTCGGGGGCCCAGCCCATTTTGAAGATCCGCGAGCTGTCAAGTAGTTTGCGCGGAGCGCCGTCCGGCTTGGTGGCGTCCCAGTCGATGGCGCCTTGAAAGCCGACAATGCGGCGGATCAACTCCGACAGAGCCTTGATTGTCAAGTCGGAGCCGGAGCCAACGTTGACGAATTGCTCGTCGCTGTAGTTTTGCATCAGAAAAACGCAAGCCCGCGCCAGGTCGTCCGCGTGCAGGAATTCGCGCAGAGGCGCGCCGGTGCCCCAGCAGCTCACGGATTGGGCGCCGGCGGTTTTGGCTTCGTGGAACTTGCGGATCAACGCGGGCAGCACGTGGGAGGTTTGCAAATCGTAGTTGTCATTGGGGCCGTAGAGGTTGGTGGGCATGGCGCTGATGAAATCGCAACCGTGCTGGCGGCGGAGGGCCTGGCAGAGTTTGATGCCAGCGATTTTGGCGATGGCGTACCATTCGTTGGTGGGCTCGAGCGGTCCTGTCAACAAATATTTTTCCTTGAGCGGCTGCGGCGCCATTTTTGGATAAATGCAGGAGCTGCCCAGGAACAGGAGCTTTCTCACGCCGGATTGATGCGCCTGATGGATGAGGTTGTTTTGGATTTGGAGGTTTTCCCAAAGAAAATCCGCCGGGGCGCTGTTGTTGGCCAGGATGCCGCCGACGCGGGCCGCGGCGTCAAACACATATTCCGGTTTTTCGGACGCGAAAAATTTGGCGACCGCGGCGCCGTCCAAAAGATCCAGCTCCGCGCGGGAGCGTCCGATGACGTTGCGGAAGCCTTGCCGTTTGAGTTCGCGCCAAACGGCGCTGCCCACCATCCCGCGATGCCCCGCGACATAAATCGGCGAATCGAAATTCATGGAAGCGCAATGTTGGACAGGCTGAGGGCAAATGCAATACTTTGACATCATACAGGGCGCGATTGAAAGCGCCGGTCAAATCGGTGACGGCTCGGCAGGAGCCTCGCCCTGCCATGCGATGGGTGACCGGCAGTATTAATCGCACCCCATCATACAAATTGGCGGTGAATTCCTGCTTGCGCGCGAGCGTCCATTCATGGCTTGCTGGACGCGATTCATGAATAAGCACGAGAACTCAACGGATTTCAATCGCCGGGAATTTATAAAGAGCGGTTCTCTTGCCGCGTTAATGGCGGTGATAGGCGGCTCCGAATCAAGCGCGCAATCCACCGCCGCCCAGACCAATTCCACGCCGCCCGGATACACGCCCATTCCCATCGGACCCACGGTCAAGTTTGGGGTGATTGGGCTCGGTGAGCGCGGGCGCGATATTATCAAGAACCTCGCGTTGCTGCCGAATACGCCCATCACGGCGGTTTGTGACACTTATGCGGCCAGCGTCCGCCGCGCGTCCAACGAAGCGCCCAAAGCCGAGAAGTTCGACGATTATCATGCGCTGCTGGCGTCCAAGGAAGTTGACGCGGTGGTGGTGGCGACGCCGACGCATTTGCACAAGCAAATTGTGCTCGACGCGTTTGCCGCCGGGAAACATGTCTATTGCGAGGCGCCGCTGGCGTCGAGTGTTGAGGACGCCAAAGCCATCGCGTCCGCGGCGAAGGCCGCGACCAAGGTGGTTTTTCAATCCGGCTTGCAACAGCGTTCGCATCCGCAGCGGCTGTTTTTGGTGCCGTTTATCCGCGGCGGCTGCCTTGGCGAGAACGCGATGGCGCGGGCGCAATGGCACAGCAAGACAAGCTGGCGGCGCAGTTCCTCGAATCCCGACCACGAACGGGATCTCAATTGGCGCCTTGACAAGGCGACGAGCCTCGGCCTCGCGGGGGAAATCGGCATTCACCAATTTGACGCGGTTGCGTGGTTCATGCGGGAGCGCCCGTCTGCGGTGACGGGGTTTGGTTCGCTGATTCTGTGGAAAGACGGGCGCACCGTGCCGGACACTGTGCAACTGGTGTTCGATTTTCCGCAAGGGGGACATTTGGTTTACGACGCGACGCTGTGCAGCAGTTTCGAGAAGGCTTACGAAGTATACTACGGATCGGACTCGACGATCATGTATCGCGACGAGAAGGCGTGGCTCTTCAAGGAAGTCGACGCGCCGTTGCTCGGTTGGGAAGTTTACGCGCGCAAAGACCAATTTTACGACGAGACGGGCATCGCGCTGGTCGCCAACGCGACCAAGCAATCGGCCATTGGGCAGAGCGCGACGGCGAACGCCTTTCCATACGAACCGCTTTATTACGCGCTCCAGGCGTTCACGGCGAACGTCGGCATGGTCGTGCCCGAGGTGAAAGCTTATGTTGACAGCTACGGCGACGACCTCTCGGCGTTGCCGGAGACGCTGGCGAAGCTCAAGACGTATCCCGTGGCCGGATGGCGCGAGGGCCTTGACGCCACGTTGATCGCCATCAAAGCCAATGAAGCGGTCAACGCCGGCCAGAAAGTGGAAATCCCCAGCCAACTATTCGAGTTATGAGAATCATCCTTGCCGCGGCGCTCCTGGCCGCATTGCCGCTCGTGAGCGACGCCCAAACGCGCTACTCGTCCCAACCTGGGAAAAGCTCCCTCAAAGTCGACGGGACATCGACCTTTCACGATTGGGAAATGGAGAGCCACGTCATTGGAGGGGCCATCGAGTTCGCGCCGGGGGTTGACTTCGACCTGACCAAGGGGGCCATCACAGGGCTCAAAGATGGCAAGCTTCCCGCCACCGTTCACGCGAACATGGCTGTCAGCGCGCTTCACAGCAAGGCCGAGCATCTTCCAGAAGTCATGGACAACATCATGCAGCAACACATGAAGGCTGCGGACTTCCCGACGATTCGTTATACGGTCGCGGCGCTGTCGCTGACCAACGCCACGCCTGGCAAGCCTTTTGAATTTAGCGCCACGGGGCAGCTTTCCATCTCCGGCGTCACCAATTCAGTCACCTTCCCGGTTTCCATCGAACAGACCGACCCAACCCACTTGCGCGTCAAGGGTCAGTACAAAATGAAGATGACCGATTTTAAAATCGATCCCCCTGCCCCGCATCCGTTGGGCCTGCCAACGATGAAATGCGGCGATGACATCACGGTGATCTTTGACTGGATACTGCAAAAGCGGTAAACGCGGCCCGGACGTGACCGGACACGTGGTGAATCACAGGCAGTAAAAACTCTTGGTCAATTTGGCTGGGGGTCTTATAGTCTGCGCGAATGGTGCAAGTTGGCATCGGTTATGACGTTCATCCGCTCGTTCAGGGGCGGAAGCTCGTGCTGGGCGGCGTCGAAATCCCTCACGCAACAGGACTGGACGGCCATTCGGACGCCGACGTCCTGATGCACGCCATCTGCGACGCGGTGCTGGGGGCCATTGGGGAGGGCGACATTGGGACCTTTTTCCCGAACACGGATCCGCGCTGGCGCAACGCGTCCAGCAAACTCTTTTTGCAAGAGGCGGCGCGGCAGGTTACATTGCGGGGCGGCAGGATTGTTAATATTGACGCCACCGTCATAGCCCAGCAGCCCAAGGTGATGCCGCACGCGCACGCCATGAGACTCAACATTGCCGAGGCCCTGAACATTCATTTCGGGCGCATCGGCATCAAAGCGACGACCAACGAAAAACTGGGTTTTGTGGGGCGCGAAGAAGGGATCGCGGCCATGGCCGTCGCCGCAGTGGATGTGCCGGAGAGCAACTATGCCTAAAGCCGAAATCAGTTGGAAACGCACCACCGCCGAAGGCGAAACACTCCAGTGTAACGCCCAGCACGTGGGGCGGAATTGGATTTTTTCCCGGCGTCTCAAGCGTTTCGACCAATGGCAGCGCGTCGAGGACCCCCCGCGCGAAGACTGGCTGGCCTTGCTGGATTCGGTGCGCCGCCTCATCAACCGCCGGCGCCTCCGTCCCGAAGAGGAGACCAAGATTCAAAAAATCATTTCCGAGCGTTTCGGCCGCGAACCTGCGAAAGCGGACGACGCCGAAGCAAAGGAAACACGCGCCGCATGACTCACCGCCCGACCATCCTCGTCACTCCCTGCACCCAGGCCAAAGGCGTCGAAATGGCCGACGATTCGATCAGCCTTTCCAATCGCTACACTGACGCGGTCATTGCCGCGGGCGGTTTGCCGGTCATTTTTCCTGCCACGACGTCGCCGCAAGTCATCGCGGAGATGGTCTCGCGCGCCGATGGGGTGATGATGACCGGGGGCGAGGACATCGACCCGCGCGTCTACGACAAGAATATGGATCCCGATCTGGCCAAAAAGGCGGGCCCGCTGGAACCGGAGCGCGATCTTTGGGAACAAACGCTGGTGGCGGAAATTTTTCAGCAGCGCAAGCCGGTGTTCGGGATTTGCCGAGGGCACCAGATGATGAATGTGGCGCTGGGCGGGACGCTGATCGTCGACATTCCCACGCAGGTGCCCAAGCACCTCAACCATCGCCGCATGGACCGGCGCTCGGATCCGGTGCATCCGGTGGAGATCGCGGCCGATTCGCTCCTGGCGCAGATCATTGGCGCACGGAGCCTGGACGTCAACAGCACGCACCACCAGGCCATTGGCCGCGTTGCTGAACCGTTGCGCGTCGTCGCGCAAAGCTCCGACGGGATCGCCGAGGCGGCCGAACTGCGCGACCCCTCGCGGCTTCCATTTTTCCTGACCGTGCAATTCCACCCTGAGCGTTTGGTTGACAAAGGCCCCGCGTATCGGCAACTATTTGATCGCTTTGTCGCGGCGTGCGCCGCCCCGCGGAGTCCGCATTGATTATGAAAGCCAAAGTAATGGTCGTGGACGACACTGAAGGCGTCCGTGAGCTGATCGGCACGATACTTCAACGCGCCGGGTTCGAGCCCGTGCCCAAGGCCAGCGCGGCGCAGTTGCTGGCGTCGTTCACGGAAACGCAACCGGACGTGATTCTGCTGGATCTGGTGTTGCCGGACGGGGACGGACTGGAGCTGCTGCCGCAGATCAAGAAGCAATGGCCGGACACGGAGGTTATAGTATTGACTGGACATGCCAGCTTCGATGTCGCCGTCGAAGCCACCAAGCGCGGCGCCTACCATTTCCAGAACAAGCCCTTTGACCAGAAAATCCTGCTGCTGCAGGTCGAGCGCGCGCTGGAGCATCGGCGCCTGAGCCAGGAGACCAACGCCCTGCGCAAGGCGCTGGTCACGATGAGCGGAGGCGCTTCGCCGATTTTTCAAAGCCCGTCCATGAAGTCAGTGGTTCGGACCATTGAGCGCGTCGCGCCCAGCGACGTCTCGATTCTTATTACAGGGGAAAGCGGCACCGGCAAGGAAGTCATCGCCGATCTCATTCACGCATTGAGCACGCGCAGCAAAGGGCCGCTGATCAAGATCAATTGCGCCGCGCTGCCGCGAGAATTGATCGAAAGCGAGCTCTTTGGATCGGTGAAAGGCGCCTTTACCGGGGCGAACGTCGATCGCGAGGGCCTGTTCCGCCAGGCCGAGGGCGGAACGTTGTTTCTGGACGAGATCTCCGAAATGCCGATCGACACGCAGAGCAAACTGCTGCGGGTCCTCCAGGAAAAGGAAGTCCGGCCCGTCGGCGGACGCACCAGTTACAAGAGCGATTGCCGCATCATCGCCGCGACCAACCGCCCGACCGACGACGCCATCAAGTCCGGCAAACTCCGCGAAGATTTGTATTACCGGATCAGCGCGATTTCCGTGTTTCTGCCGCCGTTGCGCGAGCGCCGCGAGGACATTTTGCCGCTGGCCAATGCGTTCCTCAAACGGTTTGACGCCCAGGCCGGCCGCAATATTAACGGGTTTTCGCCGGAAGCGACGGAGGCGTTGCGCAGTTTTGATTGGCCCGGCAACGTGCGTCAACTGCAGAACGAGATTCAGCGCGCGGTTCTCATGTCGGAGGGACCGATAGTTGACGCCAAGGACCTATCGATCACATCGGTCATGAGCACGAAGGAAGACGCGGAACTGACGCTGATGGAGGCGATGGAACGCAACGCAATCCTGCAAATGCTGAAGGAAACCGGGGGCAACAAGTTGGAGACGGCCAAGCGGCTTGGGATAGGGCGCCAGACGCTATATAATAAGATCAAGATTTACGGCATTGAAGCCTGACATTTAGGCGTTTTGTAGGGCAATCCCTCTCAGAACGGCAAGAAATGTCCGATAATTGCCGGTTTCAATCTTGACATTGGCATATTGATTGCTGATTATCACTCATTAGCGGAACGTGCAGAGCAATACGTGGACAATAGTCTTATTAACTAACTCAGCTCGCACGTTTGTTCACGCCGCAGAAAGAAAACATAACAAACGTATGAAAATCACATCCAAACGCAAAGCGGGTTTCACCCTCGTGGAAATCATGATCGTCGTCGCGATTATCGGTCTTCTGGCCGCCATCGCCATTCCCAACTTCGTGCGCGCCCGCAGCACGTCGCAGCAGAATGCCTGCATTAACAACCTTCGCCTGATTGACGCTGCCAAGCAGCAATGGGCGCTGGAAAAAGGCAAGGCTGCCACGGCCACGCCTGACATCAACACCGACCTGAAGGCCTATTTGGGCCGCGGCTCGGCTGGTGAAGTGCCGTGGTGCCCTCTGGACAGCGCGAAAGCCGGCTCGTATACCATTGGCACTGTTGGAACGCCTCCGACCTGCAATTTCGGCGGGGTTAGCGGTTCGGCGTATGACGTGAACTTCGCCCACGTTCTGCCCTAACTAGGCAAAATTTATCGCGCCTCCGGCAACTGAGGCGCATTCCCAAAGGCCCGGTTTACGCCGGGCCTTTTGCATTTTTGCGACACAAAGGGCTCAAAATCAGGGGGCTATCGCGGGTGTTCTTTTAGTAATTGACATTGGCATGACAGGTGCTAATAACTCGATTGTGCGGTTGCTTCTCGCGTAAACGTGAACAGGCAAGTCTTAATTCTAAAAACAAGCGAGACGCAGCGTTCACACCGCTATTAGTCAGGTTAACAAAACTAATTAAACTGTATGAAAGTCAATACCAATCGCAAAGCAGGATTCACCCTCGTTGAAATCATGATCGTTGTGGCGATCATCGGTCTTCTGGCCGCCATCGCCATTCCTAACTTCGTGCGCGCTCGCAGCACATCGCAGCAGAACGCCTGCATCAACAATCTTCGATTGATCGATGCGGCCAAGCAGCAGTGGGCCCTTGAAAAAGGCAAGACTGCCGGCAGCACGCCCGACATTAACACCGACCTGATGGCCTACCTGGGCCGCGGCGCCAATGGTTCCGTGCCGTGGTGCCCCCTGGACAGCGCCAAAGCCGGCTCCTATGCCGTGGGCACTGTCGGAACGCCTCCGACCTGCAACTTCGGCGGTGTCAGCGGGTCCGCGTACGACGTGAATTTCGCCCACGTTCTGCCCTAACTTCAGGCAGTCCGTAATCTAATCTCACGAGGCCCGGCTTCACCGCCGGGCCTTTTTATTCAATAAAAGCGGCGGCAAGCTCCGAATGTCCGGGCATGCGGTCTATCTCGCTTCCAAATCCACTTGCCCACGGGAGATGCGGTCGCTACTGTTAAGAAACTTACGGCGGCCGATGTGGCGGAATTGGCAGACGCGCTGGACTCAAAATCCAGTAACCGCAAGGTTGTGTGGGTTCGACCCCCTCCGTCGGAACCATAAGCAGGGCTTTCTCCCCCGTTCTCCAACCTGAGAACGCCCTTTCGCTATACACGGCTGTCAAATTAAAAGACACTCCACCGCGCCGACCCCGGTGAAATCAAACCAGGAGCTCGCGCAGGCGGTAGAGAGCCCGGCTCAATTCTCCCAGTAGAATCGAACGCACTTGATTTGGCCGCCCGAAGGGCCGCTGCGGCTGATGATTCCGTCAAAGGTGCGTTTGTAGCCGTTGATTTCGGTCTGGACTTTGACTTCAAAGACATAGCTGCGGACGTCGACATACGCGGCGAGCCCGCCGGCGGCAGTGCCAGCCTGGGGACCGCCTTGAATGTTCCCGCCCATGCCACCCAAACCGCCCATGATTTGGGCGGGATTCTCGAACGGCGCGTCGTCTTCGGTTCCGTCTTGCCCGTCAGGCCCCGCGCGCTGGCGCAAAACCTGGTCAACAGTATTCTCGTCCATCCCCGGAATCAGCATGAGCGTTTTTCGGTCGGCGGTGTTGACGTTGAGCTTGCCGCCCATCGGAGAGAAAAGGTCGCTCAGGCCAATCGGATAAATGTCCGGATGATCGTTGCGAAAGCCGTTGGCGCGCGTTTCGGTCGTCGAACCGCCGCTCTGGTGGTAAGACGATTCGGGATGATTTGTGGAGAAGGAACCCCAGAAGATCTCAGGGGTGACGCCTTTGACGAGCAACAGCTCGGAAATATCGTCGATGGGCCCGTCTTTGCACGTGTACGGGGGCGTGAGGGAAAGGTAGTAGTCGTCCTTGGCGCCGTTGAAGCGCGGTTCCGAGGTCGGGCTGACCCAGTCGAGTATCGAATCGGCAATCGTCGACGCTTTGTCGGCGTCGGTCACGCCGACCTCTTCGAGCGCTTTCTGGAGAATGTCGGTTTGGGGCCCGCGCGAATTGGCGACGAGGTTGATGTCCCATTTGCGCTCCATGTCTTTGATGGAAATGGCGAAGTGGCCGCGTCCGAGATCGCCTTCCATGGGCACCTGGTCGACGTCGTTGCTGCACGGCGAATGGCCGCCGGCCCAAGGCTGATTGAGGGCGTCGATGTTGCGCATTTCGGCGCACTTGTTGGCGAGCTCATAGCGCGCCAGCTCGATACCCGAACGGCCCATCCACTCCAATTCGTCGTCGTAATCGGCGTTTCGCGCCAGCGTCATTTCCGTCTTCATCGAAATGGCGAAGCCCGCGACAATGGCTGTCAACGCAATAATGACGAGCATCACGAGAATGAGGGCGAAGCCGCGAGGAGCGCGGCGCACGTTGCGCAATGGGAGAAGGGTTTTCAATGCGCCACGGTGTTCATCGCCACTTCGCGGGTGATAAGCGCAAAGGGCGTGTTATTGTCGCCGGCGTCGCCCGCATGCCCGACGCCCAGGGTGACGCGGATCAGGGGCGGAAACTGGTTGGTCGGCTCGAAGGAGGTCTCCCAGTCGTTCTGCTTGGCGTCCCAGAATTCGAGAATGAAGAGGCTGACGTCGCGCGCAAGGACGATCTGGTAAGGCGATGTTTTCTCAAAGCCAGCGGCCAGGAGCGGGGTTTGGGTGAGCACCAGGTTATTGACGTTGTCCTTGTCTTTTTCGACGCTGAAACTGACGCGGCGCATGACTTCGTCGCCGTAATAGCCGGAGCCGGGAAAGGACGCGGGCATGCGGCCGGCAAAGCTCATCATGTGGAACTTCTGGTCGCTGGTGTCGTTGACGAATGAGTAATAGCGGAGGTTTGCGCGCGAAATCTCGGCGACGGAAAGGGCCGTCTCGACGGTCTTCATGCCGATGCGGGCGCGCTGGCAGGCGGCGGCGGAAATCTCGGCGACCTGGGTGCCGTTGACGATGCACTTCCAGCAGGCGATGACGCCGATCATGATGAGCGCAAAGACGGCGATGGCGACCATCAATTCGATCATCGTGAACGCGGCCATTGTGGTGTCACGTAAATACGCTGAAGCCTTTCGTCGGCGAGACGCCGGCGGCAGCGGGCGAGACGCCCGCGCTCCCCTGGCCGGGGAATGGGGGTGGCGCGATTTCATAGTCAGCGGTTCATGAATGCGGCGCGCTTGCCCACCTGGTTTCGGCCGTTACCCTGGCGATAGAGCAGGATGGACATCTGGGAATGCGGATTGCCGTCGGCGTTCAACACGGTGATATCCACTTTGTAGAGGCCGTTGGTGGCCGCCTCGTTAATGTCTGCTGTCCATCGATAATCGGGGTAGGTGTCGTTGAATCCGCCCGAATAGGAGCCTTCGTCGAGGTTGTTGCTGAGGCTTAATTCCGAAGCGACCATTCCGGCGGTCGGCCCCGACTTGCGGAGGAGCAACGCCGAATGAATGCCGGCGCTGAAGACGCCCAGAATGGCGAACATCGCCATGAAGAAGATCGCGATGGCAATCATGACCTCCATGAGAGTGAATCCGGAGATGGGTGATGGTAGGGACGGCCCGCCGGGCCGTCCAGGACGCCTCGGCGAGGCGTCCCCACCGCAAGTCAACAGCTTCATCGCAGATTCTCCATGCGGGCCAGCGCGGTGATGGGCTCCAGGCTCAGCTTGACGATGTCGCCCTGGTCGCTGTGAACGACAATCGTGAATTCGTCGCTGGTGCCGTTGGGATTGAACCGGACGCGCGCCGATTCGGCGTCTTTGTATTCGAGGAAATTGACCGCGAGCATTTCCAGATGGATGTCCTCCGGCCATTGGGAATGGAAACCGGAGGTTTCGAAGTCGCCGTCGCGCGGATGGAATGTGATGTAAACCGGCTCCGAACTGAGGATCGCGGAGCGGCGCGCGGTGCGGCAGGCTTCCATCAAATCCATTTGCACCTTGCGCATGCCTTCGCGCTTGATGGTCTTGACAAACGACGGCAGGCCCATTGTGAGCGTCAAGCCAAGGATCGCGACGACCATCATCACCTCGATGAGCGTAAAACCGGATGTGCGCCGGGCCCTCATTGCATTGAGATGGACGAGGTGATCGAGAACAGCGCCGACAGCACGCTGACGAGCAGGAAGCCGACGCCCATGGCCATGACGCAAATCATGACCGGTTCAATCATGCTCATCATGACTTTGAGGGCGAGGTTGAGTTCGCCTTCGTAGGTTTCGGCGAGATTGGCAAGCGCGCCTGGAACGTCGCCGGTGTCCTCGCCAATTTTGATGAGGTCGACCATCAATTGGGGAAAGATTTTGCTGCGCGCCAGCGGTTCAGCGAGCGTTTTGCCGTCGGTGACCTGCTCGCGGGTGGTGGCGATGGCCTGCTTCATGATGCGGTTGGGAAGGATTTGCTCGGTGATTTCGAGGGCGGTCAGGACCGGCACGCCATTTTGCAGGAGGGTGGACAAGACGCGCGAGAACTGGCCGAACAAGTGCATGCGCATCACCTGGCCAAAGATGGGGGCTGTCAAGCGAAGGCGGTCGATGGCGAGCTGGCCGGCCTCGGAGGCGCGGTAACGGTTGAAGATGATGACGATGGCGATGATGACCAGCGCGATGACCCACCACCAATGCTGGAAAAACGAATTGAAGCCGATGAGCATGCGGGTGGTCAGCGGCAGGCGGATGTTGCCAAGGCCGGTGAAGAGCTTGAGAAAGCTGGGCAGCATCACCGTCATGAAGAAAATACTGATCCCGATGCCGACGCAGGTCACGAATATCGGGTAGATCATCGCCGACTTGAATTTCTGCTGCACTTCGGCGAAGCGCTCAAAATGCGTGGCCATGCGCCGCAGGACGTCGACGAGCGCGCCGCTCTGTTCGCCCGCGCGGACCATGTTGACGTAGAGATCGGAAAACACGCGCGGCTGTTTGGCCATCGCCTCGGAAAGGCCCTTGCCCTCCATGACGTCCTGCTTGAGCTGAAGGCTGATTTCGGCGGGAATGCCCTTGCTTTCGAGGTGGCTCATGCTGTTGAGCGCGACGGTCAGAGGCATGCCGCATTTGAGCAAGTTGGCCAGTTGCGTCGTGAACGTGGCCAATTCCTGGAGCTTGGGCGGGCGCTTTCGTTTAAAATACTGCTTGAGAGCGGCGGGCATCATGTCATCCCAGGAACGCTTGGCGCCGGGGGCGTGGGGGCCCGCCGCCGCCGCTGCGATGGCGGCGGCGCCCTTGGGAATTTCGACGGCGATGGGAAAGAGCCCGAGGCGCTCAATTTGCATGAGGGCGGCGCTGCGGTCGTTGACCTCCAGGACGCCGGTGACGACCTCACCGGAACGGCGCCGGGCTTTGTAGGTGAATTGGGCCATCTCTCAGGTATATAAATCCGTTGAAAGGCAAAAGTTGCAAGTGCAATCCCGCTTGTTGGGAGATGTGACGGCGTTGCCTTGCATCGGCCCATGAACCGGCATAGCCTCAAAGGCATGAAGACATTTGCCCAGGCGCTCGATGCGGTGGACGAGTTGGGAATCGAGGAACAGGAATCGCTTGTGGAAGTGGTGCAACGTCGCATGGCAGAGCGCCGCCGGGAGGCAGTCATCGTTTCTGTGAAATCAGCCCAAGGGGAATTCAAAGCCGGAGAATGCCGTCCTGCATCGCCGAAACAAATCGTTAAACGCATTGTTGCGTGAAACGCCTGTTGCTTCCTTCGACAGCTTTCATCCGCTCGGCGCGGCGTTTCGCTCAAAAGCGGCCCCAACTGGGCCCTGTCAAGGTGGGCCTTTTGTCTCCTTTGGGGTCGTTCATGCGCTCTTGAAGCGGGCCTCTTTTGAGTTGACACTGGCGGAAGAATCGCCACTCTAGGGGGAAACCCTATCAGACCATGAAAAGCTCTTATCCTTTAGGTCGTTGCTTTCGCCCATTCTTAATCCTCGCGGCGCTGGCGGTTGCCAGCCTTGCGACCGACGCCCGCGCGTTCACGGTGGCGGCGCGTCCGCTTTATGCATCGTCGAACAACTATACAACGGGCTGGCTGACGCGCGGCAATGACGGATCTCTTTACGGGCTCAGCCAGGACGGCGGCTCCAACGGCTTTGGCTCGGTTTTTGTCATCTCCTCGTCCGGCAATTACACGGACTTGCACTCATTCGGCTACTACAGCGATGGAGCCTATCCGGCGGCAGGATTGACGATGGGAAATGACGGAACGTTTTACGGCCTCGCCAGCTACGGGGGAAGCTCCGGCTACGGTTCGTTTTTTAACGTGACGTCCGGCGGGACGGTGACTCCGCTGCACTCGTTCGGCAGCGGCGATGGAGTGTACTACCCGGATTCCGGCTTGTTGCTCGCAACGGACGGGATGTTCTATGGGACGGCGCCCAACGGCGGCGGGGCGTATGGGACGATTTTCAAACTCGACACCAATGGGGCGTTGACAGTGGTTTACGCGTTCACCAATGGCGTCGATGGCAGCGCGCCCGAGGGCGGAGTTGTGCAGGCAGGCGACGGCAGCTTTTATGGTGTGGCGTCCGCGGGCGGATCCACGAACCAGGGAACGCTCTACAGGCTCACGCTGGCTGGGGAGTTGACCGTTCTTCACAACTTTACCGGCGCCGATGGTTGGAATCCGGTTGGCGGGCTGATCGTTGGTCCCGGCGGGAATCTGTACGGAACGACGCGATACACCAGCGGCGGCAGCGGCGAAGTCTTTAAATGGACGTTGGCGGGAACCTTTTCCGTCGTCCACCAATTTGAAGGGGCCGATGGGTCCGAGCCTCAGACGAGTCTGACGTTTGGAAGCGACGGCAATCTTTACGGATCCACCAGCGGCGGCGGCTTCAGCTATTCGGGCGTCATTTTCAGGATCACGCCAGGCGGAGCTTTTTCGGTGATCCTGCCGCTGACGGCAGCTTTGGGATCACAGCCCACTGCGGTAACGGAAGGCGCGAACGGCAATTTTTATGCCGACACACCTAATGGTGGAGAGTATGGCGGAGGGACGGTTTTCGAGTTTTCGAGCACGGTCGCGGCGCTGGGGATGGGCGGGCTTTTGCCGCCGGCGGAACTGAACGCTTTACGGGACTTTTACACGATGGATCACGGCAAACAATGGAGCCAATCAGCGGGCTGGCCCGATCCAAGCTCCGGAACCTGGCAAGGGGTTGTCACCGACCCGCCGGACTATGATGCCGATTGGAACCTGATCGCGCCGTCGCATGTGAGGGAATTGGACCTCGGCGGCAACGGGCTCACCGGGCCAGTGCCGGCTTCCCTGACGAACCTGACTCATCTGCAGGTCTTGTATCTGGCTAACGACAGTCTCACTGGCCCGTTGCCATCGGGACTCGGCGCGTTGCGCGAGTTGCAGATTTTACAAGCGGGCTACAACTCGATCACATCGCTTCCGGACAGCATCACCAACCTCAGCGCGCTTCAAGACCTCGAGCTTGGAGGCAATAGAATCGCCGCCGCCCTCCCGGCCGGGCTGGCTGGGCTGACAAATCTGCAGACGCTCAACCTTTCGGCGAATTTCTTCACCGGTTCCATTCCGTCCGGGATCAATGCGCTGTGGCAATTATCCTACTTGGATCTCGACGATAACCTGCTCACAGGCCCCCTGCCCTCACAAATTGGCGCGCTGACCAACCTGACCTATTTCACCGTCCAACTTAATCAGTTGAGCGGGGTCATCCCGGATTCGCTGACGAATCTTGTCCAGGCTAGCCAGATTCTGCTTGCGAACAACGCTTTCACCGGGCCCATTCCGCCGGGCATCGGGAATTTGCTTTGCGGTCAACTGGATTTGTCAGCCAACGCTCTTAGCGGGCCGATCCCACCGGGCATTACGACGATGCCCAATTTAAGCTCAGTCTACTTGAACGACAACCGGCTGA
>Ga0265338_10004112_pt1 | contig 19932 bp, 16 predicted proteins | sample 42126metaG_FD_193579 | JGI IMG/M metagenome (GOLD analysis project Ga0265338, IMG submission 193579) | Rhizosphere microbial communities from Carex aquatilis grown in University of Washington, Seatle, WA, United States - 4-21-26 metaG | ecosystem: Host-associated > Plants > Roots > Rhizosphere...
GCAAGGCGCTGTCGATCTGGGATCGCCAGAGGGGCCCGGTTTTCTGGTACATCGCCGGCGTGCCAGGACCGTTTTATATCAACACCGAAATCATGATCGGCGCGGAACTGGCCGCAAAACTACTGGAGGGCATCAACGCCACCCTCGCCGAAACCAAAATTCCAGCCGAACGCGCGGCCAAGCTCGAAAAATTCATTTTGCCCGCCTATGACGGCAATCCCGTTTACAAAAACATCATCGCCACCATGGCGGCCGAGGCCGAACGGCAGTTCGGCAAGAACGCTTATGATTTCGTCTCCGGCGGCGAGCGGCGCGATTGGCTGTTTTCGATCCCCCTCGCCCGTCTTACAGGGCTGCGCCACGCTTTCCTGTTCAAGGATCTGACGATCCATTGCACAGCGCCGCTGAAGCCCGGCGAAAAAGCGCTGCATGTCGCCGATCTCATCAACAACGCCGCGAGTTATTTCGATCTCTGGTTTCCGGCGCTGGAAAAAGCCGGCCTCAAATGCGCGGGTACGCTCTGCGTCATCAGCCGCGGTGCAGCTGGCGTCGACAGGCTCAAGGCCGCAGGACAAAAGCCGGTGGCGCTTAAAGCCATCGATCTCGATTTCTTCAGACAATCGCAGGTGAATGGCCTGATCAGCCGTGACACCTACGACGAGATCGCCACCCACTTCGCTTCGCCGCGCGAATGGGCGGTGAAATACCTGATCGATAGGCCCGCTTTGTTCGATGCCACACATATCGACAAGAAATCCTTCGAGCGGCTGCAATCCTTCATCGCCAAGGACCCGTGGAATCTGCGCGACGAGCATGAAGGATTTTTTAAAGAGATGCGGGCACAGATCGACGCACGGTTAAAGCGCGACGCGGCTTAAATCCGTTCATGTTTTTTTAGCGCCCTTCACCGGATCGACGCCGTGAAGGACGTTCATGCGCGCGATCTGCTTGTCGATATAGCTGTTGATCATGCCGACTTTGTGCTCGCGGATCAACGAGCGCACCGGATCGCCGTTGTTGTTTTCCTCGGTGAAAACATAGCGCAGGAACGGCCCCTTAGCACCGAGTGTCTGGTGCCAGGCCGCCGTGAGCCCCTGCGCCAGCATCATGTTGGCGGCGCCGCCCAGGCTTTGGTCGGCGAGATGCATCAAACCCATAAAGCTTTCCTCGACCGAACCGGCGTGGATCGTGGTGATGACCAGATGGCCCGTGGTCGCGGCGCGCAAGATCTGTTCCGCGGCGGCAGGTGAGCGCACCTCGCCGACCAGCAAATAACGCGGCGTCCAGCGCAGGGCACGTTTGAGCGGCGTCGCCCAATCCTCTTCCCTGACCTGCACCTGATAGCAATAGCCATAATCGCCGACCGGCCCATCGAGTAGGTATTCGACTGGATCCTCGACCGTGATGCCGACGCCGCCGAAGCGCTTTAGATATTCCGCGAGCAAAGCGAAGGTGGTCGTGGTTTTGCCGTGGCCGGTGGGGCCGGAGATAAGCACGAGCCCGTCGCGCTGACCGAGGCGGCGCAGATACTCGATGATGTTGGGCGCGAAGGAAAGTTCCTCGAGGGTTGGCACCCGCGAAGAGATGCGGCGCAAGATGATCCATTCCTGGCCGTTAGCGAGGCGCTGATAGGAGAGACGAAAGCGCATATCGTCATACTGATAATCCGAATCCGGATTATCGATGTTGTTGCGCAGTTCTCTTGCGATCGTCAGGCTTTCGCTGCGATAGAGATCGGGCAGAACGCGCGTCCAGTTGTTGGTGTAGTCGCGGCCGGGCGTACGATAGCGCGCCTGGCCCTTGCCCGCTTCATCGATGCGCACGTAAAGATCCATGAAAGGCAGATCGCGCAGACGATTGCCGAGGGGCGTCTTATCGTCTTTGGTTTCTGGCTGATGCAGCATCGCTAGATCTTCCGCGGCGGCGCCGCGGGAGCGGCGGCGGCCGGGGTTGCCGGGGGCGGTGTGTTGATGCTGGCGGCGGCTGCGACTTTGGCGGCGGTTTGCGCCGCGGCCCAAGCCTGAACATTGTCGGGAATGGGCTGGCCGGTGCCGAGGCGCGCGGCGGTGCGATCGATGTAGGTCGAAAGCATGCCGATCTTGCTTTCGCGGATCAGCGAGCGCACGGGATCGCCGGCCGAATCCGATTCGGTGAAGATGTAGCGCAGGAACGGCCCGGTTTCCTTCATCGTCTGATGGATGAGCCCGGTAAGACCTTGCGCGATCATCGCCTGCACGCCGGGGCCCATCGCCTGCTCGGCAAGGAACTGAATGCCCATCAGCGCTTCTTCGGGCGAGCCGGCATGAACAGTCGTGATCACGAGATGGCCCGTGGTCGCGGCGCGTAACAACTGCTCTGCTGCTTTCGGAGTGCGGATTTCGCCGACATATATATAGCGTGGCGACCAACGCAAAGAGCGCTTCAGGCTGATCGCCCAATCTTCCTCGGCATGAACCTCGACCTGAAAGCAATGGCCGCTATCGCCATGCCGCCCCTTGAGCAGATATTCAACCGGATCCTCGATCGTCACGGCCGTGCCGCCGTAGCTGCGCAAAAAATCGGCGAGCAGCGCCACGGCAGTCGTGGTTTTGCCGTGACCGGTCGCGCCGGAAATAAGAATGAGGCCGTCGCGACGGCCGAGATCGTGCATATGCGCATGAAGATGCGGCAGGAAGCCGAGCTTCTCCAGCTCCGGGATCACCGTGTTGATGCGCCGTGCGCAAACCCAAATGGTGTTGTCCGCCATCTTTTGGCGCGAGAGACGGCAGCGCACGCCTTCGAATTCGATGGTGCCGTCGCTGGCGTTTTCGGGCAACGCAGTTCTGACCGCGCTCATGAAGCGATCGATCGCGAGCTGATATTCGCCGGGCACGATTTTATTGGCGAGCGTCTGGCCTCTTTCCTTTGAGCGGTACAATGCCTGCTCGGGCTGATCGAGCCGCACGTAAAGATCGATGAAGGGAAGCTGATTTAGGGAGACGCCGCTCATAAGCTGCTCATAGATAAGGCTCCGACAGGACTCAAACGCCGGTCACCCTCCAGAGCAGGGGCGAACGGACATGGAATGACACTATTTCTGCGCCATCGCCCGTTAAAATCGGCTTAATATCGCCCGTCGCTGCGGGCAATTTTTCGAGGGTTATCATATCCTTATTGACCGGGAGGCCGTAAAAGGCCGGCCCGAAACGACTGGCGAATCCCTCGAGCGCCGCGAGCTTGCCGGCCTCTTCGAATATCTGGGCATAAAGGCCGATTGCATTCGGCGCGCTGAAAATCCCGGCGCAGCCGCAGGTACTTTCCTTGGCGGTTTTCGGGTGCGGCGCGGTGTCGGTGCCGAGGAAAAACATTTTGCCGCCGGACGTTGCAGCCTTCACCAGCGCTTCGCGATGCGTCTCGCGCTTGGCGACTGGCAGGCAATAATAATGCGGGCGAATACCGCCCTCAAACATCGCGTTGCGGTTGATGTGGAGATGATGAGCCGTGATCGTCGCGGCGAGCGTCCCCTTGCCGCCTTCGGCCGCGACGTAATCCGCGGCCTCTTTGGTCGTGATGTGCTCGAAGACGATTTTCAACGCGGGAAAATCGCGGCGCAGCGGCGTGAGCGTTTTTTCAACGAAGACTGCTTCGCGGTCGAAGACGTCTGTCTCCGGCGAGGCATCCTCGCCATGCACCAAAAGGGGCATACCGATTTTCTGCATGCGCTCAAAAACCGGATAAATTTTTTTCACGTCCGTGACGCCGTGTTCCGCATTCGTGGTCGCATACGCGGGATAAAGTTTAGCGGCTGTAATAACGCCGTCCTTATGCCCCTGCGCGAGATCCTCGGCGTCGGACGTATCGGTCAGGTAAATCGTCATCAACGGCGTGAAGGAAGCGCCTTTCGGGAGCGCCTTCATGATTTCGTCGCGGTAGGCTCGGGCGCGGGCGGCGGTCGTCACCGGCGGCTTGAGATTGGGCATCACAATAGCGCGGGCGAAAACCTTGGCCGTGAAGGGCAACACCGCCTTCAACATCTCGCCATCGCGCAGATGCACGTGCCAATCGTCGGGGCGGGGAATGGTGAGTTTTTGCGGGCTCATCCCTTTCTTCAATAACACAAGCTTACCCGCTGCGAAAGCGAGCGTTATCGCTTCCTTGGTAAGGGGGTTTGTGTTAGCTAAAAAGCAACCCGCACGCCGATTCTCGAGCCTTCAATGCCCGCCCTCATCCAGCCCCGCACGCCGCCCGGAACGCTCGAATTGCTACCGCGTGAGCAGATGGTTTTCCAGCACATGCTGGACGTGATCCGCCGTGGCTTCGAGCGCTTCGGTTTCGTGCCGATCGAGACGCCCGCGTTCGAGTTCAAGGACATCCTGCTCACCAAATCTGGCGGCGAAACCGAGAAGCAGGTTTATTTCGTGCAATCGACGGGCGCGATCAAGGAAGGCCACGAGGCTGAGCTTGCCCTGCGCTTTGATCTCACCGTGCCGCTCGCGCGCTACGTCGCCGAGCATGAGCATCAACTGGCGTTTCCGTTCCGGCGCTATCAGATCCAGCGCGTCTATCGCGGCGAACGTGCGCAGAAGGGCCGCTTTCGCGAATTTTATCAGTGCGACATCGATGTCATCGGCAAGGACAAGCTCGATCCCGCTTTTGATGCCGAAATTCCTGCGATCATTGTGCGGATTTTTGAAGAACTTAAAATCGGGAATTTTACGATTCACTTCAGCAACCGGAAAATTCTACTCGGCCTGCTCGCGGGCCACGGCGTCGAAGACGCCGAAAAGCAAAAGCTCGTCCTGCGTGAAATCGACAAGTTCGACAAAATCGGGCGTGATAAGGTGCGCGTGGCACTGATCGAGCTCGGACTCGGTGCAAAGCCTGCCGACGGGCTGCTCGAACTCATCGCGCACAAGGGCACGAAAACGGAGATGCTTGCCCTGTTATGCGCGCAGAAAGTGGAGCATCCGGTTTTCGCGCAGGGCCTTACGGAACTCACGCGAATGGTCGATGCGCTCGGCGCTCTCGATGTTCCAGAGCATCGCACGCGCATTAACCTCGCCATCGCTCGCGGCCTCGATTATTACACCGGCACGGTCTATGAGACGCTGATCGATGATCATCCCGAATTCGGCAGCGTCTGCTCCGGCGGGCGCTACGACGATCTCGCCAGCCTCTACACCAAATCAAAACTGCCGGGCGTGGGCATCTCGATCGGCCTGACGCGCCTCTTCGATCAGCTGCGTGCCTCGAATCTTTTGCCGCAATTGCCGAGCAGCGTACAAATCCTGATCACGCAGCTCGATCCGCAACTGGGCGGCGAATATCTCAAGCTCGGCGCCGAATTGCGTGCCGCCGGGTTCAACACCGAAAATTATCTCGAACCTGCTAAGCTCGAAAAGCAACTGAAATACGCCGACCGCTCCGGCATCCCCTTCGCCGTCTTGCTCGGCTCCAATGAGGTGGCCAAAGGCGCGGTGATCGTCAAGGATCTCGCCGCCAAGACGCAAATCGAGGTGCCGCGCACGGCGCTGGTCGAAAAATTGCGCGCGCTTGCGCCATCGAGACCATGACGACGCGCCCGAAAGCGTCGCCGCCGCGCCACGTTCGTCGCCCCCCTCCCGCCCCCGTCCTTTATTCAAGCTTGTGGCGTCTGCTCTGGATCATCCCGGTCATCATCCTCCTCGGCGCGCTGACGGTAGCGGGGGCGTTGGTGCGCGACGAGATGCAAACTTCACGCCTGCAGGCGCAATGGCTTTCCTATTACGACAGCTTTATTCATTTTTCGATGAAGCCGGGGCCAAATCCGCAAATGCGCTATCCCGCCGCCGGCCCCTATAATCAGCGTCTCGGCTACAGTTATCTACCCTTCTTCGCGAAAGCCCTGTCAGCCGAGGATTATGCGGTCGCGGCACAGGCGCGCGGCTCGCGGATGTATGATTATTTCCTCGACCGCGGGCTCTACCCGATTTATCGCGCTAAGACCATGGCCGGCCTTTCGCTTTACGACGAAACCGGTAAGCCGGTTTACAGTGCCAGTTATCCAAACCACGTCTTCACAAAATTCGATGCCGTGCCGCCGCTTCTGACCGACACGCTGCTCTATATCGAGAACCGCGAATTGCTGCTGCCCGGCCCCGCGACGCACAATCCGGTGATCGAATGGAAGCGTTTTTTCTCCGCCGCCGTTGGGTTCGCGCTCAAACGCGTTGATCCCGGCCTTGCAGCGAACGCCGGCGGCGGCAGTACGCTCGCAACCCAGATCGAGAAATTCCGCTTCTCGCCGGGCGGCGAAACCCGCAGTGGCATTGAAAAATTACGCCAGATCGTCTCAGCAAGCTTACGTGTCTATCTCGACGGGCCCGATACGCGCGCCGCGCGCAAGCAGATCGTGCTCGATTATCTGAACAGCACCCCGCTCGGCGCGCGCGCCGGCTTCGGCGAGGTAAATGGCTTGGGCGACGGGCTCTGGGCCTGGTTCGGCATTGATCTGAATGATGCCATCACGGCGCTTAACCTGCCCGATACCGATACCGATTCCGTCCGCGCCAAGGCGCACATTTATCGCATGGCTCTCGGCCTCATTCTGGCGCAGCGGCGGCCCGCTTATTACCTCGCCACGAACCACGCCGCGCTCGATACGCTGACCGATGCGACGCTCGACCGCCTCGCCGAGGCCAAAGTGATCGCTCCTGCCTTGCGCGACGCCGCCAAATCCGCGCGCTTTTCCTTTCTCGCCGATACCCCTCCCTTGCCCCAACCGCCCTTCATAGAGCAGAAGGCTGTGAACGCTCTGCGCAGCCATCTGCTTTCGATGCTGGGGCTTTCCAAGCTTTACGAGCTCGACCGGCTCGATCTTTCCGCGCGCTCGACGCTTGATCAGCCGACCGAGCAGAAGACTGTGGCGTTTCTTAAAAAGATGGGCGATCGCGATTTCCTGAAATCGATCGGGCTATACGGTTTTCGCCTACTGGATGAGGACAACGATCCCGCCAAGATCAAATGGAGCGTTGTGCTTTACGAGAAGGACCAGGGCGAAAACAAGATCCGCGTCCAAGCCGACAATGTCGATCAGCCTTTCGACATGAACGAGGGCATGAAGCTCGATCTCGGCTCCACCGCCAAGCTTCGTACGCTTGTGAGCTATCTCGAAATCGTCAGCGAGCTTTACCGCCGCTACGCCGGACTCGACGCCGACGATTTACGCGAACTCGCCAGGGATGCACCTGATCCTCTCACCGATTGGGCAACCGGCTGGCTCGCGTCCAGGCCCGATGCGACCTTGGACGAGATGCTCGATGCCGCCATGGATCGTCGTTATTCGGGCAATCCGGGCGAAACATTCTTCACCGGCGGCGGTGAGCATCACTTCAACAATTTCGAGAAGGAGGAAGACCACAAGATCATGGCGGTGCGCGACGCCTTCAAGGATTCTGTCAATCTCGTCTTCGTCCGGCTGATGCGCGACATTGTCAATTACACAATGGCCCAGGGCCCGCAGACCAAGCAGGAATTGATGGAAGATTCCGAACGCGCGGCGCGGCGCGTTTATCTTGAGCGCTTCGCCGACAGCGAGGGCAGCGTCTTCCTCAATCGCTTCATCGCCGACTATGAAAACATGACACCCGATCAGGTGCTCGACCATCTCGCCGAGCGTGGCCATCAGAGCGCAACTGCCCGCACCGTGATGTTCCGCTCGATACGCCCCAAGGGAGGCCTTGGAGAATACGAGGCCTTCATGGCGCGGCATCCGGCGAAGATCGCGCGCGACGAAAGCGATCTCACCAAACTCTATAAGAATTATCCAGCCGAGCGTTACAATCTCGCCGACCGCGCCTATGTCGCTGGCGTGCATCCGCTCGAACTGTGGCTCGCCGGTTATCTGCAATCGAATCCGCATGCCACAAGGCGCCAGATTCTCGCCGTCAGCCAGCCGGTGCGCATCGAAAGCTACGCCTGGTTGTTTCGTCCGAGCCTGAAACGCGCACAAGACACGCGCATCCGCATCATCCTCGAAGAAGACGCCTTCGCGCATATCCAGAAACGCTGGGCGCGCCTCGGCTATCCCTTCGAGCATCTGGTGCCAAGCTATGCGACCGCGATCGGCAGCTCGGCCGACCGACCCGACGCGCTCGCCGAGCTTGTCGGCATTATTCTCAATGACGGCGTCAGGCAGCCGGTGGTGCGTTTCGATACCATGCAATTCGGTGCCGATACGCCCTACGAAACTCTGTTCCAGCATCAGGGCGACAAGCGCGCGCAGCAGGTTTTGGAGCCGGCCGTAGCGCATGCCGTCAAGAAAGCGATGGTGGTGGTCGCCGAACAGGGCACCGGCAAGCGCATCAAGGGCACATACCTCGATGCCCAGGGCCAGCCTTATCTGATCGGCGGCAAGACCGGCACGGGCGATCATCGCTTTGATGAATTCGGTGCGGGCGGGCGTCTGATCTCCTCGCGCGTCGTCAACCGCACTGGCACCTTCGCCTTTTTCATCGGCGACCGTTTCTTCGGCACGATCGTCGGCCACGTCGCGGGCGAGGACGCGGCCGATTACAGATTCTCAAGCGCGCTTGCGGTGCAGGTACTGAAATCACTGCAGCCGATCCTGCAGCCGCTCATCAACGGCACGGATACGACGCTCGCCACGGTGCCCACGGCGCCGGTTCAGAAGCAGCCCTGAACTATTGCTCTTCGCGGCACCTTCGCTTAAGTTGCACGTTATGCGTTTCCGTTTGCTCCTTTCCTGCCTGATTTGTGCGACGTTTGCGGCCTCGGCAGCCTTTGCCCAGACCAAAACCGCGCCCAACGCGCTCGGCACCTTCGGCGGCTGGAAAGCCTATAGCTACACCGACAAAAGCCAGCCAGTGTGCTACATGGCCCTCGCCCTGCATCCCGCGCCCAACAAAAAACTCAAGCGCGGCGCGGGCTGGCTCATGATCACCCATCGCCCCGGCGAAGGCAGCAAGGATGTGGTGAGTTTCACGTCGGGTTACAGTTTCAAGCCTTCGACGGAAGCGAAAATCATCATCGATAAGACCGGCTTCAGCCTCTTCACGCAGACCGAAACCGCCTGGTCGCGCGACACCTCGACCGATCACGCCCTCGCTGCCGCCATCCGTAACGGGGAAAGCATGAAAATAACCGGCACCCCAGCCGCCAAGGGCACCAAGCCCGTGACCGACGCGATCTCGCTCAAGGGATCAGAAGCCGCCTATGCCGCGATCGGCAAGGCCTGCGGCTATCCGGAAGAGAAAAAGCCTACCGCGAAAAAGCCGGTAGCCGCAAAACCCCTGCCGGCAGCCAAAAAGCATTGATTTTCGGCTATCTCTGGCCTGCCCTGTTCTGATATTTCTATTCCATGGGCATCGAAGATCACGCCAAAAGCTTCGCACCGCCGAAACCGGCGGATGGCAAGCTCAACCTCATCGGCCTCAGCCTCGTGGAACTGCGAGCGGCGCTGGCCGCACGCGATCTCGAGCCGTTCCGCGCCAAGCAGGTCTGGTCGTGGATTTACTGGCACGGCGCTCGCGAATTTTCGAAAATGACGACATTGGCGCGTCCGATCCGCGAGATGATGACAGAGCATTTTAGCCTCACGCGACCAAGCGTGACGCAGGATCAGAAATCCGAGGACGGCGCGCGCAAATGGCTGATCAAGATGGCCGACGGCCAGGAAATCGAAACCGTGCATATCCCGGAGGAAGACCGCGGCGCGTTGTGCATTTCCTCGCAAGTCGGCTGCACCCTCACCTGCCGCTTCTGCCATACCGGAACGCAGCGCCTGGTGCGCAATCTGGAAGCGCGCGAGCTCGTGGCGCAGGTGATGATCGCCCGCGACAAGCTTGGCGAATGGCCCTCAACCAAGGACGAGCGTAAGCTTTCCAACATCGTGCTCATGGGCATGGGCGAGCCGCTCTATAACTATGAGAACGTCGCCAAGGCGATGCGCATCATCATGCACGCCGAGGGCATCGCCATCGGCAAGCGCAAGATCACTTTGTCTACTTCCGGCGTGGTGCCGATGATTAAGCGCTGTGGCGAAGAGCTCGGCATCAATCTTGCCGTGAGTCTGCATGCCGTCACGGATGAGCTGCGCGACCAGATCGTGCCGATCAACCGCAAATACCCGATCAAGGAATTGCTGCAAGCTTGCTACAATTATCCCGGCGTCAGTAATGCGCGACGCATCACCTTCGAATATGTCATGCTCAAAGGCGTCAATGACAGCATGGCGGACGCCAAGCAGCTGGTGCGCATGCTGAGAGGCATTCCGGCGAAGATCAATTTGATCCCGTTCAATCCCTGGCCGGGCGCGCCGTTTGAATGTTCGGATTGGGCGGTGATCGAGAAATTCGGCGATCTTTTGAACGGCGCCGGTTACGCCAGTCCCGTGCGTACTCCCAGAGGCCGTGATATCATGGCGGCCTGCGGCCAGTTGAAATCCGCGAGCATTCGCGTCTCGGCGACCGAGCGCCTCGCCATCGATCGCATCCTCGCCGAAAAAGAACAGGCAGAGGGGTTAAGCAATTGATACATAAATAAATTCTAACTCTTTAGTTGCAAGAATCCGCCTTATAATAAGACCGAAGTTATTCGCGCAGACATTATTTCGAGTGGAGTAATTCGTGGCGGATTCAGATCAAGCGCTTGCGCTTTTCAATGATTTCTCGGCACGAGAAAAAGATGCCGATAAAGTCGTTATATGCGCACATGCAATAACCACGAATGTCTCTTTCCTGATTGGCGTGGCTCTTAATGCGATCAACGATTCTGCCGCACAGATCAAGAAAGACAAGCCCGCAAAGAGAGCCATTGGCCAAGCCAGAAAATCCGTAAATGACCTGCTCAAGCAAGCGAAGAGCTTGACGGACATTCAGGATGACGATCAGCGCCGCGTTATGAGCAGAGAAGAGGTAAAATCGGCCTTAAAAATTCTCGCGGATTATCATGAAGGTGCCAAAATAGTGACCAGCCGCTTGCCCGTCGTTGGGAGAATAATGAATGCCGCCTTCAGAGACGCGACCGTCATCAGCCCCGGCCCCAGCGCATTGGAAGATCTTCCGCTACGATTAGTAACAAAATACGTTCTGCAGAACACAAGCCCCGGCACAACTTAGAATTTATTGCTTCTCGCAAACCCATTCGGCGCAATTCTTCCCGCTTGCGCGCGCGCGCCGAGCCAGTTGCGGAGATCGGTCTCGGTGCGTTCGCGATCGCCGGATTTCCAGCTTAAACCGGCCTTAAGCGTAAAGCATTTCACGTCCGAAAGTTCGCCATCTTTGTATTTCTGCAAAATCACACCGCGCCCGCGGCCCATTTCGGGCAACTCAATGAGCGGGAAGATGATTAGCTTGCGGTTGGTGCCGACCACGGCCACATGATCGCCCGTAACCGGCGCGAAGGCCACGGCGCGGGCATCCTCGCCCACGTTCAGAACCTGCTTGCCGTTCTTGGTTTGCGCCAAACCATCTTCCGCCTTGATGATAAAGCCGCGCCCGTCGCTCGAGGCGACGACAAATTTCTGGTCGGCGGCATATTTGGCGATGCCGAGAATTTCGGCCTCATTGGGCAGATCGATCATCAGGCGAACCGGCTCGCCGAAACCGCGCGCGCCCGGCAGTTTGTCGCCGCCGAGGGTATAGAAACGCCCGTTGCCGGCGAACAACAAGATCTTGTCGGTGGTCTCGGCGTTGAGCGTGAAGCGCTCCTCGTCGCCTTCCTTATATTTGACGGCGGCGCGGGCGGCTGCGTCCTCGGCGATATGCCCCTTCATCGCGCGGATCCAGCCCTTGGCCGAGCACAGCACCGTGACATTCTCGCGCTCAACAAACGACTCAACCGGCACGTCGACCACGGCGGGCGCATCGGCGATCTCGGTGCGGCGCGCGCCGAGTTTGGTGTTCTTGCCGAACATTTTCTTGAGCTCGACGAGCTCGGTATCAATCGCCTGCCCACGCAGATCCGCGCTCTTGAGCAGCTTGCGCAATTCCGCCTCGCGTCCAGCAAGCGATTTCTGTTCGGTTTTGATCTCCATCTCTTCCAGCTTGCGCAAAGAGCGCAGGCGCATATTCAGGATCGCTTCGGCTTGCGTATCGCTGAGCTTGAAGGTTTTCATCAGGATGGGCTTAGGTTCATCCTGCGTGCGGATGATCTTGATCACCTTATCGAGATTAAGGAAGGCGATGAGATAGCCGCCCAAAACTTCCAGCCGCGCCTCGATCCCCGCCAGTTGATATTTGGAGCGGCGCACCAGCACATCCTGCCGGTGATCCAACCAGCATTGTAGCGCACGGCGCAGATCCATCACCTGCGGCACCGAATCTTTATCCAGCAGATTGAGGTTGAGCGAGATGCGCGATTCCAGGTCCGTCTGGCGGAACAGCGATTCCATCAAGAGGGCCGGCTCGACATTGCGGCTTTTCGGCACCAGCACGAGCCGTACATCGTCGGCGCTCTCGTCGCGCACGTCATCCAGCAGCGGTAGTTTGCGCGCCGTGAGTAATTCGGCGATTTTCTCGATCAGGCGCGATTTCTGCACCTGATAAGGAATTTCCGTAACGACGATCTGATACGTGCCTTGCTTCAGCTCTTCTTTTTCCCATCTGGCGCGCAGGCGGAACGAACCACGCCCTGTTTTGTATGCCTCGACGACGGCCTCCCTACTTTCGGCGAGTACACCGCCGGTCGGGAAATCGGGACCGGGAATGAAACCGACCAGTTTGTCGATGTGAGAATTAGGAAATTTGATCAGATGCCGCAGCGCGTCGCAAAGCTCACTCACATTATGCGGTGGAATGGATGTGGCCATGCCGACGGCAATGCCGTTCGAGCCGTTGGCCAGCAGATTGGGGAACGCGGCGGGCAGAACGACTGGTTCTTCCAGACTGCCATCGTAAGTGGCGCGGAAATCGACCGCGTTTTCCTCGATCCCGTCGAGCAGAAGCTTGGCGACGTCGGTGAGCCGCGCTTCGGTGTAGCGCATCGCGGCGGGGTTATCGCCGTCGATATTGCCGAAATTGCCCTGGCCCTCGATCAAGGGATAGCGCTGCGCGAAATCCTGCGCCAAACGCACAAGCGCTTCGTAAACGGCGATGTCGCCGTGGGGATGGAATTTGCCGATGACGTCACCTACCACGCGCGCCGATTTTTTCGGCGGCTGGCCGGGATCGAGTTTTAATTCCCTCATTGCGAACATCAGGCGGCGGTGCACGGGCTTGAGCCCGTCGCGCACGTCTGGCAGCGCGCGATCCATGATCGTGGATAGCGCATAGGCGAGATAGCGCTCGGAGAGCGCTTCCGACAATTTCTTGTCGACGATCTCGGCGGGTGGAGCACCATCGCCGGATTTGGTAGACGGAACGGTTTTAAGGTTGCTGCGGGCCATGCTCAGTCCGGGAAGTTCGGGCGCAATCTAGCCGCGCTGGACTGATTCACGCAACCTCGGCGTCGCGATTTTCAGACGCTTTTGCGTAATAACCTGCCAGCCGCTGCCGCGCCAGTGGCAGATCACCGTCCTGCTTGATCAGTAAACGGCTATGCGGGTGCGCAAAAACATGCGTCCGCAGGAAATGGGCGGTGAGATCGAGGCCTTGGGAAATTTCCTCCGGCATCCATGACGGCTCGCCGAGCAAAAAGGACGGCAGCGGCAATAATTTTTCCCGATAGGGCTCGCCGGACAGGGCCGAAACCGCGCGTCCTGTGCGCGGGCTGACATAAGTCAAATTTTCGGCGGCGCCGGAGACGGCGCATTTGTCGAGTTCGAGGCCGTAGCCGAGCGCCTGCAGAAGTCCCAATTCAAATTTCACATAGGCCGGGCCCCAGAGCTCAGCGTCGCGCAGAGAAAAGAGCGTCGCAAGGCCGGCATAGACGCCAGGCATCGGCTGACGCTCCGGCAATCCCGCTTCCGTCACGGCGCAGGCCGAAGCAACGATCGCGAGAATTTCCTGATTGTCGAGCCATAAGGCAGCGTGGGACCCAAGAAGCTCAAGTGCGTAATGGCCGAGCTGCTCCGACAACCTCGCGCGCCAGCGCGCCTTAACGCGATTGCCGGGCTGCAGGGAAGGCTGACTGCCGCGTCCCTGCCCGCCAGCAACAAGACCTGCATGCCGGCCGTGCTCAGGCGTCAGCAACGTTACTACCGCGGCATTCTCGCCGTGCGGCCGGGCCGAAAGAACGATTGCCTCATCAAGCCATTCCATGCGCCGATTCTAGCGCGAAAAGGCGGAGTTCGCCATTTTTCTTTCGATTGGTTATATGTGAATCCCCTTCCAGGCTCGCGCATGACCACAGCCCTCCATTATAGCCCCGTTAAAACCCCCGCCGAGGCCGGCAAGATCTTCGGCTTGCAGGTTGCTGTGCTTGACTGGCTGCGCGCGTTTTTCCGTTACAGCGCGCAGGACGAATTTCCTGTCCTGATCGGCGAGGCCGCCGGACGGCGCGAAATCGAGGAAGCGGCGTCCGAAGCCGGACTCGATCCCAAACGCCTTGCGCTGCTCGACCAGCGCGCACACGAAAATCTTCCGAATTTCGATACTGTGTTCCGCGCTGATCCCGATCCGAAGCGGCTTTTGTGGCAAAGACAAAACCTGAACGGAAAAGGCTTCGCCTTCTGCGGCCTTGCGCATGCCATCAGCGGCATCGAAGGCGCACAAGTTCTGGAGCAATATTGCCTGGCGCCCTCGACAGCCGCCGACGCCATCGTCTGCCCTTCGAAGGCGGTGGCGGGCGCGATCCGCGCCTTCTGGGATAATTACGGCAATTATCTCAAGCAGCGCTTTGGCGCTTCGTTCCGCTGCCCGGCGCAATTGCCGGTCATTCCGCTTGGCATCGATACGGAAAAATTTGCGCAGTGCGCAACGGCGGCGAAACGCGCGGAACAGCGCCAGAAACTTGGTTTGAAGGAGCACGACATTGTCCTGCTCTGGGTCGGACGGCTCAGCGCTGCGATCAAGGCGCATCCGCTCTCCATGTTTAAGGCAGCGGAACGCGCAGCGGAGCTGACCGGAGCAGCGGTGCATCTTGTGATGCAGGGCTATTTTGTGCCGAAGGAGCACGAGGCGGAATTCCGCAAACTGGCGCACGCCGTCTGCCATAAGGCGCAGGTGAGCTTCATAGCCAGCGACGATGCGCGTTTTACGGACGGGCTCTGGGCGGCGGGCGATATTTTCCTCTCGCTGGTGGATAATGTTCAGGAAAGTTTCGGCCTGACGCCGATCGAGGCGATGGCGGCGGGCCTGCCACGCGTGATGAGCGACTGGAACGGCTATCGCGATTCGGTAGAGAACGGTGTCGACGGATTTCTTATCCGCACCCTCATGCCGCCGCCAGGTGCGGGCAGCGCGCTTTGCGGTCAGCTAACCGACGGCAAGGAAATCTATGGCGGCTTTCTCGGCAAAACGGCGCTCTGCACATCGGTCGATATCGAGATGGCGGCGACAACAATTAAAGCCCTCATCGAGGACAAGAACAAACGCCGGGCGATGACACAGAAAGCGCACGCGCGCGCGGCGGCAACGTATGATTGGCGACATATCATTCCGGCCTATGAGGCGCTGTGGCGCGAGTTGGCGGCGAAACGGCAGGATATTTCAAGCAATTTGAGTTACCCGCTCGCGCCCGATCCGTTTTCAATTTACGCCGGCTATGCCTCGGCCGCGCTTAAGGAAAGCGACCGGCTGCAGGTTTTGGCTGGTGCGGATGAGATCCGCATGCTGCTCGGCCATGGCCTCAATATCTTCGGCATCGATATAATGGTTGGGCCGGAGGACGTGACCAAGATCATCAACGGCGCGACCGGTAAAAACGGCATTGCGATCGCCGATCTCATCGCGCAACTTCCTACGCGCGACCGCGCCAGGCTTTGGCGGACGGTTGGCTGGTTGCTCAAGCTGGGGATTTTGCGGACAGATTAGTATTCGAGAGAAACGCCCAACCGGCGCGCGGTCCTTACAGCTCTTATTTCATACGCTACTCCAATTCCCCCAGCGACAAGAAGCCCAGCCGTCAAAACCCCAAAAACGACGAATAGCAATCCTGGTGGCGAACCGACAGCCGCAGCAGCAAGAAGCGTTTTAACGCCCGTGCCGTAAAAATGAATCGTAGGAACAAGTAATTCCCGCCCCGCTTCTGCAGCCAAGGCCAAAAAGCCCGATACGACGCCAATCTTCACAAACGTAGTCGCCCTTTGAAGATCGCTACGGATGCTGTCGAGTTGTTCGCTCATTGCTCTGCACTCCGATTGCAAACTCTATCGTAGGAGGAGATTACATTCTTAGCTGGCTTATGAAGGCGCCCAGACTCAACGGTTTTGACGGCCTTTCGAGCCCTTGCATTGTAAACAAAATTCCTACCGCCAACAGAAGAGCTCCTCCGAGAGCAAGGGCAACGGGCAAAGACAGCCCGAACACCGTACCCAGAGCTATTGCATGCGGGGAAGCGAGCTGGGAAGCGGTTAGCGTAAATGCGCCCAACAAGCCGACTCCTCCTACGCTGGCTAACAAGCCGCCAACGCCAGCCAAAGCGAGTGAACTAGAATTTTCTTTTGTAGTCATTCTCAATCTCCTTAAAAATATTCCGATAAAGCAAAGGAGCCTCGTTCATAGCGCCGAAGCTCGTCTTTGAATAGTTGAATCGAAAAAGTATGGCGGCGGCGTTAACCATAACGCCGTGGGATTTAATTTGGCAACGCGGAGGGCAATCGTTTGAAAAGATTTAAAAAATAGGCTGCAGCAACCGCCCCGTCAGAAACGACATCATCCCGCGCCTGTTGCCGCCTTTCTTATGAAGCGTGTCATACATATCCATCAGCCGGCTGTGCGCATTGCTCGATTTTTTGCGATGCCAATCTGAGAACTTAAGAAGCACCATGGCGGCTATGCAGCCAATACCGACGATTGCCAGCAACGTATAAATTGGAGAAAAAGAAAGGACGCCGAAAATTTCCAGCGCAGCCGGCACAATCATTCCCACAATCGCTGAGCCGACTAAAACCCTGCCACTGCGCTTGAGCCATATTTCAGATCGGTTCGAGTGATGCGCGTTTTCGTCTTTCAGCTGAGTGATTTCCGGGGGTTCTCGTCGCGGCATTTTTGTTTCGCTATATTACCAAAAACGGTTAATTTAATGCATTATATCATTAAATCGGCTGTCAAGCGACGAAAAATAATTGCACCCGGATTAGGTGCGAAACGCCGCTGCCAATTTTGAAGGTGAGTGTTCTTTTAGCTTCCCTTGCCGCCGATAACGCGGTCGGCCGGCAAGACGACGGTCACCGTCGTGCCGCTGCCGATCTTGCTCTGCAGATCAAGCACACCGCCATGCAGTTCGACGAGGGCCTTGGTGAGCGGCAAGCCGAGGCCCGTTCCCTGGTTCTTGCGCGAGAGCGCGCTTTCGATCTGCCCGAAGGGAGCGAGCGCCACGGGAATATCTTCGGGCGCCATGCCGATGCCGCTATCCTTGATCGTGATGCACATGCGGCCGAAGCCGTCGATCGAGGCGGTGAGATCGACGCTGCCACCTTCGGGCGTGAATTTGATCGCGTTGGTCAACAAGTTGGTGAAGATCTGCTTGAGTGCCTTTTCCTCGCCGCGCATCGCCGGCAAATCCTTCGGCACGCGAATATTGAGCTTGAGCTTGCCGAGCTTAGCGCGCGAGGCGACAAGGCGCACAACCGACTGAACCACGCTTTCGAGATCGATCACGGTTTCAGCCAGCGCCCGCTTACCGGCTTCGATTTTCGACATATCCAGAATATCGTTGATCAGCGACAGCAAAAGGCCGCCAGAATCATAGATGTCCTTGGCGTACTCGACATACTGCGCGGGTCCGACGGGGCCGAACATCTGCTCCTTGATGATCTCGGAAAAACCGATGATGGCGTTGAGCGGCGTACGCAGCTCGTGGCTCATATTAGCTAGGAACTCGGATTTGCTGCGGTTGGCGAAATCGGCCTGTTCCTTGGCCTGCGTCAGCGCAAACTCGGCCTGGCGGCGCTCGGTGATGTCGTACATCGTACATTCGAAGCAGGTGGCGTCGCCCTTGCTGTCGCGCACGACATATCCGGTGACCGCCACCCAGATTGTGCGACGTTTTCTCGTATAAAGCTCGACTTCTGAATTGCCGGGTTCGCCCGCACGCAATCTCGTGATCCATTCGCGGCGCTGGCGGATATCGACGAAGAGCCTGCCATGCAGATCGGGCTGATCGAGCAAAAGTTCTTGCGGATTTTCATAGCCGAGCATGAGCGCGAGTGTACGGTTGGCGTTGAGCCATTCGCCCAATACCGCGATCTCGCAAATGCCGGTGCCGGCGTTCTCGAAGATGGCGCGGTATTTCTGCTCGTTTTCGCGCAAGGCCCGGGCCATGCGCTCCTCTTCGCCGATGCGCCGGCTTAATTCTTCGTTGGCGTGGCGCAACGAGAGCGCCAGTGCTGTTACCTCGACCGCCCGCGCGCGCGCAAGACGCAGATAGCGCACGAGACCCCAAGTCAGTAGTAGGCCACCGGACAGCGTACAGTAGGGCAAGGTCTGGGCAAAAAAAGGCGGCCAACCGAGCGGCGCGGCGGCGGCGCGCATAAGATGAAAAACAAAAAAGGACAGGACGACGCCGACAATCGCGACCGCGACAAGGATATTGATATCTCTTGCGAAGGAGCGAGACTCTGGCAGAGCCGAGCCGAGAATAGAGGTGGTTTCGATCTTGTTCACGGCTGCTCGCGCGGCATCCGCCGTTTCTGCCGGTTTCGGACGGAAAGACTCCGACGAGAATCGTGTTTTATCCCTAAAATCCGGTTAAAAGCGCCAATGCTGCGGGTTTGGCTCAACTTTTGACGCCATGCCAGAAAATAATCTCGAAGCTTGCGGGGATGCGGCCGTCGGCACCACCGAAGCGCTCCTTATATAGGCGCGCCGCCTCAAGGAAAACCCGCCGCCGCGTCGGATGCCGCGGGCGGGTGAAATGCACGGCGCTTTCGCCCATGCCGCGCAGATCGCGCATGAGATCGAACATGTCTTTATAAAGCAGCGTGACCTGCTCCATATCTGTCACAGGCAGGGCAAAGCCGGCGCGCTGGAGCAGTGCGCTCGCGGTCGGCAAATCGATCGCAGGCGAAAGCCGCGGGCTGGCACCCCCTGCAACCACAAGTTCGGCTTCCATCAGGCAGGAGCGCAGCTCGTGCAGACTGCCACCGCCGATAAGCGACGCGAGAAAAACGCCGCCCGCCTTGAGCACGTTTTTGATCTGCGCAAGGGCCCCCGGAAGATCATTGACCCAGTGCAGGCTCAGGTTGCTCACGATCAGATCGAAACTGTCCGGCGCGAAAGGCAGAAATTCTTCGTCGGCAACGACAGCCAAAGACGGCGCCGCGCGTGCCATTTGCTCCGAAATGTCCGTGGCGACGACAAACGGAATTTTTTGCGTAAGCTCTTGCGCGAGACCGCCGGCATGGGCACCAAGATCGAGTGCGGAGCGGAACTCTTGCTTGATACCGTCACGCCGTTCGATCAGTTGCGTCGCGATCTCGCCGAACAACGCGTTGTGCGCCGCGAAATTCTGGGCCGCGCGATTGCGGCGCGCGCGGAGAAGCACACGGTTGAAAACCGTAATTTGGTCGAAAGCCTTCATTCGGCTAGGATAAACGAGCCTTCCTTCGGACCCAAGCATGTCGCTTGTCCCCTCTTCTTCCCCTTTTCGGCGTATAACCGACCGCGCGCTCGGATTTCCTGCTGCCGCCGCTCTGTCTTGCCTGCGAGGTCCGTGTCCGGGCGCTTATATAGCTGCTGGACGAGTTCGCATGACCGCTTTACAATGGGCTATCGTTTGAAAAATTTTGCAGGAGTGCGTTTTCCATGTCTGTTCTTGCTGAAGTTATCATCTATACCAAGCCTGGCTGTCCTTTCTGCGCGGAAGCGAAAGAATTATTGGACAGAAAAAATGCCGCGTTTCAGGAAATCAACG
>Ga0265338_10004113_pt1 | contig 19929 bp, 12 predicted proteins | sample 42126metaG_FD_193579 | JGI IMG/M metagenome (GOLD analysis project Ga0265338, IMG submission 193579) | Rhizosphere microbial communities from Carex aquatilis grown in University of Washington, Seatle, WA, United States - 4-21-26 metaG | ecosystem: Host-associated > Plants > Roots > Rhizosphere...
GATCGCCGTGAGCAAGGTGGACGTGATCGTAAACCTTCTGGTGATAGCGTGGGGCGCGTTGAGCGGAGCTTTTCTGGCGCCGTATCTGTACGGACTGTTCTGGCGGCGCACGACGAAAGCCGGGGCCTATGCGGGAATGATAGTCGGCGTCGGCACCGCCGTAGCGTTGTTCTTTTTGTGGGGCAAGCCCTTAATCCCCGTCGCCGGCGCCATCGCCATGTTCCTGCCCCTGCTGGTCGTGCCCGTGGTGAGTCTGATGACTCAGCCGCCTAAACCGGAAATCATCGCCACAGCTTTCGGCGACAAGCCGCAAGATGTTTAACCGCGAAAGACGCCAAAGACGCGAAATCTTCGCCGCAAAAAGGCACAGAAGGCGCAAAACCTTTTGACACGACTTGAGCGGATTGGGAAACCGCGAAAGGAATTCGTCAGCGACGAAGGCCCGAGAGGGCCGAGCGAGTCCATTTCAAGAATTCACACAAATTCGTTGAACTCCACAGGAGCGAAACAACAAAGTTGGAGCGGCGGATTTGAGCTGTTATCATCCGGCTGAAATGTCACATCAGATTCAACGTGATTACAAACGCGCCCTGGCCGGAACTAAACTGCCCGAACATCTGTGGCTGAAAAAACTATCGCGTCTTCGTGCTTTTGTTGTTCAAAAATCGCCTTCCCTTACAAACGCTTGCGATAGGCCTGCTGTGTCTTCTTCAATTCGTATCCGAGTTTCTGATAAAACGGATGGCTTTCCGTGCGGTTGATGTTGCTGCGTACGCTGATGAATTCCGCCCTGATTTCCCGGGCCCATTGCTCAGCCGCCCCGACCAGGCTACTGCCGATGCCGGACCTTTGCGCGGCTCGGGCGACCACCAGCCCGGCAATCTCCACCCGGAAGCCAGCCTCGATGAAATCGGCACCGAAAGCGTGTAGCCAGCCGCAGACCTCGCCGCGGTCATTCTGCGCGACGAGCAACAAATGGTCTTTCCGGGCGGTGACCTTCCAGACCCGTGTCTCAATGACAGCTAAGTCGCACGGATAACCCAGCTCGTCCGAGAGCCGGGCAATGGCTGCAACATCCTGCAGATTTGCCGTTCTGATGGTCATTCGAATCTAGACCGACTTCGGCGAATATTACTAAATTCATCCGCCTTCGCCAAGACTACGGTGCGACCAGGGAGCCCGAAATCAGGAGATGAGCTTTGCGATTTTTGTGCTTTTTCGCGGCGAACGAATCCGCGTTCATCTGTGTTTATCCGTGGTTAAAACTCTTCGTGGCTTCGCGTCTTTGTGGTCCAAGTGTTTACCCGTTTATCCGCCATAAAATGGATGGACACGGCGGGCGGCGGGAAATAATGTGATTCTTGACTCAGGACATCTATGAAACGAAGCCTCCAACTGGCCGTTCTGCTGGTTCTCCCGTTTTTGCTTGCCGGTTGTCTCACGCCGGTGGCGAACGAAATTCCCCTGGTGCACGGTGATCTATCGGCCAAGGCGAGCAATCCCAATGATACCAAGCTGGTTATTTTCAATGATTCAAATTTTCTGATGTACGGCCTGGATCAAACCGGGCGAATCAACGTCTCACTCAACGGTAAAGGTCTCACCCAGATCAATATCGGACGTTACGCACAGGTCATTGTGCCGAAAGGAACCTGCCAGGTGTATCTGGTGCACTGGGACACGGATAAATTTGCTTCGCAGCACGAATTCGATCTGACCAATGACGAATCGTTCCTGGAAATCCATGCGAAAATTACATCCAACGAAGCAAACCTGCTTTCCGAGTTGCCCGAAGATTTTGAGAAAAAGTTCAAGCCAATCTGGTGACCAGGCCTGAGGTCGGTGGAGGGTTGCGGAGTGCGCGGACATGTCACCCCACGCCAAACCGATCCGCGTTCATCAGTGGTTAACCGCTTCACCGGAGCCGACCAGAGTGAAGGATTTTCTCATGGAATATTGTTTGCCGCTCGCGTCCCGGACGTGAACGGTGATGCGGTTTTTGCCCTCGGCCAGGTTGATGTCATTCAACTCAAAGAAGTTGGTGGTGAACTCCGATTTTGCGGCGTCATCAGAGCGGGTGGTGACCACCCCCTGGAGTTGCCCGTCGGCCTGGTTCACATTCTTCCCCGCGACGGACGCAACGTCATAGGTGACGGTTTTGATTTCGCCCGGGAAACAGCCGGCGACCTGAAGCCGGGGCTGTGAAACCACTGCGGTCGCCGGGCTGGTGATGACAATCGTTGGTTCGGACGCGAAGCCGAACGGGCCGCTGGCCCACAGGGTGACGTACGTCGCGGACAGAATGAAATAGGCTGACCAGGCAGTGAAGCTGCACCCGACCGCGATCAGCAGGTAACCGGCAATATTAATGACTCGTTTCATGGTATCGAAGTTGTAATTGCCGCAGAAACCGGGCCAATCTGACCAATAACATTAATTATTTTGTAACTGTCTTCCGGAACACAAATATACATCTTATGAGCTCGCGGCCCGGATCAGGCCAGGCGATAGACAATGTCCTTCGGAAGATTTCGGCAATCCAAAATGGAAAACTCGCGCGCACCGGTTGACCGGTCTTCGCTGCGCTGCGCTCCGGTGAGGAGCTGAGGCTATGAAGTGCGCGGACATGTCCGCGTTCATCCGTGTCTATCCGTGGTAAAAAACTTCGGGTCTATTTAGCCGCGCCGGCCGGTGGGGCGGTGCAAATCCAGATTGGTTTCTGCCCAAAAAAATCACCGGTGGGATGGGCCATGATGGCAGCGTAATGGTCGAAATTGGTCGTCTGCTCGTCCAGTTCGGCGCTGAGCGCGTTCAGCCGGTCCTCGGCGCTTTGACGGGCGGTGGTTTTTTTTGGAGGGGCGATGGTCCGGACGGGAGCCGGGCTGCCTCCCATCATCATGGGTCTGCCCGCCAGTGGCTTGGGAGTCGTCTTGGGCGGCGGAGGCGTTTCGGCGGCTTTGAGCCGGTTGACCTGGCGTTCGCAGTCGGCGACGTTCGCCTGGAGTTGCCGGTAGCTCATCAGAAATTGTCGCACGGAACCGGGCAGGTTCTTGACCAGCAGACCGTCGCTGTGCCCATCGGCGGCGCAGAGCGGAATGCCGCCAAAAGTGGTTTCGTCAATGATGGCCGTAATCCGGACCGGTTGGTTCGTTCCCGTCCGGGCCAGGGCGGCGGCCTGCCGGGCCAGCGCTTCGGCGTGCCATTGTTTTTGCTGGTTCTGCTTCTGCGCGGCCAGGAATTGCGCGGCCTTTTCCGGCGAGTAACCGAACCGGGTTTGATAAATCGACGGCAGTTCGTTCAGCGGGATCTGGACCAGCCCATCCTGATAGCTCACCACCGCGTAGGCGGGCGTCACGCGGGTGATGATGGCGTTGGTGTAAATTTTGCCGCCGGCCGGCAAGGCAGCGATCTCAACTACATTGGTATCGCCGGACAGCGCGGACAGCGCGGACAAAATCAGCGCCAGCACAATCGGAATCGTTCCCCGGTTACTATCGTTGATGAGGGAAAGGACTTTCATCGCCTCAATGTCCGCACCCCGGCGGCAGAGTCAACTGGCAAATGAATGTGGCGGCGGGCACGGAGTGCCGTGCCCTGCCATCCATCCGTGGTTGAAAATCAACCCCCGGCGCAGAAAGTTGTGGACAAAAGCGGGAAACGGGTTTCAAATCGCGCTGCGTCCCTGAAAAAGACGCGCGGTTCCTCATCCTGCCTGACGCCACTCGTGTGAGTGGTGCCCAGTAATCCCTGTTGTGGCGCGCCTTTGGTCTGGTTGTTCCGATTTTTGGGTGCGCTGCGGCATCACTGAAAACCCTGCCCGCGGATTCCGCGGAGCACGAAAACGATTTTGCGGATATGATCGAGCTGTTGGCGTTCAATTTTGCCCTTGTCTTCGCGTCTCTTTGCACCGTCCGCGGGCCTGTTCATCAACGTACCCGCCATGAAAATCATATTGTCCAAATTGCTGGGCCGCGCGAGCGACCTGGCTGACGTCGAACCCCTCATCGCGCTGTTCCTCGGCGCCGCCCTGCTGGCCGTCTTCCTGTCGGCCCTGTTCTCCCCCGCCCGGCCCACGTCCCCGGACAGCGACCGCCCCGGCCTGCTCTGGATATTGTATCAGCAGGCGGCCTGCCTGCTCTGGGCGGCCCTGCTGGTGGTGTTCCTCGCCGGCACGATATCCGTGCTCCGCATCTACCTGCGCCAGACGGAGGAAAATTTCCAGCGCACGCACGGTCGCATCACCCGGGCCAATTACAACGCCGTCCAGACCATCTGGGGTTCGGAACAGCAGCAGGGTGAATTGCGGCTGGAGGTTTACACCAACGAGGACGTGACCGAGCGCATCGAGTCCGAGGATCCGACCAAGCCGGCGTTGTTGCGCAAGAAGACCGTGCGCCACCTCGCCACTGGCAACCCGTTCGTGGCGGAACACCACGACGTGACGCTCCGGCAAAATCCGCGGAAGAAAGGTTCCGCCTTCTATGACGGGTATGAGACGGAGTGCGGTTTCGCCTGGCAACTGCGGAACCCGGCCGAGGCAGTGCAGAATTGCAACCTCACCTTTCCCCTGCCCGCCGCGGGCGCAATGTATGACGGGCTGACGGCGACGCTGAATGGCCAGGACGTTTTGCCGCAGATGCAGATTCAGGACGGCAACCTGGCACTGAGCCGCGAGCTGCAACCAAAAGAGGCGATGGACTTCCGGATCACGTTCAAGAGCCGCGGCCTCTCGTCCTGGTATTTCCACGTGGGTGAACCGCGAGAAATCCGCGACTTCACTCTCACGCTGGCTTTGCCCGACCTGCCAAAGGCGCGGCTTAATTATCCCGACGGTTGCATGACGCCGACCGACATCAAACCGGCGGCGGACGGTCCGGGCAGCGTGCTGACGTATCGCCTCGACCATGCGCTCACGGACAAAGGTATGGGCATCGCGCTGCCGCAATTGCCACAGCCGGGCGAAACCACCAAGGCGGTGCTGGGCGAAACCGAACGCGCCTGGCTGTTGATTTTTGCGATGTTCGTGCTGGCGCTGACACTGGCGCCGGTGCGCCAAGCCGTGCCGCTGGCGATCCTGTTCGGCACGGCGACGGCGTTTGGTTACGGGCTGCTGGCTGATTTCAGTGATTTGTTGTTCGGTTTCTGGGGAAGCGCCGCGGTGATCTTGCTGCCGTTGTTTCTACTGCTCGCCTGGCTGTTGAAACGCACGGTGGACGGCATCGGCAATTCGCTGGCGGCGCTGCTGCTGTTGTTTGGCCTGGTTTATCCCTCCCTGGCAGGCCTGGATTGGGATCGGCAGAGCCTTTACCTCAACCTTTGCGGCCTCGTGCTGTTGGCCGGCTTGTCGTGGCTGCTGGTGAAACGGCTGGGACAACCCGAACCGGACCAGCCACCGGTCGCATAACGGCCGGGGGCAATAAGAAAGCCGCTCCAGGCGACTGGAGCGGCTTTGGCTGTTAAGCGGGAGTTATTTCACCGATTCCAATTTCAGGCTAATTTCCTGTTTCGTGATGCTGGTAATCGTTTGCGGTTTGGCGTTGGGGGTGCGCGAACGCGCAGGCATGACCATGTTTATTTTCATGTCCTGATTCGCAGTCGAGTCGATAATCATCCCGAGTTCCGGGTCAAACCACGACACCCCGGCGGTGGTGCCGTCGGAAAGGGAAACGCTCATTCCGGCCACCTTGGCATTGGAGTCGCCTTCGGATTTGATGGTTCCCTGGACCTCCAGGCGGGCGCAGGTGCGTTTACCGTGCTGTTCCCAGCTTTGAAAGGCGACCGTATAATCCAGTTCCAGGGTGCCAAGAGGGGCCGCTTCAAATTCCATTTTAACCGGCCAGGTATCGCCGGGCTGCACCGGTTTGGACGGCAAATACCGGCTGCTGTCCATGATCTGCTTGAAGTAGCTCTCGCTAAACATGCTTTTGAGGCTGGTGCTGGGATCCACCGGCCCGCCGGATGATCCTATCCGGCTCAGCAGCGCATCAATCCCTTCAACCCGGTCCACATGGTTGCTGGCGTCCAGGAAATAATGAATCTTGGCACCGACAACCTTCTCGAACATGGAGGCCATCGGATCTGCTTTAGCTTCCGACTTTTTTGCCGAATCAAAATTGACCATGGATTTGCCATTCATGGTCATCGTCATCTGCACGCCGAGGAATTCCATTTCCACCTCGTGGCTGCCATCCGGGTTCTCCTTCTGCACGGTGAGTCCGTATTGCTGCACCAGGGTTATGTCCTGCTGGATGGGATTGGGCTGGTTTGGCACGGTGACTTCAGAAGATTGTTTCAGGCTGAAGCTTTGGACCACGCGTTCACCCATCGGCCATTTCACTTTCAATTCCACCGGACCCGAGGGCGGTTTGAAGGTCGAGGCCTGGTCTAACTTGCCGGCTTTGTTGCAACCCACCCAGAGACCCGCTGCCAGGGTGGCCGTAATCAGGAATATTTTCTTATTCATAAATTCATTTTAATGAAGTGTGCCGGGAGATTAGTCAGGGGGTCAGGGTTTGGATACTACAAAATGGCGCCCAAAAAATAATCGCCGCCCGGTCCCGCGTTGCGGGAGGGGCGGCAGATATCGTCTGGTAGGACGCCGTCGCGCCGGGCGCGGGCGGCCGACGGCCCGGGTGGACCGTCCCTACCGTAAATGGGTCATGGTTTCGCCTTTTTGGCGGGGCTGGTTTCCTCCGGCCGGGCGGGCAATTGGGCCACAGGAACCTTGAATGGATTGGACAAGACAAACGTCAAGCCGAGCTTGCGGCGAAGTTTTCCGATGACGGGATTGCCGCCATTTTCGCCATTAACGGTTGGTTCGGTTGTTTCCGGACGTATCTGATTGCAATTCATTTTATTGCCCGAAGGTATGCAATAAGTGTGCCGATATTCTCCCGCGAAAATGTGCATCTCCGCGCTGGCATTCAGGAAGTAATCGTGTCCGGCAATTGCGCCACCACCTGCCAGACTGGCTGTTTGTTGGACAGGGATCTGAAAGAGTGAAGTGACTAAAACGATCTACCGGCCATGTCTTCCGAATCCATTTAAATTGCAGAGCGGAGGCCGGTGGTAATCCTGGGGACCTTGCAGGATTATGACGTTGCTCAACACCCCGGGCGCCGGCGGAAGCAAAACGGTGTTTGTGACGACGGTGTAAACACCGTTGCTCGCTATCAGCGGACCAGTGGCGGTCGAAGGCAAGGTGAGGGTTACCACCGCCACACTGGAAGTGGATGAACCGTCGGGGGCTTTTTAGGTAAAGTCGCCCAGCGATATGTTTATTCACGAAGCTTTAGGGAATACCGCCTCAAAATTAGACATCTGACCGCTGATTTTAGCAACCTTGTCGAGATATCGCTATCTGACTGGATCGCTCGACAAGTGACGGCGGAACAGATATTCGGCCAAACCGCGATTTGGCCCAATTCAGGAAGACCGTTTTGACACTTGGCATATTCCGGTTCACTTTTCCTTTTCATCGGCACCATGACTCCGAAGTTCGGCTTCAATCTCCGGGAATTTCTTTTCGACGGCAAACATCAACGCGGTTTTGTTAAATCCATCTGGAACGTTCGGGTCGGTGACGCCATTCTTGAGGAGCCATTTCGTCATCTCCAGATGGCCGTCGCGCGCCGCGGCGCTCAGTGCCTGGTTGTAATCCTTGGCCTCGGCGGGCAAGAGTGGTTTCATCGCCTCGGCAACCGACACGTCGCCGCTGATCGCAACGTGATAGAGCAATGTATAGCCATGGGGCCCTTTCGTGGTTGTGACGGAAGGTTCGGCCTTCAGGAGTGCAAGCATCAAGTCGCGCTCTCCCAACATCGCTGCGCAGAAGCTGTCGATCCGTGCGCCTTGTGACAACAGGTATCTCGCGATTTCCCGGTGACCCGTGTGTGACGCGCCGCCAAGCGCTGTTTCCCAATCTCCGCCGCCCCAATCTCTCGCAGCGAAAACCAATTGCGGATCTTGAACGATCATTTCCTTTACCCGCGCAAGGTCGCGGTGCCCCGCCCCTACGAATGCGTACACCTGCTCAAGTGCCTGAGGGCCGCGTTTTCTCACCACTTCGGCCGGCAGCTTGCTGTCGGGAACGCTCGGCGGTTGGTTCGTTTCTTGAGCCGGGAGTCGGGCCGAGGCCACAACTGCCGAATAACTCAGGCCCGTGATGAGGAACTTCCGTCGGTTGATATTCATAGTTTTAATTGGGATTCATTCGTTAGATGCACGGTAAAGGAAAGTGTTCATTTGGAGCACTGACTTTTGCGCGACGAGAACAAGATACCTGCGGAGTGAGCCAGGCAGCTGCGCGGCGGGTCGGCAAGGAACAGCTACCGTGAGCCGAAAGAGCGGCGCGCACGAAGTGACGCATGGGCGATTTCAACGAAGTTTCGGGCATGACAACGAAAAAGCCGCTCTGGTTTCCCGGAGCGGCTCGTTGAATTCGGCCAGAGGCCGAACGCCTCATTATTTGCTTTTTTTAGCGCCTTCGTCTTCGAGGGCGGCTTGCGCGGCGGCCAGACGGGCCACCGGCACGCGGAAGGGACTGCAACTCACATAGGTCAAGCCGGCGCGATGGCAGAATTTCACGCTTTCGGGGTCGCCGCCGTGCTCGCCGCAGATGCCCAGTTTGATGCCAGGACGGGTCTTGTTCCCCTTCTCCGCGGCCATCTTGATGAGCTGGCCTACGCCGGCCTGGTCAATCGTGGCAAACGGATTTTTCTTCACGATTTCGTGTTCCTGATAAGCCGGCAGGAACGAACCGCTGTCGTCGCGGCTCATGCCCAAGCAGGTCTGCGTCAGGTCGTTGGTACCGAAGCTGAAGAACTCGGCGGTTTGCGCGATCTCGTCGGCCGTCAGCGCGCCGCGCGGCACTTCAATCATCGTGCCGACCATGTAAATGAGCTTCACGTTCTTCTCGGCCATGACTTCCTTGGCCACGCGGTGAACCACCTCGACTTGCAAGTCGAGCTCTTTCTTGAACCCGACGAGCGGGATCATTACCTCGGGTTTCACCTTGATGCCGGCCTTCTGGACTTCAGCGGCGGCTTCGAACACCGCGCGCGATTGCATCTCGGAAATTTCCGAGAAGACGATGCCCAAGCGGCAGCCGCGGAACCCGAGCATGGGGTTGAACTCGTGGAGTTCCTTCACGCGCTGTTTGATTTTTTCGACGGGCACACCCATTTTTTGGGCGAGGTCTTCCTGCGCCGTGCCTTCGTGCGGCAGGAATTCATGCAGCGGCGGGTCGAGGAAACGGATCGTCGCCGGGAGCCCTTTCAATTCCTTGAACATGCCCACGAAATCCTCCCGCTGGTAAGGCAGGATTTTGGCCAGGGCGGCCTTCCGGTCGTCCTTGGTGTCGGCCAGGATCATTTCACGCATGGCGTCAATGCGATTGCCTTCGAAGAACATGTGCTCGGTGCGGCACAGGCCGATGCCGCTGGCGCCGAACGCGACGGCGTTGGCGGTCTGTTCCGGCGTGTCGGCATTGGTGCGAACCTGGAGTTTGGTGGCCTTGGCGCACCAATCCATGAGCTTCTGGAAGTTCAGGTAGGTCTGGCTTTCCGAGGGCTTGAGTGATTTCTCGACGAGCACCTGGACGATTTCCGACGCGGCGGTCGGGATCTGGCCGGGATAAACCTCGCCAACGGTGCCGCTGATGGAGAGGAAGTCACCTTCGTTGTAGGTCTTGCCGTCCACGGTCATGGTTTTGGCAGCGTAATCAATCTGGAGCGCCGCGGCGCCGCAAACGCAGACCTTGCCCATCTGGCGGGCGACGAGCGCCGCGTGCGAGCTGACACCGCCCTTGGCCGTCAGGATGCCTTCGGCAGCGATCATGCCGCGCAAATCCTCGGGGGAGGTTTCGTTGCGGACGAGCAGGACTTTTTCGCCCTTCTCGGCGGCGATAACGGCGCGCTCGGCATTCAAATACATCTTGCCGGTGGCGGCGCCGGGACCGGCCGGGAGGCCCTTGGCGATGCATCGGGCGGCCTTGACCGCCTTGCGATCGAACACGGGCGCCAGCACCTGGTCGAGCTGGTCGGCCGGCACTCGCTTGATGGCCGTCTTCCAGTCGATGAGCTTTTCCTTTTCCATCTCAATGGCGAAGCGGACGGCGGCGAGGCCGGTACGTTTGCCGTTGCGGGTCTGGAGCATGAACAGCTTGCCATCCTGGATCGTGAATTCGAAGTCCTGCACGTCCTTGAAATGCGATTCGAGAGTCTTGCGGACCAGTTCCAGCTCCGCAAAGGTCTTGGGCAGGACGGTCTTGAGTTTAGCGACGGGGTCGGGCGTGCGCACGCCGGCGACGACGTCTTCGCCCTGGGCGTTGATGAGAAATTCGCCGTAGAAAACCTTTTCACCGGTCGCGGGGTCACGAGTGAAGGCCACGCCGGAACCGGATTGGTCGCCGGTATTGCCGTAAACCATGGCCTGGACGTTGACCGCGGTGCCCCATTCGGCGGGGATGCCGTATTTGCGGCGGTAGACAATGGCGCGGTCGTTCATCCAGGAACCGAACACGGCGCCGACAGAACCCCAGAGCTGTTTCCACGGGTCCTGCGGAAATTCACTGCCGGTGTACTCCTTGATCAAGGCTTTGAACCGTTTCACCAGTTCCTTGAGATCCTTGACGGTCATCTTCGTGTCTTCGATTTCCTTGTGATACCGATCGTGCTTGAGTTTGTGAATGACGACTTCGAATGGCTCATGGTCTTCGTTCGGGCGCTTCTGGACGCCCATGACGACGTCGCCGTACATCTGGATGAAACGGCGGTAACAGTCCCACGCGAAACGCTCGTTCTTGGTGGCTTTGGTCAGGGCGAGCACGGTTTCGTCGTTGAGGCCGAGGTTGAGAATGGTGTCCATCATACCGGGCATGGAATCGCGTGCGCCGGAGCGGACGGAGACGAGCAGCGGCATGGCGCTCTTGTCGCCGAACTTCGTGCCCATGATCTTCTCGATGAAGGCGATGCCTTCGCGGGCCTGGGCGTCGAGGACCTTCGGGTAGGTCTTTTTGTTCTGGTAATAGTAAGTGCAGACCTCGGTGGTGATGGTGAAGCCGGGGGGCACCGGGAGGCCGATGCGGGACATTTCGGCGAGGTTGGCGCCTTTGCCGCCGAGCAGCGGTTTCATGGAACCATTGCCATCCGCCTTCTTGTTGCCAAACAGATAAACGTATTTCGATGTTTTAGCCATAATTGTCTAATTCCAAACTTGTTGCCGCTCAATTTCGCAGGAGAATTCCGCTGAAATGAAGCGCGTCGAATCTAACAAACGACCGGACGGTGTCAACGAACGAAGCCGGAAAAGCCAAAATCGGACGCATCAAAAACAAAAAGTGATGGTTGCAGGTGACCAACGACGACAAATAGAGGAAGTACATTGATTTTGGGGATGTTTCTGGGTCAAATCCCTCACCCCGGTCCTCTCCCCGCTCAGGCAGTAAGGCATCCGCGCCGATTTCGTCGTGGGATTTGCAGCACGCTGAAGCGTGGACACCGAACGGATTTCCTTCCGATTTCAGGCTTCGTCCGTCGGATTTCATATATCATATCATCGCATCAAGATACGTTGATTTTTTATTTGCAGAGCGGGAGGTTTTCCATTACTTTGCAGCTCCATTAATGGAGCATAAGCTCATGCCGGACAAAATTGAACAACTCCAGCGACTGTTGCGCAAGCGGATCGTCGTCCTCGACGGTGCGATGGGCACGATGGTGCAGCAACGACGGCTGACGGAGGCCGATTTTCGCGGTGCCCGTTTTGCGGATTGGCATGGCCGGGACCTCCAGGGCTGCATCGACCTGCTCAACCTCACCCAGCCGCAGATCATCGAGGACATCCATCGCCAGTATATCGAGGCCGGCGCAGATATCATCGAAACCAACACCTTTAATTCCCAGGCCATCTCGCTGGCGGATTACGGGCTGGAATCGCTGGCTTATGAATCGTCCAAGGCCGGCGCCGAGTGCGCGCGCCGGGCCGCCGACAAATTCATGGCCGCCCATCCGGACCGCGTGTGTTTTGTTGCCGGGGCCATCGGGCCGACGACCAAAACGTCGTCCATCTCGACCGACGTGAACAATCCGGCGGCGCGCGGCTGCACCTATGACGAACTGGTCACAGCCTACGGCGACCAGGTGCGCGGCCTGCTCGATGGGGGCGCCGACCTGTTGCTGGTTGAGACCATCTTCGATACGTTGAACGCAAAGGCAGCTTTCTTTGCCATCCAGAAGATTTTCGACGAACAGGGAATACAGACCGTTGAAGGCAGGGTGGGCAGTCCCCTGCCCGCCGCAGAACGGCGCGCACGGAGTGAGGCGCCCTACCAAAAGCGTGTTCCCATCCTCGCCTCCGTCACCTTCATCCAGGCGGGCAGCAATCGTGGGGTGACCGGGCAGACGGTGGAAGCGTTCTGGAATTCGGTGTCGCACGTGCCTCTCCTCTCCGTGGGAATGAACTGCGCGCTCGGGCCAAAGGAGCTGCGTCCGCTAATCGAGGAGCTATCCGGCGTGGCGCCCGTTTACGTCAGCGCTTATCCGAACGCCGGGCTGCCGAACCCGCTGTTGCCGACCGGTTTTCCGGAAACGCCGGAATCCCTCACGCCGCAGCTCAAGGAATGGGCGCAGAACGGCTGGCTTAACATCGTCGGCGGTTGCTGCGGCACCACGCCGGCGCACATTAAATTGCTCGCCGAAGCCGTGCGCGGCCTGCCGCCCCGTGCCGTCCCGAGCGTCGAGCCGTACCTGCGCCTGAGCGGCCTGGATGCGGTAACCGTCCGGCCGGATTCGAATTTCCTGAATATCGGCGAACGCACGAACGTGGCCGGGTCGCCGAAGTTCGCCCAACTCATCAAGGCCGGCGATTACGAAGCGGCGCTGGCCATTGCCCGCCAGCAGGTTGAGAACGGCGCGCAGGTCATCGATGTCTGCATGGACGAGGGAATGATCGATGGCGTCGCAGCCATGACGCGGTTCCTGCATCTCGTGGCTTCCGAGCCGGATATCTGCAAGGTGCCGGTAATGGTGGATTCATCGAAGTGGGAGGTCATTGAAGCCGGGCTGCAATGTTTGCAGGGCAAGGGCATCGTGAATTCAATCTCACTCAAGGAAGGCGAGGAAAAATTTCTACGGCAGGCGAAGGTGGTGCGGCGTTACGGCGCCGCCGTGGTGGTGATGGCCTTTGATGAACGCGGCCAGGCGGACACGTTCGAGCGGCGCATCGAAGTTTGCCGGCGTGCCTATGATCTGCTCGTCCAGCAGGTCGGGTTTCCACCCCAGGACATCATTTTTGATCCCAACGTGCTGACGGTCGGCACGGGCATGGAAGAACACGCGAATTACGCCGCGGACTTCATCCGGGCGACGCATTGGATCAAGCACAACCTCCCGCTGGCCAAAGTCAGCGGTGGCATCAGCAACGTTTCATTTTCGTTCCGCGGCAACAACGCCGTGCGCGAGGCGATGCACAGCGCGTTTCTTTACCATGCCATCAAGGCCGGACTCGACATGGGCATCGTCAATCCAGGCCTGCTGGCCGTTTATCAGGAGGTCCCCAAGGACCTGCTCGAACTGGTTGAGGACGTGCTGCTCAATCGCCGGCCGGACGCCACCGAGCGCCTCATCAAGTTCGCTGAATCGGTGAAACAAAAAGGCAAGACCGAGGTCGTCGAGGATGCCTGGCGTCACGGCACGGTCGAGGAACGCCTCAGCCACGCGCTGGTGAAGGGCATCGTGGATTTCATCGACCAGGACACCGAGGAAGCGCGCCAGAAGCACGGCAGGCCGTTACTGGTCATTGAAGGTCCGCTCATGGCGGGTATGAATGTCGTCGGCGATTTGTTCGGGTCGGGCAAGATGTTTTTGCCGCAGGTCGTGAAATCGGCGCGGGTGATGAAAAAGGCCGTGGCGTACCTGCTGCCGTTCATGGAAGCGGAAAAGAAGGCCGCCGGCGGTGTGCACAAAAACGCCGGAAAAATTTTGATGGCCACCGTCAAGGGAGACGTGCACGACATCGGCAAAAACATTGTCGGCGTCGTGCTCGGTTGCAACAACTACGAGGTCATCGACCTCGGGGTGATGGTGCCGTGCGAGAAAATTCTGCAGACCGCCCGCGAACAGAACGTGGACATCATCGGGTTGAGCGGGCTGATCACGCCGTCGCTCGACGAAATGGCGCACGTGGCCCGGGAGATGGAACGCGAAGGCCTGAAACTGCCGTTGCTGATCGGCGGCGCGACGACCAGCAAGGCGCACACGGCGGTGAAGATTGCGCCTGGTTACGGCCAGCCGGTGGTGCACGTGTTGGACGCCTCGCGGGCGGTGCCGGCGGTCAGCAACCTGATCAGCGCGGAGCATCGGCCAAAGTACGCGGCGCAAATCCGGGAGGAATACGACCGCGTCCGCGCCCAGCACGCCGGCCAGAGCGTCAAACTGGTTTCAATTGAACAGGCGCGGGCCAACCCGCCGAAGCTCAAATACGATGATTTGCCCAAACCGGAATTTACCGGAGCGCGGGTTTTATCACCTGATGATGGCAGGACGGGCAGTCCCGTGCCCGCCTCGGAACTGCGCGCACGGAGTGAAGCGCCCTGCCCGGTTTCTCTGTCCGAGCTGGTGCCATTCATCGACTGGTCGCCGTTCTTTCACACCTGGGAATTACGCGGCGTCTATCCTAAGATTCTTCAGCATGAGCGGCACGGCGAGGAAGCGCGAAAACTGTTCGCCGACGCCCAGGAGTTGCTGGGTAAAATGGTCGGTGAAAAATTGATTGCGCCGCGCGGCGTGTACGGGTTCTTTCCCGCCAACCGGGTGGGCGACGACGTGGAACTGTACACCGACGAATCGCGAGCAAAGGTTCTGACCCGGTTCCATTTTCTCCGCCAGCAAGTCGTGAAGGACGACGGCACGCCGAACTGGTGCCTGGCGGATTTCATTGCACCGAAACCTTCAACGCTCAACATTCAACCTTCAACGTCCAAGGATTATATTGGCGCGTTTGCCGTAACGTCGGGGCACGGGCTGGATGAACTGGTCAAAAAGTTCAAGGCGGACCATGATGATTACAACGCCATCATGGCGGCGGCGCTGGCCGACCGGCTGGCGGAGGCGTTTGCCGAATTTCTGCATCAGCGCGCCCGTCGCGAATGGGGTTATGGTAAAAACGAGCCGTTCGCCCCGGACGAGTTGATTGAAGAAAAATACCGCGGCATCCGGCCGGCGGCGGGTTATCCCGCCTGTCCTGACCATACCGAGAAGCGGATTTTATGGTCATTGCTCGACGTGGAGAAAAACACCGGCATTCAGCTCACCGAAAGCTGTGCCATGTGGCCGGCGAGCAGTGTGAGCGGCCTTTACTTTGCCCATCCCGACTCCAAATACTTCGCCGTCGGCAAGCTGGGCCGCGATCAGTTGCTGGATTATCACGACCGGAAAGGCCTGACTTTGGCGGAAGCCGAGAAATGGCTGGGGCCCTATTTGAATTACGATTCGGCCCGGGCTGCGGCCTGCTGCTGAAACGGATGAAATAGTTGAAATCTCCACTAAAGTCTCCGGTTTAAACGCCGATGGAATACTGGTAAAATGGATTTACTGTGCCGGGGCCAATGGCAAAAAACGCAAGGATTCTATCAAGAATAATAAAATAAAACAGTGGCAAAAGAGACCTAATGATGGATAATAGAATTAATCAGCGAACGAAGTACAACAACTCAAACGAACACAATATGCAAAAGTCTCTCAACACATTGGCCTTAACCCTTGGAGTCTCACTTGTTGCGGCGGTCACAGTCCGCGCGCAAACCGCTTCCGAGAGCTTTAACTACGGCACCGGAGCTGGTATTGGAACCCAAGCGGTGCCGGGATCCGGGGCTTTTGGTTGGCTACCGCAAGTCGCATCGGTTAATGCAAATTTAGGGTATTGGAACAGCAAGGCTGACCCCAACCCGACGACAGAAGTTCAAGCAACCAGTATGACATATGCTGGTTTGAATACTTCTGGGGGCAGCCTGATTTCTGCAGGAGGAGCCACATCAGGCAATTCCATACCGGAAATAATGTTGGGAACGGGTGTAACCTTCGGTTCTTTAGGCGCCGCAAATGGTAACACGCTTTGGGTTAGTTATCTGTGGCAGGGGCTTGAAACACCATCTTCAGCAGCGGGCCTGTTCCGTCAGTCAACCGTAATGTTTCTTGGTGGTGCCACCACAGCGTCGGGGTCAGGTCAAGAACGTCTTGATATTGGTACGCCCAATATCAGTGCTGCAAACTCAGGAACCGTGAATCCGAATATTTCTCTTTGGAGTGTCAATGGAATTGCTGGAGGAAATGGGACGCTTAGCAGCACGGCACCTTTGCAGTCTTCTGTGGCCACCTATGCTGCCACCTCGTTTATTCTGATTAAGTTTTCACTGGATAACGTCATAACATCGGCAGATACAATTAGTGTATGGATCAATCCAACCTTAACCGGAGCTGAACCTGTCGGTGCAGCCGATTTGACTTGGACGACACAGGATTGGTCCGCGTTGAATGGTATTCGCATATCAAGCAATGCTGGCAATGCAACTACTGGGAACGTTGGTGGGAGCGAGCAAATCGATGAATTGAATATCGGAAATACAGTTGCCAGCGTTGAAGCCGTACCCGAACCCGGCACCTTGGCGATGGCGGCGATAGGTGGCGTGGCCATGATGGCCTTAATACGCCGGCGGAAATAGTTCCCCGCATTACTTTCGAGACGGGCGGAGTTTTTGCTCCGCCCGTTTTTTTATTGCAGCTGCCAACTCGCCTTCTACAGTTTAATCTGTGGGAACCTGATCAAAACTGACATGCAACCGAAAGCCCGTACTCTTGCTCTTCATCAGGATGCGATAATCGTCTGCCTGCTCCTGGCCAGCGCGGTCTTTATTCTATATTGGCCGGCCGCCGGCTATGATTTCGTCAATTACGACGATTGGGAATATTTTGCCCAAAATTTGCATGTTAAAGCCGGGCTAACCGGGAGCGGGATTGTTTGGTCTTTCACCACAACAACGGCAGCTATTTGGCATCCGTTGACCATGCTGTCTCTGATGTTCGATGTTTCATTTTTTTCCAGTAGCGATCCCAGCGGTCCACATTTCTTCAACCTGGTTTATCATGCCGCCAACAGCGTGTTGCTCTTTTTGGTTTTACGCCGATTGACCGGGGCGCACGGGCGGAGCGCCTTGGTAGCGGGATTGTTCGCCGTGCATCCTTTGAACGTGGAATCGGTCGCTTGGATCTCCGAGCGCAAAAACATGTTGAGCACGCTGTTCTGGCTATTGACTCTGCTGGCCTACGCCCGCTATATCGAGGAACGGAATCGGCCAAATGCCGCCGGACAAAAGACCAAGTTCAGGCCAGGTTGCTTTTATGTCCTCGCTCTGGTGATGTTTGGGTGCGGTTTGATGAGCAAGCCGATGCTGGTAACGCTGCCCTGTGTGCTGCTGCTGCTGGATTTCTGGCCGTTGAACCGCTGGCGGATGGATTCGCTGCCTGATTGGCGGGAGCGGTTGCCACGCCTGGTTTGGGAGAAAGCGCCATTCTTTCTGCTTGCCGCCATCGTGAGTGTGGTGACTTATCTGGCACAGGACAAGGCAAGGCAAACAGTTGACCTTTTTCCCATTGGTGGACGGATAGAGAACGCCTGGATTTCCTATTGCCGTTACCTGGGAAAGGCCGTCTGGCCGGAAAATCTCGCAGTATATTACCCTCATCCGGGACATTGGCCGATGCTGGCAGCAGGGGCATCTGCTGGATTGATTGTCATGGCCAGTCTGGCAATGTGGCATTGGGGGCGACGCTGGCCATTTCTGAGCGTTGGCTGGTTTTGGTTTTTGGGAACACTGGTGCCGGTGATTGGGATCGTACAGGTGGGAGCGCAATCCATGGCCGATCGCTACGCCTATGTGCCGTTGCTTGGCATCTTCATCATTGTGTCCTGGGGTGCCGCCAGCGTGTTCACGCACTGGCGGATTCCCGAAACGATCGCGGCCACAGTCGCTATACTGCTCCTGACCACCTCTGGTCTCGTCGCCCGCTCCCAGCTTGCTTGTTGGAAAAATACAGAAACATTGTTCAAACATGCTGCCGCTGTGACGCCAAATAATTGTCTGGCCAATTACAATCTCGGTTTCTATTTTGCCGGCAAAGGCCAGATGCTGGAGGCGATCAAGTATTATCGTGCCGCCATTAAAATTAGTCCTGCCCTAGCGGATGCGCATAAAAATCTTGGGATTGTTCTGGAAAGGACCGGACAACTCAATGAAGCGGTAAAGGAATATAGCGAAGGAATCCGGCTGGCGCCTCAGGACTTTAGCGTCCATTTCGACTTGGGCTGTGTATACGTTGATTTGGGGAATCGCGACAAAGCCATCGAACAATTCAAAGAAGTCATGAAGCTAAAACCTGGCTTCGAGCTGGCTGAACTGCGGCTGCAACAGCTGGGAGTGGTTACAAACCAAACGAATCTCCCTTACGCCGGAAAATAGAACATCCAGTGGTGGAATGCGAAAGAGGCCGAATCAAATTGATTTCTTCGCCAGACCGGGAAACGTCTGCTTGCTGTTGGCTATGGCGACGGCAGTGTTTGTCTTGTTTTGGCCGGTTTATGGATTCGAATCCATCACCTACGATGACGAAGATTATTTTTCGGGAAATCCGCAAGTTCAAGATGGATTGAGTTGGCAGGGGATTCGATGGGCCTTTAGCACCGGAACAGCGGCCAACTGGCATCCGTTGACGTGGATTTCATTGATGTTTGATGTTTCCTTTTTCGCCAGCGGCAGTCCGGCCGGGCCGCATGTAACCAATGTGGTTTATCACGCGGCCAACAGCATTCTGTTATTTCTGCTGTTGCGGCGGCTGACAGGTTCGCATTGGCCTAGCGCATTCGCAGCAGGGCTCTTTGCCATTCATCCGCTGAACGTTGAATCGGTGGCCTGGATTTCAGAGCGCAAGAATGTATTAAGCACCTTTTTCTGGCTGCTGAGCCTCCTGGCGTATGGTCGTTATGTTGAGGAACGTCAGCGGCAAGAAAGCGGAAACCCCCAGACCCCCCCTGCCTTGTTTTATGGGCTGGCTTTGGCGGCGTTTGCGTGTGGGTTGATGAGCAAGCCGATGTTGGTGAGTCTGCCCCTCATACTGCTATTGCTGGATAGCTGGCCGCTGGGGCGATGGCAAGCCAGTTTGTTGGTGGATTGGCGGGAACGGTTGCCGCGATTGGCATGGGAGAAGGCGCCCTTCTTTGTGTTGGCGATAATTACGGGCGTGGTGACCTATGTGGTGCAGGGCAAGGCGGTGCAAACGTTTGTGCAGTATCCATTGAGCGGGCGGATGGAAAACGCGGTCATTGCCTACAATCGTTATTTGGGCAAAACATTTTGGCCGGAACACTTGACGGTTTTTTATCCGTATCCAAGCCAATGGCCGCTTTTATTGGCGATGGGGGCGACAATAGCGGTTTTGGTTGTCAGTTGGGCGGCATGGCATTGGGGCAGGCGTTGGCCGTTTTTAATAAGCGGCTGGTTTTGGTTTTTGGGAACGTTGGTGCCGGTGATCGGATTGGTTCAAGTGGGTGATCAGGCGATGGCGGATCGATATGTCTATGTGCCGTTGATCGGAATATTCGTCATTATTTCTTGGGGCGGAGCGGAGCTGTGCCGCATCTGGAACGTGCCAGCTGTGGGCCGGGGCGCGGCGGCCGGATTGGTATTGGCGGTTCTGGCAATTGTGGCGCGCCAGCAATTGGCTTACTGGCAAAACAGCGAGACCCTGTTTAAGGATGCCATCGCGATAACCCGAAACAATTATACGGCCGAATACAACCTGGGTTATTATTTTCAGGGCAAGGGAGAAAAATTGGAAGCGGCGAAATATTATCGCGCGGCCATCCGATTGAATCCAACTA
>Ga0265338_10004114_pt1 | contig 19928 bp, 21 predicted proteins | sample 42126metaG_FD_193579 | JGI IMG/M metagenome (GOLD analysis project Ga0265338, IMG submission 193579) | Rhizosphere microbial communities from Carex aquatilis grown in University of Washington, Seatle, WA, United States - 4-21-26 metaG | ecosystem: Host-associated > Plants > Roots > Rhizosphere...
CGACGGCTTCCCGCGCACGATGCCGCAGGCCGAGGCGCTCGACGAGCTCCTGCGCGAGCTCGACCGCGAGCTCGACGTCGTCTTCGATTTCCAGCTCTCCGACCGCGGCGTGCTCATCCAGCGGATGCTCGGGCGCGCCGCCGAGGAAGGCCGTTCCGACGACAATCCCGAGGCGATGGCGGTGCGGCTCGACCTGTACGACCGCGAGACCAGGCCGCTCGTCGACTACTACCGCACGCACCAGGCGAACGTCGTCGGCATTCACGCCGACCGCAGCGTCGACGAGGTCTTCGCGGAGATCGAGCGCTCGCTCGAGTCTGTCGAGGCGCGCGCATGATCATCCGCAAGTCCGCAGCCGAGATCGAAGGGATGGCGCGCGCCGGCACGCTCCTCGCCGAGACGCTCGCCCTCGTCGGCGAGCACCTCGAGCCGGGCGTGACGATGCGCGAGCTCGACCGGATCGCCGACGAGCACCTCGCCGCGAACGGCGCGACTCCGACCTCAAAGGGCTACAAGGGCTTCCCTGCAGCGCTCTGCATCTCGCCGAACGCGATGGTCGTGCACGGGATCCCGAACGACTACGCCGCGCGCGAGGGCGACCTCATCTCGCTCGATCTCGGCGTCACGCTCAACGGCCTCGTCGCCGACAGCGCGATCACGCTCCCGGTGGGCGAGATCTCGCCCGAGGCGCAGCGCCTGCTCGACGTGTGCCAGGACGCGCTCGCCGCCGGCATCGACCAGGCGCGCGTCGGCAACCACCTCTCCGACATCTCGCATGCCGTCCAGGTCGTCGTCGAGGACGCCGGCTTCTCGGTCGTCCGGAGCCTCGTCGGTCACGGCGTCGGCCGCTCGTACCACGAGGATCCGCAGATCCCGAACTACGGCCCGCCCGGCCGCGGCCCCGTGCTGCAGGAGGGGATGACGCTCGCGATCGAGCCGATGATCACGGCGGGCGAGCCCGACGTCTACGTCCACGACGACGACTGGTCGATCTCGTCCGTCGATGAGTCGCTCGCAGCCCATTTCGAGCACACCGTTGCCATCACGCCGGAGGGTCCCCGGATCCTCACGACGCTGGAACCGTCGGCGGCCAAGCCACCGACGTCCGGCGGGCAGACCGCGCCCACTTCGTGGGCGCCGGGCGCAAAAGCGCCTTTGCTACGATGACGCTCTTCCGCGCACGGCTCTGCCGTGCGCGTGTTCACGTCTCAACTCCGCTCCACTGAAGGGAATTTGCCTACCAAGGAAGAGAAGATCGAGGTCGAAGGCGAGGTCGTCGAAGCGCTCCCGAGCACGATGTTCCGGGTGCAGCTAGACGGGGGACATGCCGTGCTCGCGACCATCTCCGGAAAGATGCGGAAGCACTACATTCGCATCCTTCCGGGGGACAAGGTCAAGGTCGAGCTCAGCCCCTACGACCTCAGCCGTGGCCGGATCACCTACCGGCACAGGTAAACACATCATGAAAGTCCGCCCCTCCGTCAAGCCCATGTGCGAGCGCTGCCGCGTCATCAAGCGGCACGGTACGACCATGGTCATTTGCACCAACCCACGGCATAAGCAGAGGCAGGGTTAGTGGGTCTCCCCGCGATCACCCGCGGCGCCCGGCCCGCCCACACGCGGCGCGCTGCGGCGTCCTCAGTCGCGCCCGGGCTAACCAGCCCGAGCGCTCCCTGCGTCCTTGCATCGCTTGGTGTGGACGACCCAGGCATCCACGCTGATCACGAGGAGACCCACTAGTGGCACGCATCGCGGGGGTCAACCTTCCGAACCAGAAGCGGCTCGAGATCGGGCTGACGTACATCTACGGGATCGGCCAGCCGACGGCGCGCAAGGTCGCCATCGCGCTCGGCCTCGATCCCGACACGAAGATCAAGGATTTGACCGACGACGAGGTCACGAAGCTCCGCACCTACATCGACTCCGAACTCGAGGTCGAGGGGGATCTCCGGCGCGACCGGCAGCAGGCGATCAAGCGCCTCTCCGAGATCGGCGCGTACCGCGGGATCCGCCACCGCCGCGGCCTGCCGGTGAACGGCCAGCGGACGAAGACGAACGCGCGCAGCCGCAAGGGCGCGAAGAAGACCGTCGGCCGCGGGAAGAAGGCAAGCTAAATGGCTCCTCCCCGCAGAGCAGCGGCCACGAAGGGCCGCACGCGCCGTCGCGTCCGCAAGAACATCGCGATCGGCCAGGCGCACATCAAGACGAGCTTCAACAACACGATCGTCGCCCTCACCGACCGGGAGGGGAACGTCATCGCGTGGGAGTCCGCCGGTTCCGCCGGCTTCAAGGGCTCGCGCAAGTCGACGCCGTTCGCCGCGCAGGTGACGGCGGACGCCGCCGCCCGCAAGGGGATGGAGCACGGCCTCCAGAAGGTCGAGGTCTTCGTCAAGGGCCCCGGTTCGGGCCGCGAGACGGCGATCCGCTCGCTGCAGGCTGCCGGTCTCGAGATCCTGTCCGTCAAGGACGTCACTCCGCAGGCGCACAACGGCGTCCGGCCCCGGAAGCGGAGGCGCGTCTAATGGCTAGAGATCTGGGCCCGAAGTGCCGCATCTGCCGCCGCGAGGGGATGAAATTGTTCCTCAAGGGCGAGCGCTGCCTGACGGAGAAGTGCGCGATCGAGCGCCGCTCGTATCCGCCGGGTGAGCACGGTCGCGGCCGCATCAAGCAGAGCGAATACCTCCTGCAGCTGCGCGAGAAGCAGAAGGCCCGCCGCTACTACGGCCTGCTCGAGAAGCAGTTCCGCACGTACTACGAGAAGGCCGCGAAGGGCACCGGCGTCACCGGCGAGGAGCTCCTGCGGATGCTCGAGACCCGGCTCGACAATGTCGTCTACCGGCTCGGCTTCGCCGCCTCGCGCGCGCAGGCCCGTCAGCTCGTCCGCCACGGCCACTTCCAGGTCAACGGCCGCCGGGTCAACATCCCGAGCTACCAGGTGCGGCCGAACGACATCGTCACCGTGCCGCCGAGCTCCTCGGCGCAGCAGGTGATCCGCGACGCAACCGATCTCGTCTCGACGGTGGCTCCCTGGCTTCAGGCCGATCACGACGGGCTCACGGGCAAGGTGCTGAAGCAGCCCGAGCGCGCCGAGATCGACACGCCTGTCCAGGAGCAGCTGATCGTCGAGCTCTACTCGAAGTAGAAATCCAGCGCTTTTTTTGAGAAGAAGAGAAAAGAGGGAATCCGCTTGGCAACACGTGAGATGAACTTCCAGATCCCCAAGATCGTCCACGAGGACGTCGACGATCACCGCGGGGTTTTCGCAATCGAGCCGCTCGACCGCGGCTTCGGCTACACGTTCGGCAACTCGCTCCGGCGCGTGCTCCTCGGCTCGCTCGAGGGCGCAGCGGTCACCTCGGTCAAGGTCGAGGGGACGGCGCACGAGTTCACGACGCTGCCGGGCGTCCGCGAGGACGTCACCGACATCATCCTCAACCTCAAGAACCTCATCGCGCGCCTCCACGGCGAGTCGCCCGAGATCGAGGTGCACATCGCGAAGAAGGGCCCGGGCGTCGTCACGGCCGCCGATATCGAGGCGCCGGCAGATCTCGAGATCCTCAACCCCGAGCTCGAGATCGCGAACCTGTCCGACAAAGGCAGGCTCGAGATCACGCTGACGATCGGCCGCGGTCGCGGCTACGCGCCGGCGGACATGAATCGCGGCTCGCAGCACACGATCGGCGTCATCCCGATGGATTCGATCTTCTCGCCGGTGCGCCGCGTCGCATACCAGGTCGCAGATGCCCGCGTCGGGCAGCGCACGGACTACGACAAGCTGACGATCGACATCACGACCGACGGCTCGGTCGATCCGAAGGACGCGCTCGGCGAGGCGGCCGAGATCCTCATCCGTCAGCTCGCGATCTTCACCGACCTCGACCGCATCGAGGGCTTCGGTGAGGTCGATCCGATCGACGGTGGCGTCACGCCTGAGGCCGCGCTCGCGCACGGGATGGAGAACTACCCGATCGAGGAGCTCGAGCTCGGCGTCCGCTCGTACAACTGCCTCAAGCGGGTCGGGATCGAGACGGTCGGCGACCTCGTGATGAAGAGTGAGCAGGAGCTGGCGGCGATCCCGAACTTCGGCAAGAAGTCGATCGAGGAGGTGCGCGACACGCTCGCGCAGCACGGCCTCCACCTGCGCGGCGAGAACGGCTCCGGCGGCTTTCCGGAGGCCTGATGCGCCACGCTCGCACAGGGAAGAAGCTCGGCCGCGACTCCTCGCACCGGAGGGCGCTGTACTCGAACCTGACGTGCTCGCTCATCGAGCACGGCCGGATTCGCACGACCGAGGCGAAGGCGAAGGCAGTCAAGCCGTTCGCCGAGCAGATGATCACGCTCGGCCGGCGCGGCGACCTCCACGCGCGCCGTCAGGCGCTCGCCGAGCTGCGTTCCCAGGAGGTCGTCCACAAGCTGTTCGCCGACGTCGGCCCGCGGATGGCCGACCGTCCGGGCGGCTACTCGCGCATCGTCAAGCTCGGCCACCGCCAGGGCGACGCGGCCGAGATGGTCTACCTCGAGCTCGTCGACTTCGAGCCGTAACCGCCGGGGCGGCGCGGCGACCGGCTCGGGCGACTCCGCCTAGACGGTCATGAGCGGGACGGTCTCGTCCCGCTGTATGCATAGCGTCCCAGCCGGCCTTCACGGGCGACCAGCGCCACCGTCGAGAGGAAGCGCTGGAACTCTTCGTACTTGGCCGCACCTTCCATCTCGAGGAGGTCCGGCTCCGCTGCAACACGCGCTGCGTGCCAGCGCTCGGCAACGCCGACGATGTTCGCGGTGACGTCCTCGACTTGAATCGAGACGAAGCCGGCCTCGGCGAGCACCCGCTCGTACCACTCGGCAGGAGTGAAGACGAACTCCCCCATCGCCGGGCTCCGGTCGACCATCTCCTCCCGGCGCAGCGGCCCACAAACGACGACGGCGTCGGTGAACAGGAACCTGCCGCTGTCCTTCAGAACCCTCGCCCACTCCCCGAACACCGCCTCCCGGTCAACGAGGTGGTTCATGGAATCGATGCTGATGACGGCGTCGAACGATGCGTCGGCGAATGGCAGCGCTTGCTGCGCATCGTGATGGAGGAAGACGGCGCTCTCCCCAAGCTCGGCTTCCAGCGCCGCTTCGGCGGCGGCTTCAATTCCGCCCGCGTGGATGTCGATCCCGACCGACCGGCAGCCAGTAGAGCGGACGAGGAACAGAGCAGGACCGCCCGAACCGCTCGCTACCTCGAGCACGTGGCTGTCAGGCCCAATGTCCAGCTCGGCCTGGAATCGTCGGTGCTCCTCAGCAGTCGTCCAAGAGAACTGGCCGATGTCTTCACCGAATGCCGCCGCCCTGATCGCGGCATTCACCTCGTCGGCCGACCGCCGGAAGTTCCGGTCGTAGAAGCCGGTGGCGCTCGAATCCGTGGTCAAGGTCAGCGATCCTATCGGGGCGGCCATCACAGGGCCTGCCGCGTGCGCGCTAGCCTCCTGGCGTGCCGAGAAGGCTGCCAAGGCCGGCGCTGATGCCGGCGATGATCATGCCGGCGAAGGTGACGATCCCGAGCGCGCGGACGAACGTGTCGGAGAAGAACTTCCAGCGCAGATAGGCGAGCGTCAGGAGCTCGACTCCGACGACCGCGATCGCGAACGAGAGCGCGACCTGGTAGTTCGAGATGAGGAATGGCAGCGAGTGGAGGATGCCACCGATGAACGTGCCGCCTCCCGTGATTGCGCCGCGCGCCCAAGGGTTGCCACGGCCGGTCAGCTCGCCCGTGTCGGAGAGCGCCTCGGAGAAACCCATGCTCACGGCTGCGCCCATCGACGTCGCGAGGCCTGCGATGAATGCGTAGCGCGTGTCGTGCGACGCGAGCACGACTGCGAAGATCGGAGCAAGCGTGGAGAGCGAACCGTCGATCAACCCGACCATCGCCGGTTGCACGCGCTGGAGCAGGAAGCGATGCTCGTGATGGGGTTCGGTCATCAAGGTAGAGTGTAACAAGCGAGATGCAAGTTGTTAGAGCATAAGGAAGTCCTGACAAACGCAGTCAGGGTCGCCTGACGTGCGCCTCATCCTGACGCTCGAGTACGACGGTACGCCTTTCAAGGGATGGGCGGCGCAGCCCGGGCTCCCGACGGTCGAGACGGCGCTGCGGCAGGCGCTTGCCGAGACGTTTTCCTCGGTCGAGAACCTCGCCGTTGCCGGGCGGACGGACACCGGGGTGCATGCGCTCGGCCAGGTCGTCTCCGTCGACGTCGAAGGCGGTCCGCCGCCGGAGCGCGCCGCGAACGCGCTCAACCCGCGCCTACCCGACGAGATCTCGGTGACGAGCGTGGCCGAGACGAGAGAGGACTTCCACGCGCGCCACTTCGCGCGGTCACGGAGCTACCGCTACCGCCTGTTCACGCGGGCCACGCCCAGCGTGTTCGAGGTGCGACGCAGCTGGTGGGTGCCGCGCCCGCTCGACGAGGCCGCGCTCCGTGCCGCGGCTGCCGCTCTCGTCGGTGAGCACGACTTTCGGGCCTTCACCCCGACGCAGACAAGGCACGAGGTCTTCGTCCGGACCGTCGAGCGGGCGGAATGGATCCGGCGCGGCGACCACCTCGACTTCGAGATCACGGCGGGCAGCTACCTCCGCCACATGGTGCGGAGCCTCGTCGGGACGATGCTCGAGGCGCCGGAGACGATCGCGGGTCTGCTCGACGGGAGCCCGCGCTCCGAGGCCGGCGCGACGGCGCCGCCGTGGGGGCTCTACCTCGTGTCAGTCGCCTACGAGGCTTGATGCGAAATCGAGCCCCGACGGCGCCGCCGTGGGGGCTCTACCTCGTGTCAGTCGCCTACGAGGCTTGATGCGAAATCGAGCCCGCTCCTATTTCGCATCAAGCCTCTAGTAGGAACGTCGCGATCTCGCCCGGCGCCAGCTCGAGGCCGCCGTCCGTGCTCTCCTCCTCGTCCAGCCGGATCCTGCGTGCGGGGAAGCTCAGCGTCACGGTCTCGGTTTGCGGGCTCGGGTTGAAGACGCGCAAGACCACTCCGCCTCCGTCCTCGGCCTGCTTCAGACACGAGAAGACGACATCGCCGCCGATCTCGAGCGGAGCCTCGAACGGATCGCCCCGGAGGAAGTCCGTTCGATAGTCCTGGCTCGCACGGACGAGCGCCGCGTTCGACAGCTCGTCGCCGTCGAAGCGGAGCGCATACTCGAAGACGTGACGGCCACGGCACTGGCCGTCGGGGGTCGCGATGTCAGGCCCGGCCGCGCGTGGCCGCGTCGGCATGCCCGCCGGCCGCGAGATCGTGCCGACGCAGCGGAGCAGGGTCAGCCGCAGACCGTCCGCCGACGCCTCGTACTCCGGCAGTCCCTTCGTCAGCAGGACGAGCTGCCCGAGTGCGACGGCCCCGAGCGTGTGGGCCGTCGGCACCGGCGGCTCGACCCAGTCTGCGCGCGGAGGCGGCGGCGCGAGCGGGCGGCGGACGACGGCGAACTGACTTTCGGCGCGCACCGCGTCTGCGCCTTCGTCCGACCGGATGAAAACGCGGAGCCGGTGGTCGTCGGCCTGGTTCTCGACGACGGTCGTGAGCTCGATGCGGTCGGTTCCTGGGACGGCTCGGACCGTCGTCTCGATCCGAACTCCGGGCTGCTCGTGTTCGAGCACGACTGCGCCTTCGACGCTGCGCGAGGATACGAGTTCGGCCGTGCGCACCGTCCCGCCCGGGCAGAACGTGTAGAGGTCTCCGAGGTCGGGCTCATCTTCGAACGCGAGCAGCTCGGCGATCGGAAGGGGCGGCACGAGCGGTGTACCCCCGGCTATACGCGGGGGTCGCCGCGCGGAGAAGCCGTCCAGCTCGACGATCTCGCCGTAGACCTCCCGGCGCCGCCGGTACGGAAGAGTGTTCACAAAGGCGCCTCCGACTCCGAGCGCCTCGCGCTCCACGTAGTCGAGCGCGCGGTCGAGCTGCTCGTACCGGACGAGCATGTCCCGGTGCACCTCGTCGCACGAGCAGCCGCAGATCGAGTCGTGCGGATGGTTGCGGAGCAGGTCTCGCCAGGCGAGACGCAGGTCGGCTGCCGGGTATGCGTCGCCATCACGCAGCGTCCGCAGCGCGGCCGCGGTCTCGATCGTCAGCAGCCGCCGCTCCGCCCGCTCGTTCGCCTGCTTGAGGTAGATCCGCGCGGAGTTGACGCCGCGCAGGAGGTTCTGGAGCCGACTGCCGACGAGCTCCCCTTCGTGCACAGGGAGCCCGGCCGCCGAGGGCGCGTAGTCGTCGTATCGGCCGATCCGGATCGACGCGTCGAGGCTCTCCTCGAGACCTGCGACGATCTCGGGCAGCGCCGGCTCGATCGGCAGGTGGTCGGAGCCGTTCGCGAGCACGATCGTGTCCTGGCCGGCGCCGCGCAGCACCCCGCCGAAGGCCTCGACGATCCCTCGCACGCGCTCCTCCGCGTCGCGATACCACGTCAGGCGCGCGAAGTTGTCGTAGTGCGGAAGCATCTGGCATGCGACGATCTCGGCCGGTCCGGAGCGCCAGCGGAAGACGACGCCGACGTCGTCGACCTCGTCGCCCATGCCGCGGGAGAAGAGGAAGGTGCCACATCCGAAGCCGGCGAGGATCTGCGGGAGCTGCGCGGGATGGCCGAAGCTGTCGGGCATGTAGCCGGCCCCGCTCGGTTCGACGCCGAAGCGGCGGCAGACCCGGCGCCCGAGCAGGAGGTTCCGCACGAGCGACTCGCCACTGACGAGGATCTCGTCCGGCAGGACGTACGACGGGCCCGCCTCGAGGCGTCCCGCCGCCAGCAGCGCTCGCAGCCGCGCCTCGTTCTCCGGCCGCACGTCGATGTAGTCCTCGAGCACGATCGCCTGGCCGTCGAGCGTGAACGAGGTGAACGACGCGTCGCGCTCGAGCGTGTCGAGGACGCCGTCGACGACCGCGCCGAGTCGCAGCCGGAACTGCTCGAAGGGCAGATACCACTCGCGGTCCCAGTGCGTGTGCGGGACGACGAGGTACCGGAAATCGGACACCGCAGCCACCACCCGAGACCCTACTGGCGCGTGGTTACGATCGAGCCGTGCGCTTTCCGACCGTCCTCTTCGATCTCGACGGCACGGTCGTCGATTCGGGCGCGATCATCCTCGCGTCGATGCGGCATGCGACCCGCGAAGTGCTGGGCCGTGACTACTCCGACGAGGAGCTCATGCAGGCGGTCGGCGGCCCCGGCCTCGAGGCGCAGATGCAGGCGCTCGCGCCCGAGCACGTCGAGCGGCTCGTCGACGTCTACCGCGCGCACAACATCCCGCTCCACGACGAGCTCGAGGCGTGTCTCGGGATGGAGGACGTCCTCGTGCGGCTGCGTGAGGATGGCCGCCGGCTCGGCGTCGTCACGGCCAAACGGCGCGACACGGCTCAGCTCGCGTTCGACCGCGTCGGGCTGGGCCACTTCTTCGAGACGGTCGTCGGCGGGGACGAGACGGAGCGCCACAAGCCCGATCCCGAGCCGCTCCTCCTCGGCGCCGAGCGCCTGGGCGCGGATCCGGTGACGACCGCCTACGTCGGCGACTCCCCGTTCGACGTCCGCGCCGCGAAGGCAGCAGGAATGTTCGCCGTCGCCGTGACGTGGGGCCGCATCCATGAGCGCGAGCGTCTCGAAGCCGAGGAGCCGGATGCGATCGTCGACACCGCCGAGGAGTTGCTTGCCGTCCTCCTATAAGAAGTCACTTCGGAGACAAGCACGGGCCGACCGGACGCGCTCGTCGGCGCGATCCGGCGTCCTCGGTCGCACCCGTAGCCTCCGGCTACGAATGCTCCCTGCGTCCTTGTCTCGCACTCGACGAATCACGCCCGGTCAGCGCGTGGTCTCCCCGAAGTGACTTCTGAGACCCGCGCCGCCGAGCTCCGCGAGGTCCTCGGTCGCGCTCTTGTCGCGTACCACGTCGAGGACGCGCCGATCATGGAGGACGCGGCGTACGACGCGCTCTACGACGAGCTCGTCGCGCTCGAGGAGGAGCATCCGGAGCTCGTCACCGCCGACTCGCCGACCCACCGCGTCGGTGGGTTGTCGGACCGCTTCGAGAAAGTGCAGCACCTCGAGCCGATGGGGTCGCTCGAGAAGGTGACGACCGACGAGGCGCTCGGCAAATGGGACGCCGACGTGCGCAAGCGGCTTGGCACCGACGAGCCCGTTGCCTATCTCCTCGAGCCGAAGATCGACGGCCTCGCGGTGAACCTGACGTACGAGAACGGTGTGCTCGTGCGTGGGGCGACGCGCGGGGACGGCGTCCAGGGGGAAGACGTCACGCGCAACATCCGCACGATCAAGGCGATCCCACTACGGCTGACCGGGGATGCGCCCGCGGTGATCGAAGTGCGCGGCGAGGTCTACCTCCCGCTCAGCGGCTTTCGGGAACTGAACGAGCGCCTCGCCGGGACGACGCAGAAGCTCGCGCCCAACCCACGCAACGCCGCCGCGGGAAGCCTCCGCCAGAAGAACGCGGCGATCACGGCCGCCCGCCCGCTCTCGATCTGGGTCTACGGCGCCGGGCATCGTGACGGCGTCGAGTTCGAGACGCAATCGCAGATGCTCGCGTGGCTGCGCGAGCGTGGACTGCGGACGAACCCGTTCGTCGAGCGCTTCGAGTCGATCGACGACGTCGCCGCCGCATGCGTGGAGTGGGAGAAGCGGCGGCTCGAGCTCGACTACGAGATCGACGGCGTCGTGATCAAGGTCGACTCACTCGACCAGCAGCGCCGGCTCGGCGTCCTCCACCAGCGGCCGCGCTGGGCGCGCGCGTACAAGTGGGCGCCGATGACGGCCGTGACCCGGCTGCTCGAGATCCGCATCCGCGTCGGCCGCACGGGCGCGCTCAATCCCTGGGCGATCATGGAGCCGGTGCAGGTCGGCGGCGTCACCGTCACGCGGGCGACGCTCCACAACGAGGAGGACATCAACCGCAAGGGCATTCGCGCGGGCGACGACGTCATCGTCCAGCGCGCCGGCGACGTCATCCCGCAGATAGTCGGCCCGGCGGGGCCGCATCGGCGCGGCACGAAGGAGTTCCGGATGCCGACGCACTGCCCGTTGTGTGGAACCGAGGTCGTCAAGCCGGAAGGCGAGGCGATGCATCGCTGCCCGAATCGCGCGTGCCCGTCCCGTGGCCTCGAGACGCTCATCAACTGGACGGGCGTCGCCGACATCGACGGCGTCGGCGAGCAGACGATCCGCATCCTCTGGGAGAAAGGCCTCGTCCGGTCCCTGCCCGATCTCTACCGCCTCACGAAGGAGCAGTTGCTCGAGCTCGAGGGCTTCGCGGAGATCTCCGCGACCGCCGCGATCGAGTCCATCCAGCGGTCGAAGAAGGCGCCGTTCTCGCGTGTCCTGCTCGGTCTCAACATCCCGGGGATCGGCTGGGTGCTGGCGCGCAACCTCGCCGGGCACTTCGGGACCGTCGACCGGCTCATCGCGGCGGCTCCGGAGGAGGTCGCCGAGGTCGAGGGCTTCGGCCCGGACCGCGCCGAGGACGTCGTCGACTGGTTCGCCGACGAGCAGAACCGCGCCCTCGTGCAGGAGTTGCGCGACCTCGGCCTGCGCTTCGAGGCGGGGGCGGAGGAGCGGCCGAAGGAAGGCCCGCTGACGGGCAAGACCTACGTCATCACGGGCACGCTCGAGCGTTTCTCCCGCGACGAGGCGAAGGCGCGGCTCGAGGCGCTCGGCGCGAAGGTCACGGACTCGGTCTCGGCGAAGACGACCGGCCTCGTCGTCGGCGAGGAGCCGGGCGCGTCGAAGCTGACGAAGGCGCAGAAGGCCGAGGTGCCGATCCTCACGGAGGCCGATCTCCTCGCCCTGCTCGGCGAGGCTTAGCTCTTAGGAGCCGCTCTTCGCCGCGCGCGCGAGCACTTCGGCGAAGGCGTCCTGGGTCCGTTGGGCGGCAAGGATCTTGACCGGGTTCCCGTTCTCGACGACGGAGAAGACGAAGCGGTTGCCGACGAGGCCCGAGAGGCACGACGCGTTGTCGGTCGTGCCTGTCTTCGCGCGGACGAAGTCGTACGCAGGGGTGTTCCGCATCCGATATACGAGCGTCCCGCTCACGCCAGCGATCGGCAGCGACTTCGTGAGGTAGGGGCGGAGGTCGGGATCGAGCCACATCCGGCGGAGCACGTCGGCAAGACCGGCGGCCGTCCAGCGGTCGATGCGCGAGAGCCCCGAGCCGTCAACCATCCGGATCCCCGGCAGGGGTAAGCCGGCCGTGGAGAGCAGCGCTCGCGTCTCCGCCGCCCCGGCACTCGCCGTGCCTGCGCCGCGCTGCACGGCGCCGACCTCCTTCAAGAGCATCTCGGCGGTGAAGTTGTCGCTGTACAGGTCCATGTAGCGGACGAGAGAACCGACCGGTGGCGAGTAGACGTAGCCGAGCGCGGTCGCGGTCGCGGCGGCGACGCCGGTTTGCGCAGGCCCGCGCACGGACACGCCCGCGTCGACGAGGTCGCGCCGGAAGAGCTGCGTCGCGTAGAGCGCCGGCTGTGTCTCCTCGCGCCCGTCCCAGCCGCGGTCGACGATGAGCGCCGATAGCGCCGGCGACTCGTGGAGGTAGAACTCTTGCTTCCAGCCGGCACCGACGCGACGTGCATCGAACCACGACTCGTCGCCGATGACGCGTCCGTTGATGCGCGTGATGCCGTCGCGCGCGACCTGATGCGCGAGCGACCGCAGTTCGGCCGCCGAGAGAGTCGGGTCGCCGTAGCCCTTGAGGACGATGTCGCCCTTCCACGTGGCGCCGTTCTGCGTTCCGTCGCCGAGCACGTCCGTCTCGATCTGGAACGCCGGTCCGAGCGCGGCGAGTGCCCCGTACGTCGTCGCGATCTTCTCGTTCGAGGCCGGATGGAGCGGCCGCCCGGCGTGGAGCGAGAAGACGACACTCCCGGTCCGGAGGTCGTAGACGACGGCGCCCGTCTTCGCCGGCTTGATCTTCTTCGCGTGGAGCGCCGCCGCGAGTTGCTCGGCGAGCGGCGTGCTGCCGCCTATCGCGGCCGGGACGAGCAGCAGCGCGAGCAGAGCCCCGCAGACGAAAAGGCGAACGAGTCGGCGCATGCTGCCCAGTCTCGCGCGCGGCTCAGACGATTCCCGAACGGACTGCGTAAACCGCCGCCTGGATCCGATTGTCGATCTGGAGCTTCATGAGGATGTTCGAGATGTGGTTCTTGACCGTCTTCGGGCTGATGTGGAGCTCGGCGGCGATGAGCGCATTGTCCTGCCCGTTCGCAATGAGCTTCAGCACCTCGATCTCGCGGTCGGAGAGCTCGGTGCGAATGAGCGCCTCGATTCCCGAGTGCGCGCTCGTCGCGCGCACGCGCTGGAGCACCTTCCCGGCGATGTGCGGGGAGATCAACGCCTCGCCCCGGGCCGCGGCCCGAATCCCAGCGACGAGCTCGTGGATCGAGGAGTCCTTCAGAAGGTAGCCGCACGCGCCGGCGAGGATCGCATCGGTGACGTCGCTGTCCTCGTCGGAGACCGTCAGCACGACGACGCGCGTGAGCGGCGCGATCTCCGCGATGTGCCGGGTCGCCTCGACGCCGCCCATCCCCGGCATGTTGAGATCCATCACGACGACGTCGGGCGAGAGGTCGCCGACTTGCGCGACAGCCTCGGCCCCGGTCGCCGCCTCACCGACGATCTCGAGATCCTGCTCCTCGAGGAGGCTCCGCAGGCCGGTGCGGAAGAGATCCTGGTCGTCGGCGAGGAGCACGCGAAGCGCGTCCGCCGACCGCGTGTCCTCCGTCTCGATGTGCGCCGTCACCGCGAACCCCCTTCCGCGGGGCGAAGTGTGCCACACATCGGACACGACCCCAGGTTCTCGACTCTTCGGGTCACCACGTTGGCCCACGAAAGGCGTGAACCTGTGCCCGTGACTCTCTTAGTAGACGGTGATGGTCACGGTGCGCCGGCCCCACTTGGCGCACTGCGCGTACGTGGAGTACCAGAGGTCGATGATGTTGCCCTTGATTCCGCCGCCGACGTCGGCAGCGATTCCCTTCCCGTAGCCGGGGATGTAGAGCTTCGTCCCGAGCGGGATGACGGTCGGGTCGACGGCGACGATGCCGGGCCCGACCGGCAGGCCGCTCGCCGTGGTTCCCTTGAGGATGTAACACGTCGCGCTCACGACCATCTTCCGGCCGCCCTTCGGCGGCGGCTGTGGTGGGGTGCGGCCGTGCCCGACCTTCCGCGACTTCTGGGTTGCGGCCTGCGCGCTCGAAAGCAGTCCCGCGGTCTCGGCCGCGCCCGCGCCGGTGCGGAGGGATGCGACGTACGACGACTTGCTCGCGGCTGCGCGCGTGAGGCTTTGCTCGGCCGCGAGGGCGGAGGCGAGCGAGCGGGCCAGCCGCTTCGCGTCGGAGGTGAGCGTTCGCCGCGCGCGGAAAAGCCGGCGCTCGGCGGCGCGCGTCGTGGCGACGACCCGCGTGTTCTCGGCGGCGCTCAGTTTGAGGTCGTCGAGCTCACGCAGGCCTTTCCTCAGGGAGCTGGCACCGAACACGACAGCGAGCGGATCGACCTCGCCCTGTTCGTAGATCGTCCGGAGTTGGAAAGCCAGCTGCCGCTGCGAGGCCGCGAGCGTGACGCGGGCCGCGCGCAGCTCCGAGCGAAGCGCCCTGCGCTCTCGCCGGAGCCTTGCCGCCCCGGTCGCGAGGTACGCGACGCGGGCTTGCGACGCCTGGAGCCGACTGTCGAGCGCGTAGAGCTCGAGCAGCGCCTGGTGCTCGCGGCTGCCACGGCTCGAGGCCGCCGCGGCCGGGTCGGCCGTCTGCGAGGCAAGCGCGGACGACGCTGCGACGAGCCCGACGGCGAGCGCGAGGCCCGCGAGCCTGCCCGTCCGTGATCCGAGTCGGTGTGCCACGGCGGCGTGGACCGTAACCCAACTCGAGTTTGTGCGAGCGACCGGCCGCCGCTCCCACAAACGCTTTGTGCCAAATTGCAGCTATTTTCGCGTCGGTTGTCCGTCCGACCGTCCGTCGGGGCTGTTATTGTCCTGAGCTTGTGACGGTCCGGAGGACGTCATCCGCACGCTGAAGCGGCAGGTAGCGGCCTCAGTGCTGCTAGCAGGTCTGCTGTGCGTCGCAGTCGCGGCGGCGTCGGCGGCACCCCCGATCTCTGCGAAGCGGGCCGAGGCGCAGCGTGTGCTCGCGCAGCTCCAGCAGCTCGACTCGTCCGCGCAGGTCGCGAACAGCCGCTACCAGCTCGCCACCGCAAAGCTACAGCTCGTCAAACAGCAACTCTCCGAGAACAGGCAGGCGCTCGGCGTAGCGCGCGGCAACCTCGGCGCCGCGCAGAAGGCCCTGGCCCAGCGGCTCGTCGCGGTCTACACGTCGCAGGACAGCCAGTCGTCCCTCGCGGTCATCCTCGGCGCGAAGAGTCTCAACGACCTCGTCACCCGGCTGGAAGGTCTCAACACGCTCACAAATCAGAACTCGTCGATCGTCACGCAGGTCAGGTCGTACGAGCGCGCGATCGTCCGCCACCGGCAGCTCCTGCACCGCGCAAGACGCTCCGTCGGCCGCCTCGTTCTCGAGCGCGCCGCCGCGAAGCACGCGATCGACGCGAAGATCACCGCGGAGCAGCGCCTCTACAACTCCGTCCGCTCCGAGATCGCGCAGCTCGAGGCGGCACAGCTCGCCAACCAGCTCGCCGCGGAGCGGCAGGCCCGGTCGGCAGTGGTCGCGCAAAAGACACTGACGGAGCTCGGCGGCGGGTTCATCGGCGACGGGAATCTCCCACCCGAGCGCTACAGCGGAGCCGTCGGGATCGCGATGCGGTACCTCGGCGTGCCGTACGTCTGGGGCGGCGCGAGCCCGAGCGGCTTCGACTGCTCGGGGCTCGTGATGTACGTCTACGAGCAGCTCGGCGTCCAGCTACCGCACTACACCGTCTCGCAGTACAGCTATCCGAACGCGGTCCACCCGTCGCGGTCGCAGCTTCAGCCGGGAGACCTCGTCTTCTTCGCCGGGCTCGGCCACGTCGGGATCTACATCGGCAACAACCAGTTCATCCACGCGCCGCATACGGGAGCGAACGTGGAGATCGACAGCATGACCGGCTGGTACTCGGACGAGTACTACGGCGCGACCCGCATCCTCGGCTAGCCGGCTCCGGCTCACGCCGGGCGGAGATCGGCGCCGCCGCCGCCGGCCAGACGCGGGCTATCAGCCCTCGTAGAGCTGGTCGATCTCGGCGGCGAAGTGGTCGTGGATGACCCGCCGTCGCAGCTTGAGCGTCGGCGTCACCTCGCCCTCCTCGAGTGAGAACTCGCGCGGGACGATCGCGAACTTCTTGATCTGCTCGACGCGGACGCGGTCGCGGTTTACCTCGTCGACGACCTCCTGCGCGAGCTCTCGCGGATCGCGGCCGCTCGATGCGACCTCGGCCTCGTCGAGCGTCAGGAGCGCGGTGACGTACGGCCGCCGGTCCCCGACGACGATCGCCTGCGAGATGAAGCGCGACGACTTGAGCGCGTTCTCGATGTTCTGCGGAGAGATGTTCTTGCCGCCGGCGGTGATGATCAGATCCTTCTTGCGGTCGGTGATCTTGAGGAAGCCCTCGGCGTCGATCTCGCCGACGTCGCCGCTCGCGAACCAGCCGTCGTCGCTGAGCACGGCCGCCGTGGCCTCGGGATCCTTGTAGTAGCCGGCGAAGATCGAGTCGCTGCGGATGAGGATCTCGCCGTCCTCGGCGAGCTTGACCTCGCAGTCGTCGACCGGCCGCCCGACGGTCCCGATCCGGAAGTCTGCCGGGTCGTTCGCGGTCGCCGAGCTCGCGGTCTCGGTCAGGCCGTAGCCTTCGATCACCGGCACGCCCATGGCGTGGAAGAACTCCATCACGTCGACCGAGAGCGGAGCCGCGCCGGACACGCCGAGGCGGAGCTTGCCACCGAGCCGCGCGCGCACCTTTGCGAAGACGAGCTTGTCGGCGAGCTTGTGCTGAAGGGCGAGCCACGGCCACGGCTTGCTGCCCGCGCGCTCGACGCGGCTCACGCGTCCGCCAACGGAGACCGCCCAGAGCCCGATCCGCCGCCGGAGCCCTCCCGCCCGCTCGATCTCGCCGAGCGCGTTCGCGTGGATCTTCTCGTAAACGCGCGGCACGGCGGGGAGGACGGCAGGCTGCACGGCCGCGAGCGCCTCTGGCACGCGCGCGACGTCGGCGACCGCGGCGATCGTCGCGCTGTGATTGCTCGCGGCCTGGTGCGCGAGACGCGCGTAGCTGTGCGCCATCGGGAGGAAGAGAAGCACGACGTCACCGGGCTGCTCGAGCGCCTCGCGAACTTTCGTCGCCGCCGTGACGAGGTTCTTGTGCGTGAGCATGCACCCCTTCGGCGGGCCGGTCGTTCCCGACGTGTAGATGAGCGTCGCGAGGTCGTCTTCGGAGACCGGTTCCGGGTGGAGGTGCTTCGAGGCGCGACCCTCGGCTTCGAGCTTGTCGAGCAGGTCGAACGGAACGATCTCGCGCAACGCCGGCAGCGAGCCGCGGACGGACACGAGCTTGCGTGCCTGCTCGTCGTTCTCCGCGAAGGCGAGCACGGCCTCGGAGTGCTCGAGCACGTAGGCGCACTCCTTCGCCGAGCTCGTCGGATAGAGGCCGACGACGACGGCGCCGATCGACATGATCGCCCAGTCGAGCAGGATCCAGTCGACCGACGTCCGGGAGAGAACCGCGACCGAGTCGCCGTGGCGCACACCGTGCGCGAGCAGTCCGCGTGCGAGCGCGTCGATCCGCTCCGTCGCCTCGTTCCAGGGCACGGGGCTCCAGCCCTCCGGCCCCTCCTCGAGGTACGCGGGTGTTTCCGGCGCGTTGCGAACGGCTTCGCGCCAGAGCTCGGGCGCGGTGCGCCGCTCCATGTGTCAATCGTAGACCGGAGGAGAAGACCCGTACGACTAGAATTCGCCTTTCCCATGCGGACGATCTGGAACGGATCCATCAGCTTCGGCCTGGTCAACATTCCCGTAGGCCTCGCGCTCGCTACTCAGCGGCAGGACGTGTCGTTTCGCACCCTCCACCGCGAGTGCGGAACGCCGATCAAGCAGAAGCGCTGGTGTCCGGTCCACGAGCGCGAGGTAGAGGCCGACGAGCTCGTCAAGGGCTGGGAGTTCGCGAAGGGCCAGTACGTCCTCGTCGAGGAGTCCGACCTCGAAGCCGTCGCGCTGACGCGGTCGCAGTCGATCGCGATCCTCCGCTTCGTCCGTCTCCAGGACGTCGATCCCGTCTTCTGCGACCGAAGCTACTACCTCGCGCCGGCCGAGGCCGATGCGCAGCGCAAGCCGTACGTCCTGCTGCTGCGCGCGATGGAGGAGTCGGGCATGGCCGCGGTCGGGAAGTTCGTGCTGTGGGGCAAGGAGAACCTCTGTCTCATCCGGTCGCAGGAAGGCGCGCTCGTCCTCGAGACGCTGTTCTTCGCCGAGGACGTCCGCTCGAAGAAGGAGATTGAGGACGTCGTCCGCGAGACGGTGGTCGCCGAGGCCGAGCTCCAGCTCGCCGGTCAGATCATCTCGAGCCTGTCCGGCGAGTGGACACCGGCGGATTTCGCGAACGACTACCGCGAGGATCTCAAGCAGATGCTCGAGGCGAAGCTCGCCGGCCACGAGGTCGTTTCACCGGAGCCGGTCGCCGAGACGCCGGTGATCGACCTGATGGAGGCGCTCCGCCAGAGCGTCGTCGACGCGCAGGGTCGCCGCGCAGCGAAGGGCTCCGAGAACGGGAAAGCCGCCCCGAAGAGCGGCTCCCGGTCACGCAAGACGCCTGCGCGCAAGGGCGCGTAGCGTCGAACCTTCTAGCTAGGCGGCGTTCGCCTGCGACGTCGCCTGCAACTGGGCCTGGAACAGGTACTTGTCGATCTTCCCCTGGTAGATCGGCACGCCCTCTTCGACGCAGACTCGGATCACTTCCTGCCGGTCGAGTCCGAGCTCCTCCGACAGTTCATCGGGCGTGAGGTGATTCGCCATCGAGTCTCCTTTTCCGGAACGAAAAAACCCGCCGCGCACACTGCGCTGCGGGTTAGCTCGTACCCTCGCTTGTCGACACTGCAGGCTTCACGCGGCCTGCCTCTTCAAAACATCCATTGAGCAAAGAATATGCCCTAGTGATGACGGAGAGCAAACAACGTCTTTACGAATTCGATGAGCGTGAGCTTCTCGTGGACGGCGCGCGGCTTCGTTACGCGGCTTCAGGTAACGGGCCGGCGATCGTCCTCGTGCACGGGCTCGGCGGCACGATCGAGAACTGGCGCGGGCTCGCGCCGGCGCTCGCGCGGAGCCACCGGGTGCTCGTTCCCGACCTGCCGGGGCACGGACACTCCGCGCCGTTGCCTGAGGCCGCGCACCTCGACGACTTCTCCGACGCGGTTTGCGCAATGGCCGACGCTGAGGGGATCGGCAGCGCCGTGTGGATCGGGCACTCACTCGGCGGCACGGTTGCGCTGCGCGCCGCGGTGCGGAGGCCCGACGCAGTGCGCGGCGTCGTCCTCGCAGCGGCGGCGGGAATCGGCTCGTCGACGCGCCTCGGCCGCGTCACCGTCACCCTGCTCGGTCTCACCCAGCCCGGCAAGGCGATCGCTCCGTTCCGGCACACGTTGGCGGGCTCGCGCCTCGGGCGCCGCCTCGCGTTCGACTGGTGGGGAGTGGGGGACGCGGCCGCGCTCGAGCCTGAGCTCGCGGAGGGCTTCTTCGAAGGGCCGGCGCACCATACGAAGACACGCCAGGCGGGACGTGCGCTTCTCGCCGCCGACCCGCTCGACGGGCTGGAGCAGATCGCGTGCCCGGTGCTCTGCCTCTGGGGCGCGCGCGACAAGTGGGTGAAGCTCGACGACGGGATCGAGTACGCGCACCGCCTCGGCGCGCCGCTGCGGACGATTGCGGGGTGCGGCCATCTCCTGATCGGCGAGCGCCCCGAAGTCTGCCTCGCGGCGATCGAGGAGTTCGTC
>Ga0265338_10004115_pt1 | contig 19926 bp, 11 predicted proteins | sample 42126metaG_FD_193579 | JGI IMG/M metagenome (GOLD analysis project Ga0265338, IMG submission 193579) | Rhizosphere microbial communities from Carex aquatilis grown in University of Washington, Seatle, WA, United States - 4-21-26 metaG | ecosystem: Host-associated > Plants > Roots > Rhizosphere...
ACTGACTCACCGTGGTGCTAAAGGTTACGCTATCAACGGCCGCGCCGAGGCTGCCGAAGGGAGAACCCGCGCCGGCAGTGGCGGCCACAGTGAAGGTGCGCGGCCCGAATGTCTTGGAGCGTCCCCCGGAGTCGGTGGCGATCACCGTCACCGCATGCGTGCCGAGCGAGAGCGACGATGTGGAATAAGACATTCGATAGCCGGAATAGGTATAGGCCGCGTTGTGGTAAACCGCGGCCACTTCGGGCCGGGCAATCCCCAGTGTGGGCGGGCCAATCGAAAGGCCATCGATATAGACGGTCACGTTGCTGAGCGGCGCGCCATCCTGCGGATCGGCAACCCATCCGGCAATGTCGACCGAACCCGGCTGGCCCACTGTGGTGCTGAATGTTACGCTGTCCACGGCCGCGCCAAGGCTGCCGAAGGGCGATCCGGCACCGGCAGCGGCAGCGACAGTGAAGGTGCGCGGCCCGAATGTTTTTGACAATCCGAATGAATCAGTGGCGATCACTGTGACGTTATGCGTGCCGACCGAGAGCGACGATGCAGGATAAAGAAGCTTGTACCCGGAGAGCAGGTAGGAGTTGTTATCCCTGGCAGCGGCCACTGAAGGAAACGCAATCCCCAGCGTTGGCGTGCCGATCGAGGTCCCGTCGATGTAAACCGTCACGTTGCTAAGGGGCGCACCATCCTCTGGATCGGCAACCCATCCGCTGATCTCCACCGAGTCGGACTGGCTCACTGTGGTGCTGAAGGTTACGCTATCGATGGCGCTGGCAAGGTTCCCGAGGGGCGGCTGCGCGGTTACAGTCTCAGTGGCATCCGCCTGGGTGAGCCCATCCGGAATGTCTGTGGCCGTGTAGGAGTAGCTGCCGGGAGTGTTAAACGAAGCCAGACTGCCGAACGTCGCGACGCCGCTTGAAGCCGTCGCCGTGTACACCTTGGAATAACTGTTCGGTCCGGTGACGGTCAGCGTAACCGTCGCGCTGGAGGTGGTCTCCACACTGTTGTGTACGTCCTCCACGCTTATCACGACGATTCCCGGAGCCTTCCCCGCACCCAGGCTGGCTGCCGGCGGTGTGGTGAACGCAAGATGAGGCGCGATAACAGTCTCAGTGGCAACCGCCTGAGTGAGCCCATCCGGGCTATCTGTGGCTGTGTAGGAGTAGCTGCCGGGAGTGTTAAACGAAGCCAGACTGCCGAACGTCGCGACGCCGCTTGAAGCCGTCGCCGTGTACACGTTGGAATAACTGTTCGTTCCGGTGACGGTCAGAGTTACCGCCGCGCTGGGGGTGGTCACAAACTGGTTTTTGAAGTTCTCCACGCTCACCAAGACGGTTCCGGGAACCTGGCCTGTCACCAAGACAGCCGGCGGCGGCACGTAAAACGCAAGATGGGGTGCGACGACAGACTCTATGGCAACTACCTGTGTGAGCCCATCCGGGATGTCCGTAGCCGTGTACGAGTAGCTGCCGAGGGTGCTCAGCCGTGCGAGGCCGTTGAATGTCGCCGTGCCGCTTGAAGCCTTTGCCGTGTACACCTTGGAATAACTGTTCGGTCCGGTGACGGTCAGCGTGAACGTCGCGCTGGAGGTGGTCATCACGTTGTTGCTTGCGTCCTCCACGCTTACCGCGACGGTTCCCGGATTGTGACCCGTCATCAGATTGACCGGCGGCGGCTGGGTAAATCCAAGATGAGGTTCAATCGCGTTTCCGACGAGTTGAATGGCCTGGGTCGCCTCGATACTCGGGTTAAGGCTGTTGTCAGTCAGCGTTAGCGTGCCGGAGTAGTTTCCCAATTCGGTTGGGCTAAAGTCTTCGGCATAGACGCAGCTTGCACCCACAGCCAGTGTGCCGGCCGTTGAACTGCTGTTCAATTTGGGGCAGGTGGTGGCGGCGTCCAGCGTGAAGCCGCTGGAGATACCTGGATTTCTGCCGGAGGCCGGGACAGCAAAGGTGAGATCGGCGTTGCCGTGATTGAAAACGGTCGTATACGGGCCTGCACTGGTTGAGCCGACGGTCGTGTCTGGGAATTCCAGGCTTGGAGGATCCTTGAAGTCCAGTCCGACTAACTCGCTATAACCCCCGTCATAGATGTTCCCGATGGGGAGAAACAGGTTTCCCCATTCGTCAACAGTAAAGCCCTGAATGCTAGAAAGGCTTCCGATGGAAAGCACTTGGGGAAGGGTTATTGTCTTGACGTAGCCGCCGGCGGCCAGAACCTCAATTATTGAATAACCATTACCGCCGTATTCGTATAATTCGAGAACGTAAAGGTTGCCGTTACCGTCTATGGCCAAGCCGGAGATGGGGGTAAAGCCAATGCCAAAGATCTTCACCGTGGAGTAGCCTCCTGCTGCCATAATCTCCTCTACCCTATTCGAGGGCCCAACGATGAAGATATTGCCTTTGCCGTCCACCGTCAGACTGGTGATGTCCTGACAGGACACTGTCTTTACTGTGGTGTAGTCGCCTGCGGCAAGAATCTCCTTGATCGGATGGCTCGTCGTGTCGCAGTATTCGCCTGTTTCGAAGAAGAAGAGATTGCCGTTTCCGTCTACGCCAAGTCCCGAGGGGGATTGGACGGGAATGCTCAGGGCCTTCATCGTTTGGTATCCGCTCGCCGCTACGAGCTCAAGAACTTCATTTTCATCGGAATTATCGGCAAGGAACAGATTGCCAGCCCCGTCCAATGCCAGCGCGTTAGGATGGATGCCAGTCGCCAGCGTATTGATCGTTTTGTATCCGCCAGCAGCTATGATTTCGTTCACCGTTCCAGTGCTCTGGTCGACATAGAAGACATTATCGTTTGCATCTACGATCGGGGTCCAGATATCGGGTCCGGTCGTCAAAGCCTTTTGCGGGGCCGGCACGAAAAGTGCCTGCGAGCCGGTGCCTGTGCCTTGCAGGTAGGCTGTCGCAAGCGCGTTGGCCGGCGATGCTTGGTCGAGCAGAACCACCGCGCCCAGGCGTGCCCCAGAAGCTTCTGGCGTGAAACTTACATCGACGGTGCACGTATCGTCCGCCGAATAAGTATGACTGGTTCCGTTGCTCGTGCAGGTCCCGGTTCCGGCATCCGTGAAGTCCAGGTTGTTCGCTCCTTGCGTCAGCACCTGGGGTACGGCGATTTCACCGCCGGACGTAAAGGTGAAGGTGAAGGTCATGGTGGCCGGCGTGCCAGTGTTCACGGCCACCGATCCTGAATTCACACCTCCAAGGAAGATCTCCTTAACTGCATTATCGCCGTCATCCGCAACAACGACATTGCCGTTTATGTCCACCGCCGCGGCCGCCGGCGTGCTAAAGCCCGTCCCCACCGTGAACACCTCGGAAGCGGATGACACCTGGCCGCTAACGGCGACTATCTCCTTGATCGCGTTGTTGCCCTGGTCGGCGACAAAGACGTTTCCGCCACCGTCAACCCCGACGTTGCTGGGCGCGGAAAATCCGCTGCCAATTACAGCAACTGCCGAGCCCGACGTGACCTGGCCGTTGACGGCCACGATCTCATCCACGGCATTGTTGCCGGTGTCGGCCACAAACACGTCGCCGCTCGCGTCGATTGCCACGCCAGCCGGCGCCGAGAACCCGCTGCCAACCGTATTCACGGCTGATGTACTTGAAACCGTGCCGCCGACGGCCATAACTTCCTTCACCGCGTTGTTGCCAGTGTCGGCGACGAACACATCGCCGCTCGGGTCAACCGTCACGCCCGAGGGCGCGCTGAACCCGCTGCCCACCTTGACGACCCTGGATCTCGGCGAGATCTGGCCGCTAACTGCCACAATTTCCTTCACCGCGTTGTTGCCGGAATCGCCGACAAAGACGTTACCGTTCGAGTCCACGGCTACTCCGGCAGTCTTGGAGAACCCGGTCACAGTTATGACGGTCGAGCTCGACGAGACCCGGCCATTGATGGCGACGAACTTATACACTGCACCGGCGCTGGAGTCGGTGATGAACACATCGCCAACCGAGTCCACGGCTATCGCTGACGGCGAGTATCCGGTCTCCAGGATGCTGACCACGCCGCTGAAATGCACAGTCTGCGCCCACAGCCCCGATGCGAAGCCAGCCAGGCATGCGATGAGGCTGACATGGAGACGTAAATGAGGGAGACAACGCGCCGAGAAGCAAGGAGAACAAGAAGTCATTGGGCGGACGGAGAAACGAAAGAGGTTCAAAGGGTCGGATTTCAAAACGACAAGGGCATTGGCTGAAAAGAACCATTGGAACGCAAAGTCAATCTGGGCGCGCACCCAAGAGCTGACAGAATGGATAATCTCGAGATGGCCCCCGCTGGAATCTCTATGAAACGAGAGATCAAGGAACGTGAGCGAAGCGGGGCTCTCGGACCCAGAGCGGAGAATCTCGCGCAGGGCGGGCTCTACGAAGAGCGGGATCTGCGTCTGACGCTTCTCCCAACGTGAAATAGTTCTGGTGGTCACACTGAGCTTCTGTGCAAGCACTCGCTATGTAAACTGCTGTCTCGCCTCCATGAGAAGGTTCAAAGGATCGGGATTGCTTACAAGAGAGATGGGCATATCAGATGACAGTACGTCCTGTTTTTGTCCCAGAGTCTACATATTTAGCGCTGGAATTCCGGGATGCAGCTGTCCATGTGGAGGAGACTTGCGACCTGGCCAGGTCTGCCCACAACTTTTTGCGTCTATCTCATTTTTTCAACACTTTTGCAAACAATCACCAAGCACAAGGGGCGTTCGCCGCGGCGAACGCCCGTTGCTTGTCCGCGGCTTTCGCCGGCGCTAGAAGTGGCCGTGATCGCCGTCGCCGCCGAACAGGTCCGACATGACCTGCACGTCAGAGTCGCATGCGTGGTTAAGGCAAGGCAGGCCGAAGCCGGACTCCATCGACTTCAGCAGCGAGTAACTGCTGTAGAAGTTCTGACTTTGAACGCCTTGCTTGCCGTAGTTTGTCTGGACCGTGAGAACCACGCGGTTCTGGTTCTGGGATGGAAAGAGCCCGGTAAGCTGCGTGGTGCTGCCGCTGTAGTCGTTCTCATCCCATACAATCACGATCGCGTTGCGTCCAAATTGCCACGCGGGCGATGCATGAATAGCCCCCACCAGCCGCTCAATCGTGGTATCGCCCTGTTGAATGAGGCCGGGGTTCAGTCCAACCTGCGTGCCGTAGGTGTATCCGCTGTCGTTTTGGCCGTAGTCAAACGCGCAATAAGCGTCACTGTTGCCGCGGCCATGCTGGTCGTCGCACTGGTTCGGCACAATGAATGCAAAGTCCGGCACTTTCCCGGTCTGCAAATCGGCATAGAGACCCTGCGGCCCATCGAATCCGACCGAATTCGCCAGGCTATTGTCGCGATCGTATCCGTTTTGGACGTTGGCGAAGTAGGCAAATGGATTGTGCTTCACCGCGTAAAGCTGCACGACACTGGACGAAGTGAGCGGCGCCAGCGTCGAGAAATTCGTCAGGTTCGTCGACGTCCCGTTACTGTAGTTGACGCCATAGACCGAACCCAGCGGCAGGCTTTCCTGATATGACTTCCATCCCTTGCCCGCTTCGTCAAGCTGGTCGGCAATTGTCTTGCCTTTGGTGGGCGCGGCCTGGACCGATTTCACTCCGTCGATGTCGGCGAGGGCGACAAACGGGCCGCCCACTTCGTTCCAGACATCGACCGCAGGTGTCGCGGCGTCGGTGCCGGTACCTGAAATTGGACAGATGCTGCCGGTATCCACGGGGACGGGCGCATTGCCGCCGCCGTCATCCGCATTCACAATTCCCGTGGCGATGTTGGGTGAGCACGATGTGCTACCCCAGTTGGGAGCATTGTCGCTGCGGACTCCGAAGTTGGAGCCGCCAACGATTTCAAGATAGTTGGTCAAGCTCGGATGTCCGATAGCGAAGTAGTTGGTGGCAAGGTTGACTTTCCCGCTGGATATCTGGCTGTTCAGATATGGTTCGTTCGGATTGTTGATGACCTGCTGATAACCGTGGTTCTCCATCATGATGAGAAAAACATGATCGAGATGCGGAACCCCGGTTGGGGTGTGGTTTTGCTGTGCGGATGCTGACATGGCCAGCGCAACGCCGACGATACCTAATGATGCTGCTTTGCTTAGCATGGGGTTTGACCTCTCCAGTTGGTTTGAGTTGGGGGGAATGTTGACTCAGAAAGGGGGCCGCTACAACCCCACTCAATCTCGGCCAGCTGGGTGAATGAGGCATTAATGGGTGACTAAAAGATGGAGAATCCATTTTTTCGAAGAGACCGATCGCGATACCGGCTTAGTTGCCCTTTCAGTTCCTGGCGACGGCTGTGTCGGAAACAGTCTCACTGGCAGTGCTCGACCGAGGAGTGCGCAATCATAATTTGTTCAATTGCCATGAACTCCCCGCAGTGAAATCCATCGAATGTATGATCATGGTACAAATGCGTGAACCGGCAAACACATCGCCGTAAGCGCAGCCCAGACGGTATCGCGGATCGGGCTCGGGATGCAGGCGAAGGATGGCAAATCGAGTTCAACAGTACCTTGATGCAGTTGCCCAATTGCACGCCGGTGGCGCGATTTCTCTTGTGAGCGTGATCCTCTTCGGTAGTGCGGCGGGCGGTGCCTTCTCAGCCACATCCGACGTGGATCTCATTATCGTGGTGCCCGACGAAACATCCCAGGAAGACAGGAGCCTCCTTCGCGGTTTGGTGACCGACCTCGAAATCATGCACGGTCTTCGATTGTCCGAGAGCCGGCCCAAGAACTCGCTGGAGATATTCGCTGAGCACGCCGGAGGGCACGGCCACTCCTGCTTTTACTGCACGAGAGGCGACCTTATTTCGGGAGACGTGGCGCGGATCTTCGGGCTGCGGTCAACCGAAGAAATGTTCCTTGAACGCACGTTCCTTGCGAGCGTGATTGTTTCAGCCAGAACTTTCTGGGGCGAGGACTTGCTTAGCCGCGTGCCTTTGCCTTCACTTCGACGCCTCGATGTGTTCAAGGCGCTTTTCCGATTGACAGGCTTGGTCCTGTTCAGCGCTGCCGCATTCCCGGTGCTCCCTGACGCAACCAGGTATGCAATGGGTGCGCTTAAACACTCGCTGCACGGATGCTATTTCTGCTATCACCTCAAGAATGCTCCCCTCGACGAAGAGGTTGCGTTCTTCAACTCCCGGCTGGGTGAAAGCAGGACACTGTTGGAGTTGCTGAACCAGCGACAAAAGTACCGTCGGTCAATCGCATTCGTGCTGCGCTGTGTGCCGATTCTCTTTCGGCTGCACATGCGAACTGTGTGGGATAACCAGTTCCCTCGTGAAGTAGCTAGAGCATAGATTTCAGGCTAAAAGAAATCAACGATTGAGGATTGGGGTTCTCAACTGTCAATGAACAGGCTGAGTCGCGCTTGCTGGACCGGCCAGCCACGAAGAAATGACAAAGGGGCGTTCGCCGTGGCGAACGCCCCTTTGCTTATTCCCGGCTTGCGCTAGCGTTACTTGTTGGTGTGAACGCCATCGCCCAGCTTGTCTTCAAGCGCTGCCTGCGCCGCGGCGAGCCGCGCCGTGAGCAAACGGAAGGGCGAGCACGAAACGTAGTTCAGCCCGATTCTGTGGCAGAACTTTACGCTCTCGGGATCGCCGCCATGCTCACCGCAGATACCAACCTTGAGGTTGGCCCGCGTGTTGCGTCCCTTGGCAACGGCGCCCTTCACGAGCTGGCCCACGCCTGCCTGGTCGAGAGTGGCAAACGGATCCTGCTTGAAGATGCCGGCCTTGAGGTACGCTGGCAAGAAGCTGTTGATGTCGTCCCTTGAAATCCCATAGGTGGTCTGCGTCAGGTCGTTGGTACCGAACGAGAAGAACTCCGCCTCTTCTGCGATTTGGTCCGCGGTTAGAGCAGCGCGCGGAAGTTCGATCATGGTTCCCACCATGTAGTCGACCTTGGCGCCCTTCTCCTTAAAGATTTCTTCCGCGACACTGCGAACAATTGCCGACTGGTTGCGCATTTCTTCGATTGAGCCCACGAGCGGGATCATGATTTCGGGGTGCGGATCGCCGCCCTTTACCTTGACCGCAACGGCGGCCTCGATAATGGCGCGCACTTGCATCTCGGTAATCTCTGGGAACTTGATGCCCAGACGGCAGCCGCGCAGACCCAGCATCGGGTTCTGCTCGTGCAGCTCTTCAACGCGGGCCAGCAGCGTGCGCAGCTCCTTGAGCTTGGGCGAACGCGGCTTGGTGTCGACGAGGTGCTGAATCTGCACCAGCAGATCTTCGCGCTTGGGCAGGAACTCGTGCAGTGGAGGATCGATGGTGCGGATGGTCACCGGCAACGATCCCATGGCCTTGAAGAGACCAACAAAGTCGGCCCGCTGCATGGGCAGCAGCTTTTTGAGAGCAGCCCGGCGGTCCTTCTCGTTGTCGGCCAGAATCATGGTGCGCATGTGCTCGATGCGATCTTCAGCAAAGAACATGTGCTCAGTGCGGCAAAGTCCGATGCCCTCTGCGCCGAACAGCATTGCCTGCTTGGCGTCGCGAGGAATGTCGGCGTTGGCGCGAATCTTAAGCTTGCGAAGCGGATCGACCCAGCTCATGAACTTGACCAGATCGGGATCGTCCGGCTGCGCTTCAAGTGTCTTCAACTTGCCCGCAATTACGCGGCCCGTTGTGCCGTCGAGCGAAATGTAATCGCCCTGCCGGTAGGTCTTGCCCTTGACGCGCAATTCCTTTTTGGCTTCGTCGACAACGCAGTCGCCTGCGCCGGCCACGCAGCACTTGCCCATGCCGCGCGTAACCACCGCTGCGTGCGATGTCATGCCGCCGCGCGAGGTCAAAATGCCGTCTGCAACTTCCATGCCGGCAATGTCTTCAGGAGTAGTTTCGCCGCGCACCAGTACGATGGACTTGTAAGCCCCGTTCTGGTGTTGCTTCACCGCTTCTTCAGCCGTGAAGACGATTTGGCCTACAGCCGCTCCGGGTGACGCCGGCAGTCCAGTGGCGAGCACTTCAATTTTCTCGCCCTTCTCCACCAGACGCGGAACCAGGAAGTCGTACAACTGGTTCGGCTCCACGCGGTGAATGGCTTCGTCCTGCGTGATGAGGCCTTCGCGCACCATGTCGATGGCCACGCGAACAGCGGCGAGGCCGGTCCGCTTGCCGTTGCGGGTCTGCAGCATGTAGAGCTTGCCATCCTGGATGGTGAACTCAAAATCCTGCATATCGCGATAATGCTTTTCCATGCGGCGGGTAATGTCTTTGAGCTGCTCGTAGACCTTGGGCATGGCCTTCTCAAGCTCGCTGATCGATAACGGAGTGCGCACACCCGAAACCACGTCTTCGCCCTGCGCGTTCATCAGGTACTCGCCGAAGAACAAGTGCTCGCCTGTGGCGGGATTGCGCGTGAAGCCCACGCCCGTGCCCGAGTTCTCACCCAGGTTGCCGAACACCATGGCCTGCACGTTTACCGCTGTGCCGATGGAGTCGTCAATGTTGTTGATGCGCCGGTAGGTCTTGGCGCGGTCGTTCTGCCAGCTCCTGAACACGGCGTCGCGCGCCGCGGTGAGCTGATCGAGCGGATCCTGCGGGAAGTCCTTGCCGGTATCTTTCTTCACAAGCTTTTTGTACTCGGCAATGATCTCTTTCAACGCGTCGGGCTGCAGATCGTAATCGAACTTGACCTTCTTTTTCGCCTTTACGCCGTCGAAGATGTGCTCGAACTTCTTCTTGGGAACATCGAGAACCACGTCGCCGAACATCTGGATCAGGCGGCGATAAGAATCGTATGCAAAGCGGGGATTGCCGCTGAGCTTGGCCAGCGATTCAACGGCCTTGTCGTTCAGGCCGAGGTTCAGAATCGTGTCCATCATGCCGGGCATGCTGAACTTTGCGCCCGAGCGGACCGAAACGAGCAGCGGATTCTCGCCCGCTCCCAGCTTCTGGCCCTGCAGTTTTTCAAGTGTATGCAGCGCCTCAAGCATCTCGATGTCGACCTTGGGGCTGACGCCGCCGCGCATGTACTCGCGACAGGCTTCAGTTTGGATGGTGAATCCGGGAGGCACCGGCAAGCCGGCATTGGTCATTTCGGCCAGGCCTGCGCCTTTGCCGCCCAGCACGTCCTTCATCTTTCCGTTGCCGTCGGCCTTGCCGTCGCCAAAGAAAAACACATACTTGGTTTCAGTTTTCGTTGAGCCTGCCTTGTTGGCCGGCACTTGTTCCAGAACGCCTGGCGTCATGGATAAAGCCTCCGTCTCTTGGTTTGCGCTGGGGCGGTTCGATTTACAGGGACTACGAACAGAGGCTCAACGGTTCCAAATGAAGCAGTGAAACTGAGCGTGCGAGCAGCATCCAGACATCGGACTGCGCCGCCATGCGGCATGTCGTCACATTACGAATATCGTCTCAAGTATACGATTGCCTGTGCATTTCGTCACATCGGCACATTAAAAGTCGCTGCATGGAATAACGAAAGTGCGTTATCGATCGAATTCCGGAGCCCGCGATGCGGGCGAAAGAGTGGCACCCGCATTGCGGGAAGCTACTTGGCACTCTTGCGAAGGCTCGCAATATCCTTTTCGAGATCCTTGCGCAGATCAAAAGGCTCTTTGGGATCCGATTCGTCCACGATGTTGTAAATCCGCCATTGGCCCCGTTCCGGAACCAGCGTCATTCGAAGCTTATAGAGGCCATCCTTGGGGCGACCCTTCGGCGGCGCGAGCGCGAAGGAAACATCGGCCAGCGCCCGATTTGGGCCCTGCATCTGGATTTCGATCTTCAGGTCCCAGATTCCATCAAAGTCCTGGCATGCGCAGACAGGATCGGCATCAACCACCCCGACAGAGTCAGGACTGTTGGCTTTATCGTCTACACGAATGAGAGTTAGAAGCGAAGAATGATAGAACTGACCGGCATGAGAGCCGCCTAAATCAATCCCGGGTCCGCCATGCCGGTAATGCCAGTAGACCGACTCGAGGAAAGTCTTCGCGGAAGCCGCATCCTGCGCCGCTGCGGGAATCGGCGGCACAGCAAGCGCGATCAGCAATGTTAATGAAAAATGGAGCCTGGCTTGCATTGGGGGCCACTTTCAAGGCAGGAATGAGTCGATTCTACCCTCTCAACTTATTCCCGCCGAGTTGTGCCAGGCTCCAAAACTTACGCCGCAGACAGTTCCATGCCCAGCGCCGTTCCGCGCGCGCAATCGGCATTCGGGGTAAGCAGCAAACGGTCAATGCCCACGATAGCCATAATCTCAAGCACATGCGGCTTGGGGTTCAGGATCGTGAAACACCGCCCGGCCTGCACGGCATCGCAATACAGCCGGATGAGCGCCGCAATTCCAGCCGCGTCAATCCGCTCCACCGGGCTCATGTCGAGCTCAATGGAATGAATCCGGACGATCGGTTCAAACTGCCCAAGAAACTTGTCTTCCTGCCCTCGGACGATTTCGGTCGTCTCGCTGGCAACCCTCACAGTTGTGTTCAACCGAAGATCGTTCATGTTTACCTCCCTTGCGCGTTTCCGCGCCCTGTGGGACCTGAGCTTGATGCTCATGCCCGTTTGCTGTTCTTGTTGCAGATACTACTCGCATGTACTACTTGCACACCCGGGGCCAAACTGCCTTGCGGGCGATATGCTTGAAAATGCAAGGTGAACATCGTTCCTTGCCAAGATTGTGACGCCGCCGGCCTGTACGATTTCGGTTCCGGCGTTCGCAAATGAACAGCAATCAGGTATACGCAACGGGCTTTCGGCAGGTTCCATGTCACATCCCAACCATAACCCGGCCGTAAACCCTTTGGGTGCCTCTCCCCCCTCACCTGACCCCGTCCGCGCCCGTTCGCTGGCCCTCGAAGCAGGATTCACTGAAGCCGGGCTGGTCTCGCTCCCCTACTCCGAATCCGAACGCGACGCCAACCGCTTTTCCGGCTGGATAGGCGCCGGCCGCGCTGCAACCATGCGCTATCTTGAACGCGTGGCTGAAGATGGCCGCCTCATCCGCGCGCGGGTTGAAACCCCATTTCCCTGGGCTCGCTCCGCGATCGTCTGTTTTTCGAGCTACGCTTCGCCCGCTGAGCCCCTGTCTATTGATGAAACGCTTCAGAGGAAGGATTCGTTAACCGACGATGCCAACTTAATTAGTCATTCCTCCAAAGAGTTAAGACAGCGGAGCGGGTGGATCGCCAGGTATGCGTGGTCAAGTCGTGTCGATTCATCGGGTAAGCGGGTGCCGAGTGACTACCACAAGGTTCTGCTCAAGCGACTCAAGGCTCTCGAATCCCGGATGCACAGTGAATTGGGCGATTTTGAATCCCGCGCCTACGTTGACACCGGCCCAGTAGTAGAGCGATCGCTGGCAGTCGCTGCCGGTCTCGGCTGGACCGGCAAAAACACTTGCCTGATCCATCCAGACCACGGCTCATTCGGATTTCTGGCGGTTTTGCTCACGTCGCTGCCGGCTTCGACAATCGGAGGGAGCAGGGGCCTTCAGGCCCCTGAAACGCTGCACGGAACTATCGGGGCTTTAGCCCCGGAAACCGTCGCCACGCTCCCCCACCCCGACCGCTGTGGCTCATGCACCCGCTGCATCCAGGCCTGCCCCACCAACGCCCTCGACACTCCCTACCAGATGGACGCCAACCGCTGCATTGCCTATCTCACTATCGAGCACAAAGGCCCCATCGACGAATCGCTGATGCCCGGCATCGGCCGCCAGGTCTTTGGCTGCGATATCTGTCAGGACGTCTGCCCCTGGAACTCAAAATCCCGGCGCACCGGCCCCATCATCGCCGACCCTGATCTTGAACCACGCCCCGAGTTGATCAATCCCACACTCGATTGGCTGGCGTCGCTTGACGAGCAGGCCTTCGAGCGCCATTTCAACGGCTCGCCCATACGCCGCACCGGATTCAACGGCCTCCGCCGCAACATCGCCGTCGCCCTGGGCAACAGCGGGCTAAACCGCTTCATTCCGCAACTCTCCGCCTGGCTGGACGCAGCCGACCAAGGCCTGCGCCACGCCGCGCGCTGGGCGATCAACCGCCTGAGTCCGAATGCTTTTTAATAAATGTCCCTTTTCAATTTCGTGGTTCGGATTCGTATAATCACAGGGCATGAAGCCCCTTTTCTCAATATTGCCTCTCTGCGCAATCCTGCTTGCGCCAGTTTCGTCGCTTGCACAGGCCCCAGCCACTCATCCCAAAGCCGTCGCAGCCAGGCCGGCGACGCCTGCGTCCCATGCATCGCTTCTGCACCCCGCCTTGCTCACGGCCAAAGCTCCTGCCGATTTCAAAGTCAGTTTCACCACTACGGCAGGTAATTTTGTAATTGAGGTGCATCGCGACTGGGCCCCGTTAGGCGCCGATCGCTTTTACAACCTGGTTCGCGGTGGCTTCTTCACCAACGCCAGCTTCTTTCGCGTCGTTCCCAACTTTGTTGTCCAATTCGGACTCAATGCCGACCCCGCCGTCAACAAGGCGTGGGCTGATGCCGATATCCACGACGATCCAGTGAAGCAAACCAACAGTCGCGGCAGGCTGGTGTTTGCCACCGCCGGCCCAGGCACCCGCACCACCCAGTTGTTCATCAACTTTGCGGATAACGGGCGCCTTGACGGCATGGGCTTTGCGCCATTCGGCGAGGTCATTGAAGGCATGGACGTGGTGGACAAAATATATCCCGGATACGGCGAGCAGCCCAATCAGGACTCGATCACCAACCTGGGCGACGCCTACATCTCAAAGAATTTCCCCAAGATTGACAAGATCAAGCTTGCCAAGGTGATTCCAGCAGTCCCGGTTCCGGCGCATCCCGCGGCCAAGCCGACCGCGGCCAAACCCGCCGCACCAAAAACCGCAGCGCATTAAAACGAAACGCTACCGCGGAGACATCGCTCTCTCAACGCGATGTCTTCCTTCAGTCGCCGCGGCGACTGAAGGACCTGCGGTTGCTTTTCCGTTGTCCATGCGGTCGAGTGATCGATCGCATCCTGAAATGGCGGAGCGATCTGCGATGAAGAACAACCGCAGATCCCTCACTCCGTTTCGGGATGACAACTGCTTGGGGGGTCAGAAGAGCAGATCGCCACATCGTCCTCCGGCTGAGCTTCGCTCCACCCCTCAAAAGGTCTATCCTGAAAGGGAACCCCTTTCATAGCGCAAGTGCGCAAAAAAGGATCGAAACAGTGGCTGAAGTTCTAGAACCCGTCGCCAACCCGGAAATCCAAACAGCCGGTGTAATCGACGTCGCCGAATCCAATCGCAAGTCCAAGTGGTACCGCTGGCGCCGCGACGGTAAGGTCCTTATCGCCTACCTGCTCGACAGTGAAGTGCACACCTTCGCCTTCAGCGTCGCAGCCAACGCCATTCTGTCGTTTATCCCGTTTGTGGTGCTGCTCTACACGCTCGCCAATTCGGTTTTCCACTCGCACGCCATGGCCGATGTCATCGGCCAGACGGTGCAATACTTCTTCCCCTCAAATCAGGAATTTGTAGCCAACAGCCTTGCCGGCGTGGCTGCGCTTTCAAGCCGCCACGGCGTGCAATTCTTTTCGCTCGTCATGATTTTGGTGGCGTGCACCGGCATCTTTCTGCCGCTCGAGGTGGCGCTAAACCAGGCATGGGGAGTGACCAAGAGCCGCAACTACTTGATGAACCAACTGGTCGCCTTCGGCCTGGCGATTCTCATGGTGCTTCTAGGCATGGGCAGCGTGGCCGTGAACGCGGCCGCGGAGCAGGTGCTGAACGTTGTCTTCTTTAACCACGTTGACAACTTCTTTTACAAATCCATCAGCCTTCTGCTGCTCGCCGCTACTACGGGCATCGCGGTAGTCGTATTTTTGTTTGCCATTTATTGGCTGCTGCCTAACCGGCGTGTCTCTCCGCGTCCCATAGTGCGCTCCGCTCTCGTCACCGGCATCATCTGGATCGCCGCCAAATACATCTTCGTCGCCGTGCTTCCACACCTCGACCTCAAGGCGCTCTACGGCCCGTTCTACGTTTCAGTGGGATTGCTCTTCTGGGCCTATATCTCAGGCCTGATCCTCTTCGCCGGAGCCCAATTCAGCGTGGCCCGCATGGGCGACAGGAGGCAGCCACGCGAGTAAGGCACTTTCTCGCTGACTTGCTGACTCGCTATTCCACCCAGATTGCCTTCACCAAAATCACACCTGAGCTTCCGCCCCCTCCGCTCTCTCTTCCCATACAATTGAGTCCAACATTCAGCGCGCCCCCAAGCGTATGTTGGTGTCAACAACGGTTCCCTGTCTCCGGCCAAAATCATTAATCCCAATCAAGGCGGCAAAGTTCATGAGCGATTTTCGCAACGACCTTAAATACTCTCTGCGCATGCTCATCGCGAGCCCCGCCTTTACCTTCACCGCAATTGCAGCCCTGGCGCTTGGCATCGGAGCCAACACAGCTATCTTTACCGTCGTCGATACGGTGCTGCTCAAGCCGCTCACCTACCCCGACCCCGGCCGCATCGTACGCTTCTTCAATGTCTACGCGCAGGGCCAGGGCGACTCCGCTTCGCCTGAGAATTTCAACGTATGGAGAGCGCAGACCAACGTATTTCAAGATGTGACCGCTTACGACTTCGGCGGCCCGGGGTTCAATCTCACCGGCGACGTTCCCGAGCAGGTCCACGGCATCCATGTCTCCGAGGCCTACTTCCGCCTATTTGGCGCACGTGCCCTGCTTGGCCGCACCTTTACACAACAGGAGGACAGCCCCGACGGCGGTCATGCGGTGGTGCTGAGCTACGGCTTCTGGCAGCGCAAATTCGGCGGCAATCCCAAGGTTGTGGGAAGCGCCATCTCCCTCAGCAACGAGTCGTATACGGTCGTCGGCGTGCTTGACAGGTCCTTTACTACCGACCCGCCGGCTGACCTCTGGGTGCCCTTCCAGATCGATCCCAACAGCACAAACGCCGGCCACTATTTCTTTGTCTCCGGCCGCCTCAAGCCCGGGGTTACTCTCGACAAGGCCAATGCCGCGCTCAAACTCGTCGCCAATCAATATCGCGGCGCGCACCCCGCAGATCACATGGACCCCAAAGACAGCTTTGGAGTCGAGCCCCTGCGCGACTCGATTGTTGCGGGCGCGCGCAAGTCACTGCTCGTCCTGCTCGGAGCCGTCAGCTTTGTTCTGCTTATCGCCTGCGCCAACGTCGCCAATCTGCTGCTGGTAAGGGCCGCGGGCCGCAAGCGGGAATTCGCCATCCGCGCAGCCATGGGCGCCAGCCGCCTGCGCATCATGCGCCAGTTGCTTACTGAAAGCGTTGTACTCGCTGTCTCGGGCGGCATCCTCGGCCTCGCCCTCGGCTATGTGGGCGTGCGCGCGCTGCTGGCGGTGAGCCCCGCCGATCTTCCCCGCATCGGCGAACACGGCGGCGCGGTGGGTATTGACTGGCGCGTACTCGCCTTCACGCTTGGTGTATCGCTGTTAACCGGTATCCTTTTCGGACTCTTCCCCGCCATCGGAGCATCGCGGCCTGACCTCAACTCCACGCTCAAAGAAAGCAGCAACCGCTCAGGCACGGGATTCCGCCAGGGAAGAGCCCGCTCGCTGCTGGTCATCAGCGAAGTTTCGCTGGCCCTGGTGCTGCTGGCCGGCGCGGCGCTCCTCATTCGCACATACATTGCATTGCGCAACGTTAATCCCGGCTTCGACGCCCACAACGTGCTCACGCTTGAAATGTCGTTGACCGGCGACCGCTTCTTGAAAACCGCCGGCGTTGCCCAGGTAGCGCGCGACGCCCGCGAGCGCCTCAACGCCATTCCCGGCGTCGAGCAGTCATCGTTCACCTGCTGCCTGCCCATCAGCGTCGGCTACGGCCTGCCCTTCAACATTGTCGGCCGCGCCACCGATAAAAGCCCCTGGACCGGCGATACAAATTGGATGAGCGCGTCGCCCGGCTATCTTTCTGTCTTCAAGATTCCCCTTGTGCACGGGCGCGACTTTACCGAACAGGACAACGGCTCAGCTCCCGGTGTCGTCATCATTAATGAGACTCTGGCCAAAAAGTACTGGCCCAAACAAAATCCCGTCGGCCAGCAGGTGCTCATCGGCAAAGGCGTTGGTCCGCAGTTTGTCGAGGGTCCGCGCCAGGTTATCGGCGTCATGGCCGACTTCCACAGCGCCGGCCTCGACAACGATTCTTACGAATTGATGATGGTTCCCACCTCCCAGGTCACTGACGGCATGACGGCATTGAACTCCGGCATTCAACCCATGATCTGGCTCGTGCGCACCCACGGCGACCCGCACCAGTACATCGACGCAATTACCAAGCAGCTTCGTCTGGTCAGCGGCGGCTTTCCCGTAGCGCACGTACGCCCCATGACTGAAGTCGTAGTGGCGTCGACCTCGCGCCAGGACTTCAACATGCTGCTGCTTATCATTTTCGGAGCGACGGCGTTGATCCTCGCCGCCATCGGCATTTATGGATTGATGGCATACACGGTGCAGCAGCGAACGCAGGAGATGGGCATTCGCATGGCCCTCGGCGCCGATCGCGCGCATATCCGCAGCCTGGTGGTCTGGCAAGGCATGCGGCTGGCAATAGCAGGAGTGGTCCTCGGAATCGCCGCAGCCTTCGGTCTAACCCGCCTGCTGGCCAGTTTCCTCTTCGGAGTAAAAGCCTGGGACCCGCTGGTATTCGTCACAGTGCCAGTCATCCTAACCGCGGTAGCACTGCTGGCGGTATGGTTCCCCGCCACCCGCGCCTCAAGACTAGACCCCCAGCAAGCCCTCCGCATCGAGTAATTGCTAAACAGCGACGACAACAGCGCAACCTAATTTCCGAACCCTGCGGCGTTTCAAATTATTTATACTGCTCTCTGGTGTATCCAAGGACAACACTTCTAGAAGGGCGGCTCTTCATCATTCCTCGCCAAGTCGGCGAGGAAGACTATCTGCGAAGCCGCCATCCCGAGGATGTATTCAGAAATCTCGGCCGTCACAGTTCCACCAGTTGCGCCTCCGTGCGCTACCCCGTCTCCGCTGTTGCGAAACCCATACAAACCGCTGATTGTCTGCCCAATGGTTTTCGGTAAAAGATTACGTTCGCTGTTGGTCGCCCAACCAACGAAGTCCCCTAAGGTCTTCGCCTTCGCGTCCGGGAACAACTCCTTCGCCGCCGCTTCCACAGCACAGACAGCTTCTTTCACCGTGTTTTCATGGTCAACTCTTTTGCGATCATGAAAATATCCAAGGGCCTTCGAAAAATGTCTTCGAGCGGCATCTAGTCTCGAATCGGCCAAAGATTTCTCTGCTTTGTTTGTCTGGGTTATAGTGTGGCGCTTGCCTTGCCGTTGTACAGAACCGTCTCGGAATTCGTAGCCGAGACTTTCCTCATCAAAAACGCGCTGCACTTCCTCAGCAAAAAACACCTGCGCTTCTGATTTTGTAATCGTGATCTCTTCGTCGTTGCACCAGCGGCAAAGGTCTTGTGTGAGATGACTGTAGAGGCGTTCACAGAAATCGTACACTCGATCCCATTCTAATTGGTTCAGCAGAGATTCTGTATCGAACCGAGCCTGCTTGATGCTTGGAACCGAACGCTCGTCATAATCTTCGGGAGCGGTTCTGGAAATCCTTCTAAGTTCCTTCGCAGCCACCAACCAGTCCCGAAGGTATCTCATCTCGATCGCTTCAGCCAACACATGAAGAAGTCCGTTGCGTGCTTTGGCTGGAAAGTCTTCCACAATCCAGTACTTTTCACGGCGATTCCTTGCTGAAAACGGCGGAAGTGGCGTGGTTGTCATTTCCTGAATTTCTACTCCTCCGGGTTCACAGATTCCGAGCTAGATACCTTGCAAATAGAAAAGATCCGTATGAGAAGTAGATTACTCCCCGGCATGACGAAAGGCATCCTGGGCCATGCCGCTGTGCCCATGGCCCGAAGGGCTTCCGTGGCCCACCCGCCTACCCCCGCGCTAAAATCATCGATTTGCATGGACGATCCTCATGGCATAATTCTACCCATGGCGGAAACTACAGTTCTGTGGGCGACCGGGCTCTTGAGTGTCCTGGCGATAATGGCCGCACCGATCTCGGCTCTATGGATTCAACGAACAATCGAAGACGACAAGGCGCTACGGCAGCGCAGACAGGCCATCTTCAATGCACTGTGGGTCAATCGACGGCGGCAGTTCTGGGTTGCCCGTGTTGATGCTCTGAATATGATTGATATTGAGTTCATCGGCCACCAAAGGGTGCTGGACGCTTGGCAGGCATTGTTTGCCCACTACATGCGAACTAACCATCCCGGGACTCAAGATCAAATATTTAACGAGCGAGAGGAGCTATTCGCCACATTGCTGTACGAGATGAGCCAGGTTCTGAAATACAAATTTAGCCGCACCTATGTGCGGGACAACATCTATCGGCCGATCTTGCACGGCGAAATGGATGTGATGGAAGTTGAGACTCGTCGCCTCATCAATGGGCTGCTCAAAAGCGATGCCCTTCCGGTCCGCTTTGTCGGGGGTGGGGCACCTGCCCCTCATGGAACAGATGCGCCGGATAAAGACGCCGCGACCGCCGCCGTGTTGCCGGAAATCTAGAAGTCCCAGGGAAGGCGGTACTCGAATGGGTCCATTGGCAGTGGCCTTTCCGACAGTAATTCCGAATATTGACCGCTCCGGATCAGTTAGAAAATCCGGGGACACTCTCGAAAATAGATTTTCATCCCTATCGGCGCGCGCTGCGCGCCCATCCCCGACAGACGGGAAGTTTCCGGGCGGCCGGGCCGATCAAAGACCGCAATGAATTGCATCGGCCAAAGTAAAGCTGTGCCCCGTTCATCGCGCCGTTTGCGATGAGCGGGCGGTTCATCCGCGACAATGCCTTCGGAATCGCGCAAACCCAACCCGACGAAATTTACCCCTCACAAATCGAATTCGCGACCGCAACTCCATTTCCGAACCCTGCGTCGTTTATCGATGCTCATCCCGGTCGAGAA
>Ga0265338_10004116_pt1 | contig 19920 bp, 14 predicted proteins | sample 42126metaG_FD_193579 | JGI IMG/M metagenome (GOLD analysis project Ga0265338, IMG submission 193579) | Rhizosphere microbial communities from Carex aquatilis grown in University of Washington, Seatle, WA, United States - 4-21-26 metaG | ecosystem: Host-associated > Plants > Roots > Rhizosphere...
TTATGAAGACCCTAACCATGTCGGCCGGGCTCGATCAGGGAGTAATTACCCCTACGACGACCTATCATGATCCCGGCTATGTGACGGTAGATGGTTTTACCATAAGAAATGTCCATGCTGTGCCCACCGACCCGGTTAGTATTCAAGACGTTATGAAATATTCTCTCAACACAGGGGCTGTCCATGTACTGAGCCTGCTGGGCGGCGGCGAGATTAACCAAAAGGCCAGGGATACTTGGCATGACTACATGATCAACCATTTCCAGCTGGGCAAGCCGACCGGCATTGGGCTCCCCAATGATGCCGCTGGTTCAATCCCAGACCCTGATAATGGCTACAGCCTAAATTTGCAATATGCCAACACGACTTTCGGGCAGGGAATGACGGCCACTATTCTGCAATTGGTATCGGCCTTTTCATCAGTTATTAACGGCGGCACTTACTACCAGCCATATATTATAGAAAGCCAAACCGGCAGCGGTATTAACCACCAGACCAAACCGGTCGTAGTTAAGAAAAACGTAATTAGCCCCAGCGCCTCGGTCCAGATACAAAGCTTGTTGCAGTATGTGTTTAATCAGAACTACGGAGTTTATAGCGCGCACTTACACCCCGGTTATACAATTGGCGGCAAGACTGGCACCGCCCAGATTCCACAGCCCGGCGGTGGTTATAAAGACAACGTTTATAACGGTACCTTCCTAGGCTATGTCGGCGGCAACAAACCACAGTACGCCGTGGCGGTTTTAGTTAATACTCCGGATTTGCCGGGTTATGATTCGGCCGGCGCCCAGGCGGCAGCCCCAATCTTCGGCAACGTCGAAGACATGCTTATAAATGACTTCAACGTGGTGCCTATAACCCCTTAGCGGTGTTTTAGAATAGAGTTTAGTCTCTGGCCGGTCCGGTACAGGCGATAGCGTTTGGTCAGCGGCAAATCCCAAGTACCAGCTAGTTCTACCACCTGGCCGCCAAACTTCCTTTTATAGGTACTAAAGCCGTACCACGGGTGCGACGGCGGTGCGTCGTCGGGCGCGATACCGTATAAATCCATTTGTTTGATGCCTCGGGTTTGGGCGTTAAGAATGGCCTGCCAGAGCAGCAGGGCCGAAGCGCTCTGCTTGCGGGCTGCGGGTAGGGAAGCGGCGTAAGTATAGGAGCCAATTGGGCCGTAATCGTGCATCACCGCCGCGGCCACCGGCTGTCGGCCGCTGTAAGCCAGTTCCAAAAACATCATTTTAGCCGGCATTAAAAGCTTGGCTTGGTCTATAAAATAGCTCGGCGGAAAAAAGCCAATGCCGCGCCGGTTAGCCACCACATCCAGCATAGAAATAAAGATCTTTATATCATCAGGGTTAGTCGAGGTCTTGAAAGTGAGTATATTTTCTCTTTGGTTTTTGCGTATCATGGAGCGGGTAGATTGGGAGATTGTGGCCAAAAGCTCGTCCGGGGTAGGGCTAATATCTAAAATCCTGGTTAGGGCCGGTTCCAGATTACGGCCGGCTTTGACGGCCCCGGCCGCCGGCAGTTCTTTAAGTAAATCGCTTAGATTACCTTTAAGAATAATCGGTTCAAACTTTATCCAATCGGCGCCAAGACTCCGGGCTTGGGAGGCCAGCTGAGTAAGACAATCGGCTAAAGCCTCAGGACTGTCTAATATCGGGCCGTAGGGCGCGAACAAATAACTACCTAAGCGATTTCTTTTCAAAAGAGCCAAGCAGGTCCAGCCTCGGCCTTGCAGCATATGAGGTTGGCTACCGAGCGATTCCTGGAACTCAGCCCAAGCCGCTGATTGCAAAAAAGACGCGCCGCGGGCCAGTTGCTTCTTGTCCCATTTATCAGCCTCAGCGCTCATTAATTAACCAGCTTTTATCTTTTAAAATTATGAGCTAAATATAGCATACGACTGGATTAATATGTATAATATGCGTTAGCTAAACAAGAACAAAAAATGACAAATCTACAAATTTTCGCTAGTTCCGACACGATTGAAAAAATATTCTTATTCGGTTTTTTGAGTTTTTTGGTAAGTATGTTCATCACGCCGCTGTATACGGCGGCGGCTTTTTCCGGCAAGTGGTGGAAACAGGCCAGGACTACGGCCATAACCGGTGAAAAAGCGGTTGTTTATCAAAAACTGCACGCCGCCAAGCATACCCGGAATATCCCGACCATGGCCGGCATTATATTTGTGCTATCAACGGTCATTGTCACCCTGTCGGGCAATCTCAGTCGGTCGCAAACCTGGCTGCCGCTGGGCGCCATGGTCGGAGCCGCGGCCATTGGGCTACTGGACGACTTTATTAATATCCGCGGCATTGGCGGCGGTATCGCCGGTATGCGAGCCAAAGTTAAGTCACTGATGCTGGTGGTTATCGCTTTGATTGGCGGCTGGTGGTTTTATGAAAAACTCGGGGTTAATGCCGTGCACATCCCATTTTTTAGTGCTTGGCATATCGGCTGGCTGATTATTCCGTTGTTCGTACTGGTGATTTTCTCGACGGCTAATGCGGTGAATATGACCGATGGCTTAGATGGACTAGCCGGCGGCTTGGCGGCCACTGCCTTTGGCGCCTACGCATTAATTGCCTTAATCGAAAAGAAGTATGGCTTATCCGGTTTCTGCATGACGATTGTCGGCGCCTTGCTGTCTTATACTTGGTTTAACATCTATCCGGCGCGGTTTTTCATGGGTGACGTCGGTTCGTTTGCCCTGGGCACTGCCCTAGGTGTGGTGGCAATGCTGACCGATACTGTATTCATATTGCCGGTAATCGCTTTGGTATTTGTAGCTGAAATCGGTTCAGTCGCTCTGCAGATAACCAGCAAGAAATTACGCCACGGTAAAAAGATATTCTTATCCAGCCCGATTCACCATCATTTTGAAGCCCTCGGCTGGCCGGAGACTAAAGTTACTATGCGGTTTTGGATTTTGGGGCAGGTAGCAGCGCTGGTCGGAATCACGCTGTTTATTGTCGGAGGCCCATAAATGGAGTCGCGCCGGCTTAGAGGGGCGACACCGCGCTACATCGGTGATACCGCCCGCCAGCATAAGCCGGATTACTGGTTGCTAGTTATCGCCGCGCTGCTTCTAACCATCGGCTTAGTAGTGGTGTATTCAATCAGCCCGGGCCTAAGCGCTAGCCAGAACATTAGCCAGAGCCATTTTATTGTCAAACAGCTGATTGATGTGGTTTTGGGCGTGGCTGGCTTTGCCATAGCTACCTCTATACCGGTAAGCCTGTGGGCCAAACTGGCCAAACCACTGGCTGTAGTAGCCATTTTAGGTTCGTTGATAGTCATAGTGACACCGGTTGACCAAGTCTATCAGGCTCACCGCTGGATCCGGCTGGGTGGTTTATCGTTCCAGGTCGCCGAGCTGATAAAGCTATCAGTTTTAGTGGGCGTGGCGAGTTTTTTATCCCAGAGGTGGAAACAGAACAAACTAGCGGATTTTAAAGCTACTCTGAGACCACTGATTTTCTTATTGCTGACAATCGGCGTTGTGGTAGCCAAGACGCAGAGCGACCTGGGCTCGGCCGGCGTGATGATTGCCATGATGGTGCTGATGGCCTTCGTGGCCGGGATCCCGCTTAAAAAAGCCGCTATGATTAGCGGTCTGGTGGTTTTATTGTTGGTAGTGGCGATTGCATCCAGTTCGTACCGTCGAGAACGTCTGACGACATTCCTACACCCTGAGAGCAATTGCCAGACCACCGGCTACCAAGCTTGCCAGGCGCTTATATCGGTTGGTTCCGGCGGAGTTTTAGGCTTGGGACTGGGTTACAGCGTCCAGGCCTACGGCTACACGCCAGAGGCCTCTAACGACTCCATATTCGCGATTATGGCCGAGCAATTCGGTTTTATCGGCACGGTGGCAATTATGGTCATCTACGGCTTCTTTATAGCTCGTTTGAAACGAATAGCCGAACACACGCCGGATCAGTTCAGCCGTCTATTAGTAGTGGGAGTTATGGCCTGGCTGAGCACTCAGATGATTATTAATGTCGGGGCCATGATCGGCCTGTTGCCGCTAAAGGGCATCACCTTGCCCTTGATTAGCCAAGGCGGTACCAGCCTGATATTTCTGACCGCCGCCCTAGGGATAGTTTTCCATATTTCACGCTATACTAGTTACAGCATAGTCGAACCCAAATCGGAATTTAATGAAGCACAACCAATTAACAATATTTTTAACGGGCGGCGGGTCCGGCGGCCACATAACGCCGCTATTGTCGCTCGCCCGCGAACTTAAAACCCAGGCGCCCGATTGCCGGATAGTTTATATCGGCCACAAGGGCGATAATTTTGACACGCTCCGGGCTAGTGCGCACGATTTTGATTTCACGGTGTTTATAAAGGCCGGCAAGTTCCGCCGCTACCATAGCGGCAACCGGCTGGCCCAGCTGTTTGATCTTAAGACCTGGGCGCTGAATATCCGGGATTTCTTTAGGTTGCCGGGCAGTATTATCGCCTCCATGCGTTTAATTCGGCACTTTAAACCGGACGTAGTTTTCAGCAAGGGGGGTTTTGTGGCTTTGCCGGTGGGAATCGCGGCTAAGCTCAAAGGCGTGCCAATAGTTACTCACGATTCTGATATCGTACCTGGCTTGGCTAACCGGATAGTCGGCCGCTGGGCAAAAGTACATGCTACCGGTATGCCGGCTAAATACTATAGCTATCCCAGCCAAAGCATCGAATACGTCGGTATCCCGATTAACCGCCACATTAAAAAAGTCACGCCCAAAATCCAAAACGACAGCAAAAAGCAGCTTAAACTGCCGGCTGACAGCACCGTGCTACTACTATCGGGCGGCGGCAACGGCTCGATGCGCTTGAATGAGCTGATGGTAGCCATGGCGCCGACTTTATTGGAATCAAACCTGTCTTTGTACATAGTCCACATAACCGGCGCCCAGCACGAAGCCGGCGTTAAGGCTGCATACCGGCAGGCCTTGCCCAAAAACCAACAGGGCAGAGTGGTGACAACTGGCTTTAGCCCAGACTTTTATGTCTATAGTGCAGCGGCCGATTTGATAATTACCCGCGGCGGGGCTACAACCTTGGCCGAGCTGGCCGCCGCTGCCAAAGCCTGCATAATCATTCCCAGCCCGTATTTAACTGGCGGCCATCAGTTAAAAAATGCCGCCGAATTGGGCGGCAAAGACGCCGCCGTGGTCGCTGACGAGCAAATTCAAACTGACGAGCTTTTAGCAATGGTCGGTGAACTGTTGAGCGATGACCACCGGCGGTTTGAACTGGCCCGCAACTTATTCGCCAGCGGCCGGCCCGATGCCGCCGCCAAACTGGCCGCAATTATTATAAGTACCGCTAGTTAGTATGCCGCTAAAACGCCAGCTAACAGCCAACACGCCGCGCGGCCAAAAAACCTATAAACGGGCGCCGCTGACATCTTATTACCGCTCCCGCGGCCAGTCCGAGACCGCCAGCCCGTTCAAAAAGCGGGAAGCCAAGCGCAACCACCGTAAAGTCATTTTCGGGGTCGCTGATGCAATACTAATCATCCTGCTGTTCGCCGGCATCGTCTACAGCCTAGTGCTAAAGCCGCAGCCCGAAGTTACTCCCACCAGTTTGTCGTATCACTCCCAAGCGGTCTATAGCCGCCAGGTAGCCGCTGTGTTCGGAGGGATTAAAAATGGCAATAAGATAACTTTTGACGAGCACTCAGTGTCGGTGGCTATCCAAAAGCGCTTTCCGGAAGTCCAAAGCGTGCGCATTGAGCTACCGTTCTTTAGCCAAAGACCAAAGGCCTGGCTGAATATATCGCCGCCGGCCTTTAAGCTTATGAGCAACAGCCATTTATATATTGTTGATTCGCAGGGGACGGCGGTGGCCATGGCAGCCGACTTGCCAGGTTTGAAGGGGCTGATAGTCTTAGATGACCAAAGCGGCTACAATGTTGTCCTAGGCCAGCAGATACTAAGCTCGCAGTCTGTGAGTTTCATCAAAACCGTAATTGCTCAGGCCGCGCACAATAAAGTACCTATCAGCAGCCTGACGCTACCGCCGTTAGCCCTAGAACTAGATTTACGAACGTCCGATCAGCCCTATTACGTAAAGTTTTTCTTAGGCGGCGACGCCGATCTCCAAATCGGCCAGATGGTAGCCGTCCGCCAAAAACTAGCCCAAACGAATCAAACTCCCGGCCAGTATCTTGACGTTCGGGTACCCGGCAAAATCTTTTATAAATAGCTTCAGTTCTCAGAACGCCAAGCCAATAATTACCGACAGCCAGACTATACCCAGCAGCCAACCGCCGACCACGTCCGATACGTAATGGGTTTTTAAATAGACTCTAGATACCCCCACCAGGGCAATAACTAGCCACAGCAGGCCGGCCGTTAGCCAATTCCAGGGCTTGGCTACATAAGTGAAGTCCAGATACGAGAACAACCCATAGAATATTACGGTCCCGAAGGCGTGGCCGCTGGGAAAACTATAGCTCTTAACTCCAAAGGTGGTCACATCCAAGTTATGTGGGCGTTGTCGTCGTAACAACAGCTTTAACATGGTATTAAAACCGTAGGCAATCGCTCCCAAAAAGAAAGCTTGCTCAGCCTGTGATTGGCCGCGCCAGGCGGTTGAAACGAATCCAAGCAAGCCAAAGGCCAGCACCACGCTCGGCAGTCCCAAAAAAGACACTCCAGCCATAAACGGCCGCCAATCCGGATCTTGCTTTTGAATAAATTCAGTTAGTTTATAGTCTAACCGGCGCAGCGATTCCATTAGCGGGTTTTGTCTCCCTTAAACTTTAAGCTAATTATACTTTATTACCTTGGGCATCAATAACTTCTTCTAAATAAGGATTAGTGATTACATTTGTCCGGGACTAGTTGTGCGGGGAATACCTATCAATACAGCCTGACAATACGCTACATATCGACCTCCAGCGCTACACCAGTCATGTTTCTGATTGCTCACAGTAAATTTAAGCCGGCAAAAAGTCAGCACTGTCTAGCACCCTACCGGTGTTCGGTTTTTGTTCAGTATATATGTTTTATTTAAAGACTCAAAAAACTATAGCAGGGCAGTATTTATCCAAAAGTCAAATATTAAATATGAAACGGGAAGGCAGGGGAAAAACTATACAAAGATACGAAAGTGCAAAAAGTCAAATACGTGAAATACCTGTGGATAACTATGTAGATTTCACAAGCTCTTTGAGCATGCGGAACAGCTAGGCATAAATGCAATATATAAATAAATTGATAATCGAAAGCGCGGAACATTAAAACAACTGCCGCAAACCATAAGTAGCGATTTCCCCCTGTTAGGACAGGTACAACCAAGCAACTTGAGTACTAATATGCAGAGTCGCAAAATATACATTGTACGACGTGATGTGTATCGCTCAATAATGTATTGCCCCGCGTCTTTGTCAGCTCAGCTTCGGGCTGTTCGGATTTAAATTTTAATTATTTGTTTATATATTTGGTACCCCGCTTAGTACCCACGGTTCTTATTAGTGGCGCCCGACTATTCACACATCACACATCGTGTTCGTAAAATGTTCTGAATGTTTAAGATAATTATATTTAACTTGGCCAGACACAAAGCAGAACTCACTTAGCGTAAGTGAATGACTTCTTCGTGTCCGCCATCTGGCTGGATGGTCGGCTTAACGACTGTCGGCTGGTTTGCCTGCCCGCCACCTTTATTCTTCTGGCCGCCGCGTTTGCCGCGCCGGCGCTTAGATCGTCCTTCATTTGTATTAGGCGTCTGTGGGGTCTGTGATGGCTGAGAGCCAGCACTTGGCTTAATAGCCCCAGCCACGAACTTACCTAGACTGCGCGGCGCGGCGGATGGGCTCGGTCCAGCGCTGATTTTATCAAGCTGGTTAAGCTGGGCCTGAACTTTGGGTTTGACCGGGTTTGGTGGTGGTGCTGGTGCGCTTGGCTGGGCGTCCATGGCTAAGCCGGCATTCTTGCGCACCAAATCCTCAACCACAGATTTTTCTAGGGTATAGCGTTCTCTGGACAAAGCAATAATGCGGTCAGTCAAGTTGTCCGGCGGGTTTGGCAAATTTAGCGTCTTGGCCGAAAAGGCCGGGGCTTTTTCGTCGTTAATCATCATGGTGGTTACAAAGAAACGCGAGTGTTGTTGAATTAAATCACCGGCCTCAAACTGCGGCTCGAAGTACTTTTGCAGAAACGGCGCGTCGTCGGGACTGATTCTAAAGCATAATATGGTGCCGACGTTGCCAAACACGGCGTTGCGCACCGGTTCGCTCATTTGCGAGATGTATTGGTTGGCCACAGTTAGGTTAAGGCCATATTTGCGGGCCTCGCTCAAAATTGTGGCAAAAGAATCGGTGGCAAAGTTCTGAAACTCGTCGACGTACAGATAAAACGGCCGGCGCTCTTCCATCGGCATATCCTGGCGGCCCATAGCCGCTAGCTGGATTTTGGTGACCATCATGGCGCCCAAAATTCCAGCGTTGTCCTCCCCCATCAAGCCGCGGCTTAAATTAACTACCAATATTTTGCCCTCGTCCATAATCTGGCGAATATTAAAGGTGCTCTTAGGCTGGCCGATGATGTTTCTAATCATCGGATTGGCCGTAAAGGCGCCAACTTTGTTGAGCACCGGGGCTACAGCCTCGGAAGCGAATTTATCGTTCCAACTGGCAAATTCGGTCACCCAGAAGTTTTTGACCACCGGGTCATCTATGTAGGTTATAACGTTGGCCCTAAATTTTTTGTCGGTCAACAAGCGGGTTATATCGAGCATTGTCGAACTTGGATAATCCAGTAGCGCCAGTAATGCATAGCGCAGAATGTATTCCAGGCGCGGCCCCCAACTTTCGGCGAATAAGCGCTTTAAAACCCCTACCAGCTCGGAGCTGATGTGGCCTTTTAGCGACGGGTCACTAATTTCTAGCGGGTTAAAACCGATTGGATGGTTTGTATCGGCCGGATTAAAGTAGACCACATCGTCTAACCGGCGCTGTGGGATAAAATTCAAAATATGTTGGGCGTAGTCACCGTGCGGGTCAATCACTGCAAACCCTTGGTCGTAATATATATCCGATATAGTTAACAGCTCCAAAGCACCGGATTTACCGGTGCCGGTTTGGCCCAAGATGTAGATGTGGCGGCCGCGGTCTTCGCGCTGAAAGCCGAAAACGGTATTGGTGCCGCGAAAGTTCGTAACTCCCAACAGGCTGATTTCGTTTTCATGTCCCGGCATCTGAATCGGCACGTTATTCGGCGGTTCGGCGGTTTTGGTGGTCGCCCAGACGATATTTGGCGTTTCCACGGTGGTGTGCGGCAAATGGAATAAGCTGGCCAACTCTTCAATATTCAAAATATAGCCCTTATCTATAAAGAAGCGGGTCTGATACTCTAGCTGTTTGTCGCGGTTAAAACTGGACGATTTAGCCTCAAAACCATTCAGGTTAGTGGTATTAAACTGCTTGAAAGCACCTACCAGGGCCTGCATTCGCAATTTGGCGGTGTGTTGATCGTGGCCAGCATAAACCAAGCGGATTTTTACCTGGTAGCCCAGCTTATTGCTTTTCTCTTCTATGGCCGAGATGCGTGATTTATCGCGTTCGGAAACTTCCGGTGCTTTAGTCTCGCCGGTGCCGGTTGGCGGCCGCAGCAGCGCCCCAAGCGCCTCGACGGCATAGCCCATACCACTGCCGCTACCGCTGAACATTCCCCCGCCCCGCTTAATACGGGCCACCATGCGGGCGCCTTTGCGGTGCCAGTCATCGTGCACCGGCCGGGCCATTATCTGGATCCACATCTCCTCGTCTTCTTTGTCGAGTTTGGCCAGCGTGGCGGTAATCGCCGCCAAGGGGTCAACCTCAAAGCTGGGGAAAGTTTTTATGGGGATAGTCTCGTCGGCGGTTAGGGTCAACTCGGCGCTATGAATAACTGTTTGATTAAGTTGCCTCTCGGCGTAGTCTTCTTCTTGCTCAAATATCTGCACAGTCGGGTACTGGGCATAGATTTGGCCCTCCACGAAGGCTTGCAGATGCTTAGGCATCCAGATATAAAATCGCAGGCGCTGGCCGATGGCCGCTACTTCCAGGCTGATGTGCTCTTGCAGGGTGCCGGAGAGCTTGAGCTCGCGTTTGGTGCGTAAAATGCCATGCAAAGCCGCCAACATCTGCTCGGCGGCCAGCTCTTTTTTGTCGTTGGTCCGCGGCACTTCCAGCATCAGTAAAATGTGGTCGTGTGCGGCCTCGATCTTTTTAGTAGTGTTAGTAAACAATCCCATAAGCGTTTTGCTTCTTTATTATAAACCGTTAGGAGGCTGTTTTACAGCGGCGGTTATATTTTAGAGCTTTAAATGAAATAAAATAAAGTTTTATTTATCGGCCAACGTATAGGTGGCTTTGGCAACGCGTTTAAACTGAGGTTTGCTTTGCAGGTTAAGCAAAATAGTGGTTTCTTTGACGCGCCGGCTTTTAAGCACCCGGCGGACGATTTCGTCGCGGTGCAACGGGCCGCCTTCTTTGCGCAAAACTTCGGCAATAACATCCGATACGGTGCCTTTTTTAAAGCCCCACTCTTTAAGAGCATAAATGCCTCGGCCAATCAGCACAAAGCGCGGATCTTTAATCAGTTCGTTATGGATAGCCTGGGTAGTAACATCCTTGCGCTTTAAGTCACTGCCTTTGATAGCTTCAGCAATTTCGTTAAAGTGCATCGGCTTTTTATTCTCGTGCAGGATTACGTAAATTTTGTCGCGGATATTCTTAGGGTTGACCATCGGCCACTTAATTAGACCCCAGCGGCCGTTTAAGGTGGCTACGTTCTTGGAAATGCTGGCTAGTGCCTCGGTGTGCTTAACGTCGCTGCTACCGACTTTTTCGGCGACTTTCTTAATGTCGGTCGGCTCGCCAATCTCGCTGATAGCCTCGATAATCTTGCCGACCCGCTCGCGGATATTTTTCTCGGTGTGTTCGGAAGCCAGCCCAACCGAGTGGAAGAAGTGATCGTTATCATCTATAACAGCGATACCGGGGCTTAAGTTAGCCAAAAAGGCTACTTTGGCCTGGTCGGTCTTGGAGTTGCCGGCGCTGAGGCGCTGGCTGAGGTCGCTGATGCGGGCGACTTTACCCATTTGGTTGAGGTGGGCGGTTAAAATGGCCTCCACTTCTTTAATATTGGGTAAATCGCGCTCGGCGGCGGCCTTTAGGCGGATAATAACAGCTTTCTCCAGCTGGCGGACGCGTTCGCGAGTAATACCTAGTAATTCACCGATTTGCTCTAAGGTTTCACGGCGGTCAAACAACCCAAAACGACGCGATATGATTTCTCGTTCGCGTTCACGCTCAATAGTTCCCAGAATGCTCTGCACTACCTTCTGAATATCTAATTTCGGGCTGGTTGATTCTTCTTCCATTTACTCGTTTTTCCCTGTTAAATCAGCATAAAACACTGACGTTATGCTTAATTATATAACTTTAGTTTTTAAAAGTCAAACACCTTGTCTATAAATTTATTGTATCACGTATTAGACGGATACGCACAAATCCGGTTATGTTTGTTTTACCACAGTTTGATTATCAGGTGTAAATGTGTGGATAATTACTAAATCAGGCTTTAGGTGCGGCTTTTTTGCGGAAGCGCCGGCCGCGGTTTTTAGGGGCTTCGTCCAATAGCTTCTGGGCAGCCGCTTGATCGAGTTTTTCCGGTTTTACGTCTTTAGGTATCCGGGCGTTGGCCTTGCCATCGGTCACGTACGGTCCGTAGGGGCCGTTTAACACCTTTAACTTGCCATAGTCGGCAATTACCTTCTTGCGCTCGGTTTCTTGCTTTTTGGCTATCAGTTTGCGGGCCTCGGCCTCGGTGATAGTCATCGGGTCTTCACCTTTTATGCTGACAAACAGTTTATTAGCGTGCACGTAGGGGCCAAACCGGCCGATATTAGCGGTTATTTCATCGCCATCGGTGGTCTCGCCAACGACTCTAGGCAGTTTAAACATCGGCAAAGCCTGCTCCAAAGTGATTTCCTCGAGTGTTGTACCCTCTGGCAGGGGTGCGAATATCGGTTTGGGGGCATCGTCGGCGACATCTTCGCCGGCTTCGCCCAGCTGCAGCACCGGACCGTAGCGGCCGTATCTTACCACTACAATCTTACCGGACTTGGGGTCTTTGCCTAGCTGGCGGGCCTGGGCAGCCTCGGCACGGTCGGCTTTCTCGGATTTTTTGACTAAGGGGTGAAAATGCTTATAAAACCGGTCCAGGGTTTCTTGCCAGCTGATTTTGCCATCGGCGATGTCGTCAAAGCCCTTTTCGGCGTTGGCCGTAAAATCGTAATCCAAAACCGAGCCGAAGTGCTTCATTAAGAAGTCGGTGACCACGTCGGCCAGATAGGTTGGCAGCAGTTTGTTGCGGTCGGCGCCCACCACTATGTCTTGTTCGGTCTCGGTGATTTTGCCGGCTTTTAGGGTGATTTCCTTAGCTTTGACGCTCTGGCCTTCGATATCGCCTTTTTCGATGTATCCCCTGTCCTGGATAGTGCCGATGGTCGGCGCGTAGGTGCTGGGCCGGCCGATGCCCAGTTCTTCGAGTTTGCGCACCAAACTGGCCTCGGAATAACGGGCGGCGGCCCGATTGTAGGTCTGCAGTGCTGTGGCTGACTTGAGTTTTAGCTCTTGCCCCTGCTCTATCGGCGGCAGAATCATATCTTCCTTGCCACCGCCGTAGACCTTCAAAAAGCCGTCAAATACCAGCACTTCGCCACTAGCGGCGAATATTTCCGGCCGGTTGCTGATTATAATATCGACCTCGGTTTTCTCGACAGCAGCTGGTGCCATTTGCGAAGCTAGTGCCCGGCGCCAGATTAGTTCATACAGCTTGGTCTGGCTGGCATCAGCGCCAGCCGTAGTTTTAGAGAAACTGGTTGGCCGGATAGCCTCGTGGGCCTCTTGGGCACCGGCGGTTTTGGTCTTATATTGCCGCGAATCGGCGTATTTATCGCCATATTGCTTCTTTATATACTTCTGGGCGGCGTCAATCGCCAGCGGCGATAAGTTAAGGCTGTCGGTGCGCATGTAAGTGATGTGACCATGCTCGTATAGCCGCTGAGCCAGTGTCATGGTCTGGCGTACCGAGAAACCCAGCCGACGGGCGGCTTCCTGCTGCAGAGTGCTGGTAGTAAACGGCGGGCCGGGGCTACGCTTGCCGGGTTTTTGCTCAACTCGTCCCACCTTAAAGTCGGACGATTTTATGGCTTGTAAAAAAGCTTTGGCGGCTTTGTCGTCGGCCGGCTTTTTTGACAACTCGGCTGGCAACTCTTTGCCTTTGGCGTCAAACACCCCTGTAATTTTATAAACTGACTCGGAGACGTGGTCTTTTATCTCGCGCTCGCGCTCGACGATTAGTCGGACGGCGACGCTTTGGACCCGCCCGGCCGACAATCCGGCCCGGACTTTCTTCCATAGCACCGGGCTGAGCTCGTAGCCGACCAGGCGGTCTAGAATCCGGCGGGCTTGCTGGGAATCCACGAGGTTGAGATCGATGGTTCTGGGATTTTTAATCGCCGCCTCGATAGCCGGCTTGGTAATCTCGTGAAAAACTATGCGCTTGGTGTGTTTGGGGTCTATGCCCAGAATATTGGTAATATGCCAAGCAATGGCCTCGCCTTCGCGGTCTTCGTCGCTGGCCAGCCAGACTGTCTTGTTTTTAGCAGCTTTTTTCAGCTCGTTGGCGACCTTTTGCTTATCCGGGCTGACTTCGTAAGTTGGCCTAAACTTCTTCTCTATATCAACACCCAAACCCTTTTTTGGTAGGTCGCGCAGATGACCGTAACTGCTCTTTATCTCGTAATCACTACCCAAAAAGCCGCCAATCGTCTTGGCTTTGGCCGGGCTTTCCACTATTACTAGGTTTTTTGCCATTAGCTTCTTAGATATTACCCTGTGTGTTTATATATGCAACCATTCAAGCGCTTAGCCTACAGTTACGATCTGAATTTTACAAGTAATTTTTACGAAATTACCCAGTTGCCACCTCCAACCGGGCGGATATGGCCGGAGATTTCAAGCATGGTTAGGGCATTGGCCAGTTCCGGCCCGGCTAGTTTGGCAGCTTGGGCGATATCTTCCTGGGAATTGAGCCCGTCCTTAATAAAATCGAACACAAGCTGTTCCGGCTGGCTGCCCAAAACTGGCCGGAGCTGCTTAGCTTTGGGGTTGAGCTTTAGGGCAAAAAAGATATCATCCACCGAAGTTACCGGCAACGCCCCGCTCTTTATAAGGTTATTGCAGCCCTCACTAATTGGGCTATTGATGTTACCTGGTACCGCCATAACCGTTTTTCCCTGTTGCAGCGCAAAACCGGCGGTGTGCAGGCTGCCGCTGTTAACCGCCGCCTCGGTTATTAACAGCACGTCGGCCAAGCCGCTGACTATTCGGTTACGGGCGATAAAGTTCGATCTAAATCCGGCGGTACTCGGCCCATACTCGGTAATTAGCGAGCCGTTTAAGGCGATTTGGCGGGCAATATGCTGGTGAGCGGCCGGGTAAATTTGGTCAAGTCCAGTTGGCAACACAGCCACCGTAACACCGTTGGCAGCTAAAGCCGCCTGGTGGGCTGTAATATCGATGCCGTAAGCCAGGCCGCTGATTATCACTACGCCGGCCTCAGATAGCTCCCTGGCCAGTTTTGTGGTGATATTCCGGCCGTAAGGAGTGGCTTTGCGGCTGCCGACAATCGCCACTTTGGGCTTGTCCAGCCAGCTGGCCGGGTCGATTCCGGCCCAATAAAGTTGTTTGGGCGGTGAGTAAATGTTGGTTAGTATTGGCGGGTAGCCAGGCTGGTTAAGCGCAAGCGTATTGACGTCCATAAAATTATGTATTCTAGTATTGACTTTAAGTCACTTTTTTGCTAAAATTGCAACCTGTAAGTCCTAATTAGTGCTTACGTACCTTATACCCCCAATTTCTAACATTAAGTTAGATTGTTTAAGAACTCTGGCTGGTCTAAGTAGTACCCTCCACTTATCAGCCAGGCTCCCAGTTCCGTTTTCTATTTCTTAGTATAGCCGCGGTCCAAGCCAGTGGCAATTGCTTAAGCTAAGCGATTGGAATCGGAACTGGGAAAGCTCTTAAGCAAACTAACCCCTTTAACTAACGCCCCGTTGTTTTTAGCAGCGGGACCCATCAATGTGGGTCGCGAGTCCTTAATTGGATTGCCTAACCTTCGGGTTAGACTGGCTCGGTAGTCCTGCTTTTAGCAGACACCGCACGCTTTGCTTACGGTGGGTTGAAGGGTGTAATGAGCGGGATGAGCTAAAAAAGCTCGTCCCCTGAAAGAGTCTCTGGCGGTGCCCACCCCCTCCAGAGGCTCTTTTAGGTTACGGACCTAGTTTCGTGGGGTAGCGGGCCGCCAAATATAAACTCGGTGATTATGGCGCTGGCTTCTTGGATGATGAGCGGGAGATTCTCCTGCTCTTTTTTAGTGAATTTGCCCAATACGAATTGGGCAGCGTCGGCTTTCTGAGCGACTTCTGAGCCGACGCCTAGGCGCAACCGGCCAAAATCGTCACCCATGTGATTAATCAGTGATTTGACGCCGTTGTGGCCGGCATCGGAGCCGCCCAGGCGGGTGCGTAGCTGACCGAATGGAATGGCCAGTTCATCATAAACCACTAGCGTGCTTTGATTATAAATCCGGTAAAACCGCTGCACCGCCTGGGCGGCCTCGCCGCTGTTATTCATAAATGTCGCCGGTTTGGCTAAAACCACCCGGTTCTGGCCTAAATTAGCCACGCTGACCTCGGCTTTTAGATCTTTTTTGGCCATCCAGCCCGGGAAATCATTCTTTTTGGCGAACTCATCCAAAACAGCAAACCCGATATTGTGCCGTGTGCCCCGGTAGTCTTTGCCGGGGTTACCCAGGCCGATAACTAGAATGGTCTTGTGGGCGCCCAGACTGTAAAGCGGGGTGCCGCTGGTGTAATCTTTCTTTCTTTCAAATAAAGCCATGCTGCTATTTTATGCCTAGTGCTTCTCTATATACCAGAACTTTATCGGCGTGCCGCTGGATGGCCAGATGTCGCGGAATTTTCGTTCCATATAACGTTTGTAGCTCCAATGCAGGAACTTGGTGTGAGCGCCAAACACCTTGAAATTCGGATAATCGTTTTCTTCTTGGACGATGTAATTAAGCTTGGGCGAGCGGCCTTTTAGGCCGGCCGGCGGATGCTCGTTAACCACCCGGCGCAACCACTGGTTTAGCTCCGGCGTTTTAAACCTCTGGTGCCGGGCCTGGTAGATAGCCAGGATTAAATCGTAGATTTTAGTGACGTTTTGGCCGGTCACTGAGCTAGTAAATATCAGCGGCGCCCACGGCACAAATACGAAGTTAGCGGCGATTTGCGGCGCCACCGCGTCGCGGGTATAAGCGTCTTTATCTTCGGCTTCGTCCCACTTGCTGACAACTAAAATCAACCCCTTGCCGGCCTCTTTAACCAGACCGGCGATTTTTTGATCCAGCTGGACGTTTAACTCGTTAGCGTCCATCAAAACTAAGGAGATATCCGACTGTTCGATAGCCGCCAGCGCTCTTAAAACACTAAACTTCTCCACGCCGCGCTCAATTTTACCGGAGCGCCGGATGCCGGCGGTATCGGCCAGTTCGATTGTTTTTTCTTGGTACTTTATTGTTGTGCGATTCACGTCACGCGTCGTGCCTGCCCTTTCCGATACAATTGCTTGCTGTTTTTTCGCCAGAGCGTTAAACAAGGATGATTTGCCAACGTTCGGTCGTCCCAACAAAGCCACACTGATTCGGTCGGGCTCGTCTTTGATGTGCGCTTTAGGCAGTTTTTGCGCCAGGATGTCTAACAGCTCATCGATGCCCCGTTTTTGGGTGGCGCTGGTGGCGACCACCGGCTTAATGCCCAGCCGTTGCCAATCGCCTAAGCCGGCGTGGGTGTTTTTATCAACCTTATTAATGATTAGAATCACCGGCTTTTGGCTTTTTAGGGCCATGGTCGCCACCCGGCGATCCTCTTCGGTAATTGGCACATCAGCCTCTACGGTAACGGCGATAACATCGGCCGCCGCGGCGGCTTCGGAAATTTGCTCCTGGATAGTCAATTCGAAATCATCATCGGCTGATTTTAGCCCGGCAGTATCGACCAGCCAGAAATCTTTGCCTTCCCAGCTGGCTTTGGCGGTGATGCTGTCGCGGGTGGTGCCGGCCTCTTCGGCGACAATCGCTTCGCGGCGGCCCAGGATAGCGTTAAACAGGCTGGATTTACCAACATTGGCTCGCCCGACAATCGCTACAATGGGTACTTTATTACTCACAACTTCTCATAGTATAAAGAAAACACCCCTGTTTTAACAGAGGTGTTTAACAATTACCTATTTAGCTTTAAAGAGCGTTGGCTGTTGGGTCAACTGGCGGGGTTGCCGGGTCAGCTGGGGCTTCTGGTGCCGGGTCGGCGGCTGGCGGCATAGTTGGAGCGGCTGGCTCTGGGGCTGGGGCGCTAGGGCCGCCGGCGAAATCATTAACTTGACCCTGGACTACAGACTCTTCCTGAGCGGTGCTCTGCTGGTCGGTAGATACCGAAGGGTCAGCTGGAGCGGTACCGCTGACTGGGTTAGCCATTGGGTCAACCGGGGCAACTGGCTCTGGCGCTGGTGCGCTTGGCATGGCGCCTGGTTCGGTTGGAGCCGGTGTTGGGTTGGTTGTGGGGTCCTCTTGCATGTTATTCTCGCTTTCTTGTTGATTAATTTTAGAGGCTTCGTCGGTTGGAGCGGCGGCTGTAGCGCTGGGGTCACCGGGACCTAAGGCTTCTTTGACCACTCTGGCGAAATCTTCCAGAGTAACCTGGGACTTCACTAAATACTTTACCACGCCCAGCTTTTCGCCGCGAGCTTGGTCCTCGGCTTGGCCTAAGGCGGTCATCATAATCACTTTGATATCCTTAGTTTCCGGTGCCGCCCGCAGGCTTTCAACCATCTCAAAGCCGCTGAGTTTCGGCATCATAACATCGGCAATCACCAAGTCGGGCTTCTCTTTTATGGCGGCCACTAGGCCCTCTTCGCCATCGGCGGCTACAGCAGTAGTATAGCCTTCGGCCTGCAGGCGCATCTGAAAGATTTCTCTTAAGTTGTTGTCATCTTCTACGAGGAGTACTTTTGGCATTATTGTTTACTTCTTATGTTAATTAATTTTCATTGTAGCAATGCTTGTCGGCTTTGGCTAGATGGGCTTATCCATCGGGCTGATGGTGCTGGCCTGTTTTTGCTGGATTGCCAGGGCTTGTTGGGCATCCAGGCGTGGCAGGTTTATAAAGAAAGTGCTGCCTTTGCCGTATTCGCTTTCCACCCAGATACGCCCATTATACAACTCGGTGATGCGCCGGCAGATGAATAAACCTAAGCCGGTGCCGCCGACGGTGCGAGTACTGCTGTTATCAACTCGGTAAAATTTTTGGAATAAGTGCGGGATGTCTTCGGCTGGGATGCCGGCGCCGCTGTCCTGGACCTGGATCTGGATTATAGAACTATCGCCGGTTAGCCTAACCATCACCTTGCCTTCGTTGGTGTACTTAATAGCGTTATCGATGATATTTTGGAAAACTTCACGGATGCGGTTGGGGTCCACATAAGCGTAATATAGCGGCCTGATTACCTTGCCGCCGCCGGAATTATCGGCGCTGACCGAATAGGTTAGCTCCAAATTCTTATTTTTGGCCGGGAATTTGGCGGCCTCGGCTACCTGCTGCAGTATTTCGCCGATTTCAGCCGCCGCCGGGTAGCTCATCAGCCGGCCGTCTTCGGCTTTGGAGCTGGTTAGAAGGTCGCGGAACAACTCGCCCAGGTGGGTGGTTGAACTGCTGGCCTTTTCCAATAGATTACGGGCATTAGCATCAATCTGGGCGGTTTTAGGGTTCAGCGCCAGCGATAGATAGCCCTCTATGGCGGCTAGCGGCGTGCGCATCTCATGCGAGGCGGTGCTGATAAAGTCTGAGCGGTGGGCCTCTTCTTCTTTTTCTTTGGCGATGTCGCGGAACACCCCCACCACACTGCCGTTAGGCTGCCCGGCCGGGTCGCGCACCGGCGACACAATTACCGATACCGGAATTTTGTGGCCGTCTTTGGCTGCCAGTATAACGTTGCTATCGCGGGTGGTCTGACCGGTGGCCAAAGCCGCGGCAATCGGATTGTTACTGTCGGGCAGCGGCTGGTCTTTTGGATCTACTAGCGGCAGCACCGTTTTGTAGACTAGTCCTATGGCATCCAGCGGCGGCCAGCCGCTGATTCTGCCGGCGGCCGGATTGAATAAGTGCACAATACCGTCGGCGCCGACCATCACCACTCCGTCTTCGATGGTATCTAATATAAAACCGGTCTCCATGCCGGGCTGGCCGGCTGGCGCCTTGTTCTTACTAGAAAATAAACCCATGCCCAATTTTCTTCATCTTTATTACGCTAATGCCTACATTATCTGTTTTTTCAGCCCGTTAATCAATCCTAAGCTCTGTTACACAAAAGCTCGAAGTAGCGGGTGCTGCCAAACGGTATTTTTTGTTTAATTAATCCCTTGGCCGCCAGACTGGAAGCATAAGTAACCGTGAACTCACCGTACTGGTTATTAATGGTATCCATGGCCTGGCTCAGCCAGACTTCGCGGTTAACTTCTTCCAGCAGGCTCAGCTGGGCGACATTGGACGGCTCCAACTTATAGCAAGACACCGCCATCATCCGCACCCAGTCGCCCTGGGGGCGATGATTGAATAGCAATAAAATCCGGCGGTAGACATCAGCGCCGGAAAATGCCGGCATTTTAAAAATCTTGCGCTCGTACCAGACATCGCCGTTAGCATATAACAGATAAATATATACGCCGCGGGCGGCCAGGCTGCGGTGGCGCAATTTCATGGCGGTGGTTTCGCACAAGTGACTTAGGCGACTATGCAGCA
>Ga0265338_10004117_pt1 | contig 19918 bp, 21 predicted proteins | sample 42126metaG_FD_193579 | JGI IMG/M metagenome (GOLD analysis project Ga0265338, IMG submission 193579) | Rhizosphere microbial communities from Carex aquatilis grown in University of Washington, Seatle, WA, United States - 4-21-26 metaG | ecosystem: Host-associated > Plants > Roots > Rhizosphere...
GAAACCAAGCGGAAACGGTAAAAGGGTAGGCGTTGAAGTTGGTGTTATGAGCGACTTGCACCAACGCGTTGGAGCTGCCGAAGCGAAGTGCCGTCCCGGCACTTACCTGAGCATGTATATTAGAAGCGCCGAACCAAAAAAACAAAGCCGCGTTAAAAATAACAATGCGGATGAACGCAAATGAGCACAACGAGAGCTTTACTTTGCCGGCCTCCCACCAATGGTGAAATCGCTGATTCAACGTATCATTCAGGCCATTGGTAATGCAGCCATGATCGTCCTCCGCACCTTAGAAGCAAGCATTTAATGCAAGACATTAGCCAAATTGTTGCCCACGAAGATCTTCCCGTTGCGATTCATCTGATGGCGAAGCACCCTCACATCCAATCAAAGAAATGGTCGAAGCTGTGGTGTCCCTTTCGGGAAAAGTAATAACCGCGAACCGAGTGAACCAAGATGTGCGACCAACACCGCATACCTTCGTCCAAAGAGAGCACAATAGCCTCTGCAATCTCGGTTCAAATGGATGCAACGTTTTGTGCTTCTCGTCAAAACTCATACCAGCGGAACATCTGCATCTCGGCATTTCTGAACGCGACCAGTCCCTGTAATAGCCGTTCAGAAAACGTGCGAATGTTCAGTGCGACAGGTGGGTGCTGCAAGCCATTTTGAATTTCCATAGGCAATTTGAAGCAAGCCCATGATCTGAGTGACTCGAGCACGAGAAATCTTTTCTCTGGCTACGATTTTCGCTTTGTTTAGGCTCGGATCGTCGCCCATCTGTTTTCGCCACATGAGCGCCAACTCGAATGGATGTAGACACGGTTTCGGTTTCACGGCTTCGGCCTTGTTTTCTCGGCATGGGTCCTCAATAACAGAAGCCGGAAATGGGATCGGGGGGCTAATGAAAGGTGACGCTCCCCATCGGGAAAACGGTATGCCGACGGTAAGGTTCAGGTCCCAGGAAGTTCGACTTCGATCCTTGCCAGCAGAGCCATTTTATCTTCGGAAATAACTACACTGTCTTGGTTTGACACAGATTTGATACAGGATTCCACCCCGACGCAGTCGAAAGCTTCCTTTCAACTGGGCACCACCTTTCCCCCACCTCGCGGCGGAGCGGAAGACGAATCGCTGTTGACGGTTTGACACGTAGTTTAGTCGCACCTGGTAGGACCGAAAGAAACTCGAGTCGAGAAGGCGGCAAAAATAAAAATATGCTAATATCCTCGAAGTTAATACCATTCTCTTTGGTGAAGTGACGGAACAAGCATGCGCGGTCACGGTTAGGCCATCAAAATGAAAACAAAGAAATCCATTGCAACGCTTGTCCTGACAGTTCTCGCGGCGGGTGCGCTCTCATTCGATGCCCACACGGCGCCATGCAACATCAACATGGGGGCAAATCAACAGACGATGGACGGATTTGGGTTTTCCAGCGCCTGGTGCGGTCAGTTATCGACTGCTAAGAACAACGCCCTTTATAACACCCTGGGTTTCTCGCTCCTGCGCATTCGCATTGACCCAAACCAAAGTTGGACAGACGAGACGGTTAACGCATCGGCTGCGCACGCCCGCGGCGCCAAGGTGCTGGGCACGCCCTGGTCAGCGCCGGCAAGCATGAAGAGCAGCACCAATGTGGTTCACGGGTCTTTGTTGCCCGGCCAGTACGCCGCCTATGCAACTTACCTGAACCAAGCGTCCAGCAGCATCGGACTGGATTACGTTTCGCTTCAGAACGAGCCTGACTGGGACCCGGATTATGAAGGCTGCGTCTGGAATGGAACCCAGTTTGAAACGTTCTGCGCCAACAACGCGCAAGTGATCACCAAACCGGTGGTGATGCCGGAGGCAGTTAACTTCAATAATTCGCTATCCGACCCGACGCTCAACGATCCAATCGCTGTCACGAATATAAGCATCGTTGCCGGCCACTTCTACGGCGGCGGAAATTCTGTGCACCAGAATGCGCTCAATCACGGAAAGCACGTTTGGGAAACTGAAAACTATACGACTGGCGGCCAGTCGGACATGAACGTCTGCATGCAGATCGCGAAGACAGTGAGCGACGCGATGAACAATCAATTCAGCGCTTACTTCTGGTGGTGGGTGAATGACGGTCAAGCCGATGGCACGGATTTGGCCAATGGCAGCGGCACGATTATCAAACCCGGCTACGTCCTCGGCCAGTTTGCGAAATGGATTCGGCCCGGCGCGAACCGGGTAACGGCTGACTACAATCCGGCAGCAAACGTTTATGTCACCGCCTACGAAGTCACCGGCGGCACTAACCTGGTGATCGTGGCGCTAAACATGGGGAACAGCCAGGTGACTCAACAATTTAACATCGCGAACGGCGCGGTCGTCATGCTCGAAGGTTACCGGACTTCCAGCAGCGAGAACATGATCGACGCGGGCGGTTACGGCGTCTCCGGCGGCAGCTTCACGGCGGCCCTCCCTGCGTTAAGCGTGACCACCTTCGTTCAGACTGGGGGCGCCGGCACCCCTGCCGCGCCGAGCGGCCTGGTGGCCACCGCCATTTCAGGTAGTGAGATCGACCTCACATGGACCGCAAATGCCACGAATGCGACGGCTTACCTCGTGGAACGATCCTCCGACAATGTGATCTTCAGCCAAATCGCCTCGCTCGGCGCGAGCGCCACTAATTTTGCAAACACTGGCTTGCCTGGCTCAAGCACCTATTACTATCGCGTGCGGGCCAGTAACGGCGGCGTTTTCTCCCTTTACTCGAACACGGCCAGCGCCACCACACTACCGGGCGTGCCGGCCGCTCCCACTGGCCTGGCCGGAGTCGCGGGCAACGGGCGTGCGACCTTGACCTGGAACGCCCCCGGCGGCACTCCCGCCACCGGTTACAACCTCAAGCGCTCAACCACCAGCGGCGGCCCCTACGCGACCATTGCCGGTGTGGCGACGACCAACTTCATTGACATTCCCCTGACTAACCTGACGGCTTATTATTATGTGGTTTCGGGCACCAACGATTACGGCGAGAGTTTCAACTCCACTCAAGTCACGGTCACGCCCCTGCCCACCGCCCTGCCCGCGCCATGGGTGGACCAGGATATCGGAAGCGTGGGGCAGATCGGTCGCGCTGGTTTCAGCAACACAATCTTTACTGTCAACGGCTCGGGCGCCGACATCTGGGGCAATGCCGACGCCTTGCATTTCGCGTACTTTCTGGCGACCAATGATTGCACCATCATTGCGCGCGTCACTTCGGTGAAGAACACCGATCCCTGGGCCAAGGCGGGGGTAATGATCCGCGCCAGTCTCGCGGCCGGTGCAGCCCATGCGATGATGATCCTATCGTCCGGCAACGGGGCCAGCTTCGCATGGCGTGCGACAACCGGCGGAACATCGTCCCAAAGCCAGAGCGGCGGCCTGAGCGCACCCTATTGGGTCAAGCTGGTGCGCTCTGGCAACAGTTTTCGCGGGTACGTGTCGGCCGATGGCGGCGCATGGACCCAGGTGGGCACCGCTCAAACCATCACCATGACCGGCGCCGTTTATGTGGGATTGCCCGTGACCGCGCACAACAACACCAACTTGTGCACGGCCGGGTTTGACAACGTTTGGTCCACGGCGCCAGTGGGGTCCTGGCAACACCAGGACATTGGCAGTGTGGGTTTGGCTGGCAGCGCGATCAACAGCACGGGCCTTTTCACCGTCACGGGAGCGGGCGGCGATATCTGGGGCAATGCCGACGGGTTGAATTACGCCTTCTTGCCGGTGACCAACAATTGCATGATTGTCGCCCGAGTCACGTCCGTGCAGAGCGTCAATGCGTGGTCAAAAGCCGGCTTGATGATCCGTGAGAGCTTGAACGCAAATTCTGCCAACGCCTTCATCGCCGTGACGCCAAGCAATGGCGTGACGTTCCAATACCGCTCAAGCACCGGCGGCACCAGCGCCAACACCACCACGGCCGGGCTCGTCGCGCCCTACTGGGTCAAGCTGGCGCGCAGCGGGAACACATTTACGGGCTCTCGTTCCGCGGATGGTGTGAGCTGGACGCAACAAGGCACTACGACGATTACAATGGCATCCGTGGTCTATGCGGGACTGGCGATAACCAGCCATGACACATCGACGGCGTGCACGGCGATTTTCGACAATGTGTCGGTGCCGGGTTGGACGAATTTGGCAGCGCCGCCTGCGCTAACCGGCTTAATCGGCACGGCGGGCGACGGCAAGGCGGCGCTGGCGTGGACTGCGCCGAGTGGAGCGACGAATTACAACGTTAAGCGGGCCGCCACCAACGGCGGGCCTTACTCGATTATCCAAAGCGTCGCCACGACGAACTATAACGACCTCGGCCTGACCAACGGCACGACTTATTACTACGTGGTGTCGGGGTTGAACGGCGGGGGCGAGAGTTCGAACTCAGTCCAGGTTGCAGTCACGCCAACTCCATTCATGAACTTAACGCAGACCGGAACGAATTTGACCCTGTCGTGGTCGCTGGCCAGCGCTGGTTTCAGGCTGCAATCGCGCACAAATCTTTTATGGGGCAACTGGGAGGACGCGACGTTACCCGCGCCGGAAATGGTCGGCAACCAATGGCAAGTGGCCGTGCCTTTTTCAGACGCCGGATCGGTGTTCTTCAGGTTAACAAAGTAACTGAGGAGATATAAAACAGAAGCGTGGATGGTATTTGCTGCTCTGAGCGCAGGGCCATTCTCTATTCCATCGCTGCCAATACTTGGTCGAGCGGCATCGTAGCAAAGCTCGTGGCAGAATCGCTCATCGCATAAGGAATTATCAGTTCACGTCCGTGTAATAGCGCACCGCAGGTGTAAACGACATTAGGCACATAACCCTCCCGCTCTGATTCGTTCGGTGAGAGCAGCGGTTCGCGCAAGCGGCCCAGCACGCGCGACGGGTCTTTCAAGTCGAGCAGGAACGCGCCCATGCAATACTTTCGCATCGCGCCCACCCCGTGGCTTAACACCAGCCAACCGGCTTCTGTTTCTATCGGCGAACCGCAATTGCCCATCTTGATGAATTCCCACGGTTGCGCCGGCGCCAGCAGCACCTTCGGCGTCTGCCAGAAATGTATATTGTCCGAATGCATCAGGAGAATGTTCTCATCGTCCTGGCGTGAGAGCATGACGTATTTTCCGTCGATCTTGCGCGGGAACAGCGCCATGCCTTTGTTCTGCACGGCGGGACCGTTTAGCGTGTTGAATTTGAAATGGGTGAAATCCGGCGTTTCCAGCAATTGGGGCAATGTGATCTTGCCGTCGTAAGCAGTATAAGTCGCGTAATAGGTGAAGTTGCCGTCGTCGTTTTGGAAGCGGACAAAGCGCGCATCTTCAATCCCGTTGCTCTGGCTGGGCGCCGAGGGAAAGAGCACTCGTTGCGAGACGCGGGTGTCGGGGGCAAAGTTCACTTCGTAGTTTGACTCAGCCAGGAGCAGGATTCCGCGCGCGGCGCGCACGGCCGTGGCATCGGCGGTTTCGGCCGTCAAACCCGAGGCGAGCAGGACCTGCCGTAATTCCTTCAGCGTGAAATCTTCGTGCAACTGATCCAGCACGCGCTGGCAAAAATCATTCTGCACGCCCGCCTCCTGGAGCTTGTTCGTGAACAATCCCTTGTCGTAAGCGGCATTGGGCACGCGCTCCGGTTCGGTCACGAACGGCACTGGTGGCGTTAGAGTGATGCGCTGCTGCGCGCTCACCACTCCGGTTCGAAAGGTGATCGAGGAAATATGTCCTTCGCCGGTGGCACGCAAACTCAGGATGAAGCGCAACGCTCCCCGGGGTGCACCCGATTGATCCGGATGCGGCACAATGGAGGGATTAAACAATGCCGCCGATTCCGGCGAATATTCGTGCGTGAAATAAGCGCCGACGAGCATCTGCCGCTCCGGTGACGGCTGCGAATTCGGTTCGAGATAAAAGCTCACTTCTTCAAAGCGCATGCGAAAAATCTTTTCCACCTGTTCGTGCCGGTCCGCAAATTCGCCGAGCACTTGTCCCAACAGCCGGGAGACTTCTTCTTCCGGGAGCGCCATGACCCGTTCGACAACGCGCCGCGCAATATCGTCGGTGGTGGGACAAAACGGGCGCATCAGGACCCGGGCTCGATCCGGGACCAACGTCGGCCCGATGCGTTTGGCGTGGACGCTTGGTTTGGTGTTTTTGGTCATGAATGGATCTCCGTGATGAACCCAAGCCGAGTGTTAATCGGAAACAGGTTCCTTGAAACTTACCAGGGTGTTTTGCAGCGCCTGTTTTTCCGCGAGGGCGAGCAAAAAGGCCAGCGTGGATTCGGCGCCTTGATTCTGGCTCAATCGATCGACGTGCAGGCCGTCGCGGCAGCCGCCGGTGCCCGCGTCGTAAAGCGCCATTCCCAAATCGTTTCGGCCCAGGAACCATTCAAAGGCCCGGCGCGCTTCCGCGACCCAGAAAATGTCGCCGGTGGCATGATACGCCTCGATGCAGGCCGACACCGTGGCTTGGGCCTCGATGGGTTGCTGGTCAAAGCGCGCGCGTTCCTTGCCGCGCGAGTAAAATCCATTCGAACCGATTGGCCGGAACGCGCCGGTCTCCGACGTCTGAATCTTGATGAGCCAACGCAGCGTCTTCAGCCCGAGTTCCAGCATCGGCGCATTACTGAGGCAACGGCCGCTGACGATCAGCGCGTGCGGCAGCTTGGCATTCGTGTAGGAAACGGTGTCCTCGAACCACTGCCAATCGTCCGTGGCAGCATCGGCGAATCGTTGCATCAGCTTCGCCGTAAGCGAATCACGAATCTGGTTCGTGCGGCGGTCGCCGCCGAATCGCTGCAAATATTCATCGATGCCAATAAGAGTGAATGCCCACGCGCGCGGCGAGGTGAATTCGGCGGCCACCGGCAGCGCCTGTTCGAAAAGTTGAGCCGCCAGCATTTGAAAGCTGCCCTGGCCCGCCTGCGACACGCACAACCCCAGCGCCCAGAGTGCGTGGCCTTGACAGTCCTCCGAGCCGACGTCCTCCAGCCAGCGCCGCTCGAAACTCATGAAATTGCGAAATCTACCAAGCTTGCGGTCAAAAGCGTGATTTAGAAAAGCGGCATACGTGGCTGCCTGCGCGCCTAGCTGGGGCGAACCGTGCCCCAATTTTTGCAGCATCAAAGCCAGCACCAAGGCCCGGGCGTTATCGTCCGTGCAATACCCTTCGGAGAAATTCGGCACGGTAAAACTCGCGTGCTGGAAGATGCCCGTCGAATCACTCATTCGAAAGAGATGATCCAGTTTCAACTCCGGCAGTTGCCCCGGCTGTTCGTCGAGCGTTTTGATGGGAGACGTTTTCCGGCCCACAAAACTATGGTCGTGCCGCGCCCGCTCAAACGACTTGGCGTAAAGTTGTGCCACGCGGCTCCAGACCATTTCGCGGCCCAGTTTGTAGGCGTTCTTGCGCATCGAATGGCGCAAGGGTTCATCTCGCAACAATTCCACCACCGCGACGGCGATGGCCTTGGCATCGCGAAAGGGCACGAGTTTGCCACGTTCCGCCGTCAACAATTCGGCGGCATGCCAGTAAGGAGTGGACACCACCGCGTTCCCCGCGCCAAAGGCATAAGCCAGTGTGCCGGACGTGATTTGCGCCTCGGTCAGATAGGGCGTCAGATAAATGTCCGCGGCGCCGATGAACCGCATCAATTCCTCCAGTTCGACGAAACGGTTGAAAAACACAACGTGCTTTTGCACGCCGAGATCTTTGGCCAGCCGCTCCAGGCTCAAACGATAGGCCTCGCCCTCGTTCCGCAGAAGATTCGGGTGCGTCTGGCCCAACACGATGTACACGACGTTGGGAAAGTCGCGGATGATGTCCGGCAACGCCCGCAACGCGAACTCAATTCCCTTGTTCGGCGACAGCAACCCAAAGGTGAGCAAAACCTGTTTGCCGGCGACACCGAATTCGTCCTTAAAATAATTCGGATCGGCAAACGGCATATCGGGAATGCCATGCGGGATAAGATCGATCTTGGACGGCGGCGCGTGATAGATCTCGCGCAGGAACTCCACGCCCCGTTCGCTCATCACCACCAGCCGGGTTGACAGCCGGATCAAATCGCGCATGACCCGCCGCTGCTCGGCATTTGGCTCGCGCAAGACCGTGTGCAGCGTAGTGACGATGGGCATTTGCAATTCCCGCAGCAGCGCCAGCACGTGACTGCCGGCCGGCCCGCCGAAAATGCCGAACTCATGTTCCACGCAGACGACGTCCACGTCCGTGATGTTCAGAAAATCCGCGGCGCGCAGATACGAAGGGAGGTCCTGCTCCGCGATTTCGAAGCGCACCTCCGCCGGGTAATTATAGCCGTCGGCCAGGTCATTCACGGGCACGACGAGGCATTGCGTCGCGGGAAATTCCGTTGCCATCGCGCAACGCAGGTCCGTCGTGAACGTGGCAATGCCGCACTTGCGCGGAAGGTAGTCTCCGAGGAACGCAATTTTTTGTATTTTAGGGCCGACAATCATTCTGCGTCAGACAGTGCTTAAAAAAGATGACTCGCCATCCGGCGGGGAGTCATTCGGCCATTTTTCGATCCGGCCGCCTCTTGGATCGGCAATGCTTCGCTCAGGATGACAGTGCGCGTCCCGAAGGCTTTGCCGCTGATGGACTTGATGGCCTCCCGCGCTCCTTCCGGCGTGATCATCGTCACGAACCCGTAGCTCCGGGACGCGGCGCCGGCGTGATCGACGAAGATATGAATATCCACCACATTGCCGTGAGCGGAGAAAAGTTCCATCAACTCCTTCTCCGTGACCGTGGCGGGCAAGTTGTCGAAATATACCTTGGTATTCATGACAGTTTTCTTTCGTTCCAGGGTTCAGTCATCCTTCTTTTCCCAGATATTTTGAAGGATTGCGCAGGCGATCCAGTCGTTCCGCTTCCACGGCGTTTACTTCCGAGCCGCGCCGCCGCTTGCGAAAAATGGCCCCGAGTGTTTCCGGAAGCGACCAGGCCTGTTTGGCGAGTTCGACAATCGTGAGGCAAATGATTTTCAGTGTTCGCATAGCTGCTTTCAAATTCAGACAACGGCCCGCGTTCTCCGGCGCTCGGACCGGCGCACATCGGTCGTTTGGCTGGGTTCCCGGCCAATCGTTTCGGTCGTTTCATAACCAAGCCCGTGCTTTATCATGACTTCATCTTGTGTCCATCCGGCCACCCGGTACAATGTCCGTCTTAAGGTTATTGCCGGCCAATACCTTGTTTGCATTTCACCCATAGCCTTTTGCTATGGACGCTTCAGTCGAGGCGCGTTTGAGTCTTTGGCCGGCAGCGGCATCGCGGCGGGCGGATTCGTCTTGTTCACGTATTTGCGCACGAGCCAGTTCTTCTGCGCGGCTTCAATCAACCGTTCGAGTTCGCGCATGGAGGTTTGCGTTTGCTGGACGAGCCCCGGCAAATCTTTCGCTTCGTCGGCTATGGGACCGGTGATTCCCGGCAGCTGCGCGGCAGCCACATTCACATTCGTCGCCGCGCCCTGCAACTGGCTCACGGTTTGGTTCGCTCTGGCCATGAGTTCATGCGCGTCGTCCAGCAATGCCGTCTCGGTGATCAGTTTGCCCACAGTGCCGTGGCCCGCTTCCACATCGGCCGCCATTTTGTCGATCCGGAGGGAGAAGGCGTCCAGATGCTCGCGCGTCTCGCGCAGGTCGGCGCCCAATTTCGTCCACTCGTCCAGGCCGGCACTGGTTTTTTTCAGCACCAGCACGGTTTCGCTGCGAATTTCCTCGACCGCGGCTTCCAGCGGGCTTTGGAACTGTTCATTGCAAACGATGGAGGCATTGGCCTCCGGCAACGACTGGCCATTGCCGCGGGTGAGTTCAAAAAACGAATCGCCGGCGACTCCAAATTTCTTTTTCACCACGGCCGATGAATCCGCGCGCACGAATCGGAAAAAATCGCGGCGAATGCTGGTTTCCGCTTCCATGCGACCGGTTGGCAACACATTGACCTCGGAAACCGACCCGATCAGCGTGCCCAGGAAATACACTTCCGAACCTTGCCGAATTCCCGCCGCGCCGGCTTCCGGCAAAACAATCCGCAGGCTCACGCGGCTGCGGAACCAGCGTTGGCTATGGCCCATCCACAGGATCGCCGCAACCAGCACCCCGAGAACCGCGAGGACGAAAATCCCGGCGATCTCGTTGACCCGTCGAAATTTGAAAGGCTCTTTCGGCGGCGTCGCCGTTGGCTCAAGTTCGGGAATGTCGCTCGTTTTGTTCACGCTAAAGATAAGTCAGCAGCGATATCACAGCGGAAATGACAAATAGTCCCGCCACCGAACGCGTAAGCGCCCGCTGTGTCGCGTGCGGAATTTCCGTGACCGATGCGCCGACGCCCAGCCCGCCAATGCAACAGGACGCGCTGGCAAAAAGGGCCGGAAGGATGCTTTTGGCGAGGATGTTGAACACGTCCTTCGGTTGGATCGCGCGCGAAACCGTGTCAATGAACAGAAACAAATCCCAGCTGCCTTTCCCGGTTGATGCCGCGAAGAAGTAACCGCTCGCGAAGGCCGCAAAAATAAACACGATCGTCAGGCAAAACGTCGAGACCGCCGTCCCCAGCACGCGCGGCGCGACGAGTTCCCGGAACGCATCCCCTCCCCTCGCTTCCAAGGCCCGGACGCCGCCGTCAATTTTAAAAACCCCGAGCTCGGTGGTCATCGCGCTGCCGCTGCGGACAATGACCACGAGGTTGATCAGCACCGGTCCGAGTTCACGCGCCACGACTGTCACCAATACCGGCCCGAGCAGTTGCGACTGGCCGGCCTCGCCAATCCAGGAGGAAAGTTGCACCACGATTGAAATTCCGACGAACACCGCCAGGGCGCCGACAAACCACAGCGGTTCGATGCCGTTGGCCAGAACCTGCCGTGAAAACGCTGTTCGTGTCGCGCGCTTCCAATAACGCGGTCGCGCGCCGGTATAAAGCGCCGTGCCGATTACCGCCGCGGCATATCGCAACTCATCCCAGCGCGCGCGGGCGGCGCCGCCGATGCCGGCGAGTGCGCGAAGGCAGGCGCCGGTTGAGGCGCGCGATGTCCATTGAGCGGTTTGCGCTTTGTTCATTGAGAGAGAACTTCGCTGACGGGAGACAACGCCGGCACATGATCGCTGACGACTTTTATCGAAACGAGAATCGGCAACGATAACAGCGCGCCCGGAATGCCCCAAAGCCAGGTCCAAAACATCAGTGAAATAAAAATGGCGACTGGGTTTAGCGTGAAACGCCGCCCGAGCAAGATCGGCGTGACCAGGTTGGTTTCAAAAAGGTGCAGCAACAAGTACCATGCCGGCGGAAGCAACGCCCGCCAGAGCGACGTCTCGAAGGTAAGCAACCCCACCGCCGTCAGCAGGACAATTCCGGCCACGGGCCCGAAATAAGGCACGAAATTCAGGGCCGCCACAAAAACTCCCCACATGGCAGCGTTGGGCAGGCCCATGAAGTACAACCCGCCACTCACGGCGACGCCGAGGCCGGCATTGATAAAGGTCACCGAAAACAGGTAATTGGAAATGTTCTGCTGAATTTCGTGGCTGATTTCCACGGCACGTTTTTTATCACCGAGGGTTGGCATCACCCGCACCAGTTTCTGTAGAAACAGGTCGCCTGAAGCCAGCAACAGGTAAAGCAACACCAACGTTTCAATCACTCCAGCCAGGAAAAGCTCTGTCCAGTTGATGAGGGAGACAGAACTGTGGTTGTCTTTGACTTGCACCGTTGGCGTGTTCTTTTGCTCTTCCTTTTTTTCCGCTTCGGTCGCCCCGAGATTATTTACGGCGGCGGCCGCGGCGCTGAACCGCGCGCCGGGCGGCAGGAGCTTCTGAATGCGTTGACGCAACTCGGTCATGTGTTGCGGCGCGTCGTTCACCCACGCCATCGCCGGGCGGGAAAATTGAGTAAAACCGAAGACGACGCCCGCAATCAAAAGCGAAAGCACGAAAGCAGCGGAAAGAGCCGGTGGAATACCGCAGACCGTTGACCATCGGATGATTGGTTTTAACGTCATTCCCGCCACGCAGGCGAGAAAGACCGGCAAGAGCACGGGGCGCGCGAAGTAAAGAGCCGCCACGAAGCCCAGCAGGATCAAAACAATCTCCGCCAGGGCGGTTTTGGACACCATGAGCGCGGCGGGCAGAGCGTCACCGACAGGCTCATTTTTTTCCTGCAAATCCAGCATGCGTACCGAAGCCACGAAAGGTTCCGGGCCGGTCAATTCAGGTAACTGTTTCATTCCGATGTTTAGGTGGAACTCTCGATCATGGAAGAGCAGTCCGCTTATTATTCATAATGGATTGAGAGACTTGCGGGCGCTACCGGGGGATTTCCCCGACGACACGACAAAGATTCTCGCGCGACCGCTGGTCTTGCGAGGATCCAACTATTTTCCAGAACAGTGGACGGGCGTTTGGGCGCACTGCCTCAAACGAGCTTGTGACTGCTTGACGGTTGAATCGCGGGTGGCACGTCGATGTTCAGGGCGGCGCTCAAATCAATTTCGTGTTCCTGCTCTTGCACGATGATCCCGCGCAAAATCTCGCTTAAGGCAAATTCACCCATCGCTTCGGCTTGGCGGATGCGTTCCCGATAGCGTCCCACGGTTTCTCGTTCGTTTTGCAGGTCCGCGCGGAGCATCTCAATGGGATCGGTGGAGGTCTTAACGGTTTTCGGCGTCACGCACGGCATGCCCCCCAGGTAGTCGACCTGTTTGGCGATCTTAATTGCGTGCGCCAGCTCCTCGCCGGCATGCGCCTCCAGCTCACGCGCAATATCCGTGTAAGCGGCGCCCTTCAACACCTGGCTGTAGACGGTGTACGCGATGATCGCCTGATATTCCCCGGCCAGATCTTCGTTCAACAATCGAACCATCTCCTCGCGGGTAATATTCAAGGCTGTATCTTTTTCTTTGGTCATAAATAGTAGAGATTCACTGAACTTCACCGGCAGCCTCGGTATAAAGTCGAAGTGCCGGTGAATTTGAGGTGTTAGCTGCAACCGCAGGCGGAATTGGATTCCTTGATCACCTTTTCAATCGCTTCCCGGGTTTCGCCGGTGCGCTTCTGAATCCGGCCAAACAATTCTTCCTGCTTGCCTTCAGCGTATGTGAGATCGTCATCCGTGAGCGAGGCCCACTTCTGTTTCAACTTGCCTTTGGTGATGTTCCAGTCGCCTTTAATTTCCAGTGTAGTCATGGTATCGCTTGATGTTTCTTTGTGATTCGCCGCCAACATGACGGCAAAAATGTTCGCGCTGCGAGCGCGCGGTTAGCCGCGGAACAAGAGCACTAAAATAACGATTACGATCAGTAGGCCAGCCGAGCCGCCGCCTATCCAAATAACGCTGGCCAGGACCGGTGAGAATAAGAGATGCATAGTGTGTTTTCGTTTCAGACGGCAATGTATTCACCACCGCTCGCGAACACTTTACGCGGTCGAGCCGCGGTTGGGTCCTCGGGTCTTCACCCCGGGGGACTCGCCCCGCTCCGTTTGAACTGTACGGTTTTAAATTTGACCGGCGTGCGCGGGTGGGCCGCGCCGGCTCACTCCGGGGCCGCTTGACGGCTATGATCCTCCTCCGCTTCCGCCATTCCTTCATCGACGAGCCGTTCATTATCGCTTCGTCCTTCCTCGTCTTCATCTTCGCCGGGAGCGACCGGCACTTTGCCTCCCGACGAGCCGGAGACAGGATCCCAGCGTTCGGATTCGGGGGCTGATTCAAGCAAAGCCCCCGTCGGGTCCGCCTCCGGTTTGCCGGTCAATTCCCGCTTCGCCTGTTCCCAATCGGATTTTGTAACGTTCTGAGCTGAACGGCCATTGTTGGCTGCCAATTCCACCGCCCGATCGCGCACCATCTCGCGTGTGACCGTGCCGATGCCGGTGGAGTTGTCCGTCAAGACTCCGTCTTTCAATGGATTTGTTTTCATAGTTAAACTATCGCACTCGCGGCAAAGTTTGCGAACTTCGCGACGTCTTCATTTGGCGTTCACCGCGGTCTTCGCGTGTGTCGCGGGATTTGGAAAAAACATTCTCCCGCTTTTGAGCCGTGGAGTGGGAAGCAACCGAACCATGCCCAACTCCCCGCTGGCGGACCTTGACTTGAAAAATGGGCTGTTCAAATTTTTTCGCGGGTTTTGACGCTTTCATAGAGTTTTTCTTTGGTCGATCAATTGCAGCACAGTTTTCATTTGGAGAAGTGAAGGAGCAACCTGGACTCACCGCCGAAAACTCGCGCGGTCGTCCGCTTCAAGCCAGTCAAACGTGGTGTTCGTTTGCGGATTCAGGCCGAGTTTATGGCAGTTCTCGATGAAGTAATCGCGCTTGTCCGGATCGTTAATCAGGCTGCCGGCCTCCATTTCATTGGACCAGGTCTTGATTTCTTCGGCCGTCTTCAGTGTTCCGTTGGCATGCAACCAAATGCCGATTTCCTCGTAATCTTTCGAGGCTTGAACCGCGCTCGTGAATTGCCCGGCGGTGATGCCCTTGAAGCTGAAGAGCGAATTATCGAGCGGACAATCGTAATGATATTGGCCTAATTTTCCAGCCAGGCTGGCGCGGCATTTGTCCACCGTCCGGTTGGCAATCGCGAATCCGGCAAGGCGATTGCGCGGGCTATGCGGAGCTCGTTTATTCAGGTCGAGGACCACGGAGGGAGTGCTCATAATTTTTGGAGGTTTTGTTTATTTGAAGGTTAAAGAACGATTCCAGCGGGAACCAACTTGTTCGCGGGAATTTGCCCGGCGGCTTCCGTGCTGGCATGCGCGAACACCGTGGAGTCAGGATAACTAATCCGTTGCACCTGTTTCGTCGGTATCAAAATATTTTTGCCCGAAAGCCGATGGCCGGTTTTCACGACCAATTGCCCGATCGTCCAACTCTCCGCGTCCATCATAAAATCGCAGATGTGACCAATCGTTTCATCGCCGACCTGCACGAGGTAACCGTTCACGGCTTGCGTGCTGCGCAGATGAATTTCCCGCTGCGGTTGGGGGCCAACCAGGTCGCTTGCGCCCTTCCAATAAGAGGGCCAGCCGTAATACTTGTAATACTCTTCTTCGTATTGCCGCGACACCGGCTGCTGCGTATCAACCGAGGGGCTGTCCTCGATTTGCCGCCGGGTGAGACCGACTCGGACCACTTTTCCCGACGCCGCGAGACTGGCGAGTGAGTGCGGCGAGATAAGCACCTTCCGCCCGGTCAACCAGGTGCCCGTATCCGCGACCAAATAACGAATCGCCCAGTTTTGGTCATCAAAATAGACATCGCATACCCGGCCAATTTCACCGTCCGAGGCGCCGAGCTTGTCTCCGTATAATTCTTTGAGGCTTCGTAACATAAATTATCTTTCTGTATTTTCCGGTTTGTCCTGTTGGCCGCCGCCGCGCGAGCGGAATTTTTCGAAAAGCGAGGCAATCAAGCCCGCGCCTTGGATCGCCGGCTGCAGCCAGGAAACGCCGGCGCCGGGTTTGCGGCGGAACGCGCGCACGCCCGAGACGAGCAACGCCGCCGCGGCGGCAACCGAGCCGACCGTTCTCGCTCCCGTCCTGAGGGTGCGATGCCATTCGGTCGCCGCTTCCCATTCCTCCATCAATTGCGCGCGGTTGAGTTCGCTTTCGGCGATCAACAAATCCTTGCGCATTTCCAACGGGCTTACGCGAGGTAATTTTCGAGGCATGCGCGATCCTTTCTCAACTGGTCAAGAGTGGCGGGCAGCGCTTCCCAACTGCGTTGAAGAGCCCGAAAATGGCGATACAGAAAAACCGCGGTCGCGCTGTAGGCGACTGCCAGCGCCAGCAAGACCGCAATCGGTGAAAGCGACCACAGCATGACTACCAGCGCAACGGTGAGCGCGGCTCCCGCGAGGAAGCCGAACACCGCCACGCCGAGAGCCAGCAGTATCGCGCGCAAAAGACGCTCGCGTTCCTCCTGCACTTCCACCATCAGCAACTCCACGCGGTTTTCGACCACGACCAGGAACTGCCTCGCGAAATGTTTTGGCGAAGCTTGCCGGGGCTCGGAGCCGTTGAGGGCGGTTGGCCGCATGGCGATCAGTCGTTCCTGGAACAACGGCGCGCGGCGATAAAGCCGATGACCACGCCAACCCCGAGGGCAATGGCAATCGCCTGATAAGGGTTCTCGCGCACCGTCTGGTCTGCGGCCTTGGCGCCTTCGACCGCTTTTTCGCGAACGCGGCCATAGATTTGTTTTCCGCTTTCGAGGGCGGCGGCGAGGCGTTTGCGGGCTTCGCCGACTTTTTCTCCGGCCACATCGGCCGTGGCGGCCATCAGCGCGCGCGCGTCTTCGGCGAGTGTGCCCAGGTCGTTTTCAGTTGCTTGTGATTGTTTATTCATATGGTTGTTTCTTTGGTTTGGTTTTTGGCAATCAAACCCGTCCAGGTTTGAAAACCATCAAGAGGATTCCCGCGATGAGCGCAACGGCGCCAACCGCTGGGGAAATAAAGTGGCTGACGGTGGTCTCGAAATGCATTCCCAGGAAATCAACTGGCTTACCCGGGGTGTGGAAAGTGATGCCCGAGTAAGCGAGCACCACGAGGCCGAGAACGACCAGGATTACCGAAATAATTTTTGTATTCATAAGATAGGTCGGGTTGAACTTCCGCCGGTCAGACCAATCGTTTGCGACCGGTAATGAGGTTGACCAGTATCAACACGATGGCAACGACCAGGAGGATGTGGATGAATCCGCCAATTGTGTAACTGCTCACGAGCCCGAGCAGCCAGAGAATCAGAAGCACTACCGCAATGGTATATAACATATATTTTATTTCTGTTTTGGTGTCCCTGCCTGCCGGCGCATTTGCCGACAGGCAAAACGCCAAATTAGTTTGCTGCGACCGGCACTTCGATGGTCATGTTATTGATGACACTGTTCACACCGTTAACGTCAGTGACGAGCTTCGTGACGAGGCTCTTCTCGGCGGCGTTTTTGGCGATGCCGCTGAGCGTCACCACGCCATCGGCCGTCACAACCTTGGTTTTCACCGCGCTGGTGGATCGATGAGTCATCAGGGTTGATTTCACCTGAGCCGTGATGGACGCGTCGTCCATTTTTTCACCCATCGTTTCGCCGGGCGCGGCCGGAGTTTTTGCGATCGTCATTTCATTTTTGACTTCTTTGACGTTGTCGACGTCCTTGGCGTATTCCGTGGCCAATTCCTTCTGCGCCTGGCTTGAGGCTTCGCCGCTCAGGATGACGACGCCGCCCTTGACGTTCACGTCGGTCTTAGTCGCCCTCACGTTGCGATGAAACAACAGTGAGGATTTCACTTTCATGCCGATCCATGCGTCCGAATGTTCGGCCGGGTTTTCGCCTTTGATTTTCAGTTGATTGTCAACGCTTGTGACACCGGGCAGGCTTGCCACGGTATTTTCGGCCAGTGATTTGTGGGAGTCTTCGGCCACCGTGCCGGTCAGGGTGACCGCCCCGTTTTTGGAATCGGTTTTAATCGAATCATTCGCGAGATACGTTTTGAAAACGTAGGATTTCTTGGCCGATGACTCAATGCGGTCGTCGGTGTCGCTGGCCTGCGCCGTGAGGCTGAGCAACATGGCGCTTGCCGCGACCACGCTGAATATTTTCGTAGTGCTTACAGATGTTTTTTTCATTCTAATTATTTTCCTAACTTGTTTACTGCGGAAACTGATTGGCGGCTTCCATTCAAAAATTCTTAAGGTTTGTTTTCGCGTTCTTTTTCCGATTGATTTGCCCCGTTATTATCGTGCGCTGCCGGCATTTCTTTCGCAGGCTGCGGCGGTTTGTTTTGGGCAGGCCTTTCCGGACTTCCCGGTTGCCGATGGGGATTCTGCTCGGGCGGCTCCTGGATTGCCGGAGCGCGTTTAGCCCCGGGTTCAATTTGCCTAACAGCGGGGGCGGATTCGTGTTTTTCAACCGGCGCTTCGTCATGCTTCACGGCGCGGGCTGCCGGTTCAGGAACGGTGGCCGCCGGCCTGGTCGCTGACACAGGCTCGCGCGTCACCGCCGTTTTGTTTTCCGGCACAACCTCGCGGCGAACCGGCGTCTCCTTCTTGATTTCCGCGGTCCCCTTTGCGGTCCGTTGCCGGGTCACAACAGGGGCTTCCTCTTTGTGGCGCAAATCCTGCAAGGCGACCGTCCGCACCGGACGTCCGCTGGCCTTGGCGATGACGCTGGTGGCCGGGCCTTCATTGATCACCACCTTATTGACGATTTTCGTATTCGTGATCGTCTTGGTCTTTTTAATGATCGTCGTGTTATTTACGACCACAACCGAGGGACGAATGGGGTCCAGGAACTGGCCTTGTTTTACGAAGACAAAAGCCCGCCGCGGAATGCGCGACTCGTTAAAACCCACATAGCCGTTTGCCGAGATGCGCACTGAAGGCTGCAACGGCGCCCAGCCAACGTAACCGCCTCCTTGGTGCCAGGAAACCCACGCCGGCGCCCACTGAATTTGCGGCACCCAATACCAGCCGTATTGATCGGCGTAATCCCAGCGGCCATAATGATAAGTGGCCCATGCCCACGGCTCATCGCTCACCCAATACCACCCCGCATCGGTCCGTTCCCAACTGCCGTTGCAATAAGGACGCCAGTCGCTTTCCACGTGGCTGGGCCTCCAGCAGCGTCCGTATGAGCCCACCACCACCCATTCGCCTTCGGGCGCGAGCGGCTCATAAAAATCACTCTCGGCGCGAATCTCCACCAGCGGCGCACTGACAGCGATCGCCACCGCCGGCTGACCGTGGGCCGCGTAGCCCATGAGCGTGCTACAGAGCATGATTCCCAGTTTGCTGGCGAATCGCCCGGCTCGGTTCACGGGCTTCTTTCGCTTCGGTTGTGACAGGGCCGGAATTTCCGGTCCGGAAAAATTCGCGTAATTCATTCTCAATTCCTTCGCTGGTCATTGCTCCGGTGATCGTCGCGATTGCCACGATTACCCTCCGGTGCGACCCAATGCTTCGGATACTGTCTCGCAATCTCCGCATGGTGATTGGCCGGTGAATCATGAAAACCGACGTTCACCGACGGTGAGGAAAGCAATACGTTTACGGCAACTCGCGGTGGCGCCGGTCGCGAAACCCAGGAACGCCCGTCCCGGTAGATGTATTGATGCCGATTGCCGCTGTAGTAAACCTGGTAGGCCGGGTAATAGACGTAATCGTCCTGCACCGCGACACCCTCCTCCACGTATACCGATGGTGCCGGGACATACGCCTCGCCGCGCGGGCCGTCCACATAACCGACGCATCCGGTCAGCAGGCTCAAAGCCGCCGCGCCGAAAATAAATCCGATTTTTGAGTATTCCGCGATTTTCATGGGATTCTCTTTCTTTGGAACTGATCCGATTACGAATCTTGTTTGCATAATGGTGTTTCCGTTTTGCCGAAATTGAAGGTCCTACTCGTATTTAATTGCCACGTTGCCACCGGAGACGGTGATGTTCGTAATGGTAAGCGCTGTCGCTGCCCGGATGCGATAGAACTGCCGCCCGCCGGACAAGGGAGCCGTTATCGTCTTGGTTGAAAGATTCACTGATTGCCCGATTGCGTCCACATACGGACCGGTGACGTCTACAGCGGATACCAATGTGGCCGCGGCTGCCACGGCGGCGGGACTGGTAACCTTACTCGAGTCAAGGGTGACCGCAGTTTGTGACAACAGTCGGCCGTTTATTGAGGCGCCGGTCGCAAGGCTGATCGCCGTTCGGGACATAATAATCCCCTCAAAGTGAGCAGTCGTTCCCAGGGCGACGTCACCGAAGGACTGCCAGAAAATGTTTTTGGCGAGTGCGCCACCTGAAAGGAAAACTCTTGTCCCGCTCGCCTGGGTAATTTTCCCCGCGATCTGGAAAATCCAAACATCGTTGGGACCACCATTGAGGGACATCTGATGATATCA
>Ga0265338_10004120_pt1 | contig 19913 bp, 12 predicted proteins | sample 42126metaG_FD_193579 | JGI IMG/M metagenome (GOLD analysis project Ga0265338, IMG submission 193579) | Rhizosphere microbial communities from Carex aquatilis grown in University of Washington, Seatle, WA, United States - 4-21-26 metaG | ecosystem: Host-associated > Plants > Roots > Rhizosphere...
CGGAAAACTACAAGCTTCTTCCCTTCGTCATCTTCGACGACAACGGCAGCGGCGTCGGCGGCACCGCCAACTACAACACCTTCCAGTACGCCAGCGAAAACTCTGACGCCATCGCCTCCATCACCAGGGCCTGGGGCAAGCATGAGCTCGCCGCCGGCGTCGAATACATGAAGCGCTTTCTCAATGTCGGCCAGCCCATCGCGCCCTCCGGCGAATACTCCTTCAACATCTCCGCCACTGACCAGTCCGTCTCCTCCGCCAACGGCGGCAGCGACTTCGCTTCACTCCTCACCGGCATGGGCGAGGAGCCCGGCAACGAGACCAACGACTATCCCAACTTCTCCAGGGACCTCTTTGAGGCCGAGTCCAGTCCCTACTACGCCGGCTTCGTCCAGGACACATGGCACGCCACAAGCTCCCTCTCCGTCACCGCAGGCCTCCGTTGGGACCTCTTCGGCGGCCGCACTGAGCGCCACAATCGCCTTGAGTACTTCAACCCCAAAGCGCAGGGCTCGTCAAACGGCGTTTCGTATAACGGTGCTGAAATCTACGTTGGCAGCGGCAACCCCTCGCCGTTCATCGCCAATAAAACCGACATCGGACCGCGGCTAGGCTTTAGCTGGCAGGTCTACCCCAACTTCCTCTTCCGCGGCGGCGCCGGCATTTACTACGGCCCCAGCCCTGAGATGGTCGGCAGCGCCTCGCTTAATAGCGACGGCTTCGCCTCCTACACCGCCTGGAACGCCACCTGCTACAACGCTGACGGCAACACCGTCTTCAATGGCGATCCGGCCTGCAGCGGCGGCGTCAGCACCCCTGACGTCTTCACCGGCCCCAACTCGCTCTCCAATCCCTTCCCCGGCGGCGTTGTCCCCATATTCACCACACCGCCCGCCGGCCTGGCCAACAACCTCGGCCAAAGCCTGGCCACGGTCCTTCACTCCCCGCGCACGCCCACCACTTACAACATCAACTTCGGCTGGGAGTGGCAAATGCCGCGTCAAGTCGTGCTCAGCGCCGCATACGTAGGAAGCCGCGGCCTCTTCCTCCCCTTCGGCTCCATCGACCTCAACACCCTCTCCCTCGAGCAGATCGCGCAGTACGGCTACTCCCTCTGCGTCGATCCCTCCCAGCCCTCCTGCCAGATGGTCAACAACACCTGGGCGCCCATCCAGCCCCCCACCAACGGAAACTACGGTGCGGACACGGTTCCGCTCTGGGTATCGCTCCAGGCCTATCCGCAGTTCGGCAACGGCGGCTACGGCTCCGGCAACGGCGTCATTGTCAATGGCGATTCCATCGGCGACTCCGAGTACAACTCGCTCCAGACCAAGCTGCAGAAGCGCCTCACCAGCCACTTCACCAGCCTCGTCAGCTTCACCTGGGCCAAGCTCATGACGGACGACGGCAACCCGCCCCTCGGCTTTGTCGGCGCGCACACCGGCGGCCCGCAGGACACGCGCGACCTGCAATTTGAGCACTCCGTCAGCCCGCAGGACGTCAAGTACCAGTTCACCGGCGAGGTCTCTTACGACTTGCCCATCGGCGAGGGCCGCGCCGTCAACCTCCACGGAGCCGCCAACACCGCCCTCGGTGGATGGACGGCCAACACCATCGTCTACCTCAGCACCGGCATTCCCATCCCATCGCCCAGCACCGGCACTAGTCCCTCATACTTCAACCAGCGCGCAGACATTACCTGCGACCCCGGCACCGGCGCCCCGCACACCGCAGCCGACTGGTTTGACCAGACCTGCTTCAACTTCCCCGCCAGCCCGCTGGTGCCGGGCAGCGCGCCCGCCTACCTTGACCACGTACGCACCGCCGGCGCGCGTGACATGGACGTCTCGCTGTACAAGAATTTCAAATTCGGCGAGGACCGTGCGCTGCGCTTTGAGGCTTCCAGTTACAACCTGTTCAACCACGCCCAGTTCGGCATGCCCAACGTCTCCAGCCTGACGGTCCCTGCCAACTTCGGCCAGATCACCAGCACAGTAAACTCCCCCCGCCAATTCCAGTTCGGCTCCCGCTTCACCTTCTGAGAAATGAATTGGGATCGCGGAAGCACCCGCTCAGGGCGTCGCGGTGATCAGTGGCTCGGTCGGGGAACGCAACAGAGGTTCCTCAATGTAGCGCCAGGAAAGCGCTGCGGTGAGAATGGTCAGGGCCAGAGCGATGGCATCGATGCTCCAGGCGGGACCACGGGATACGCCGAGGAGCGTCCACACCACCCAATACCACGGCAGGTGAGCCAGGTAAATTGTGTAGCTACGGCGTCCGAGCCAGGTAAGCGGGGGCAAGCGGAATAAACGCGCCAGTGGCGAACGGCCGCGGCTCCAGTGGATCAGGTGAGCGATCAGGCCGGCCACGGCGATGCCGACAAGCGTGGTGCCAAAAGCGGCAAACAACGGCGCGCCAAGGATATCGAGGCCGACAAACGGCCTGATATGGAAAAGAATGTAGCCGAGTCCGGAAATCGACGCCAGCGCAAAGCCATCGAGGGTGCGATCTCCGGTGCGGCGCCGCCCATCGGTCATGTGCCGGCGGTGGTCCAGCCACAGTGCCAGCAGCGCGCCAATACCCAGCAGGTCGAATTGGCAGAAGAAGTTCGTGTACCAGCTAAGACTGTCGACGCCGCTTGCCCAGCGCAGGAGAAATCCGACAACAAGCGCAATGGAAGCTCCCCAGGCGATTCCACGGCGGCCAAAAGCCAACGCCGTAGGCGCCCACAGAATGTAGAACCACTCCTCCACCGAAAGCGACCATGTCGGAGTGAGTGCAATCTTCATGTTGTACGGGTAAATGGCAGGCAGGCCGGCAGCCAGGTGCGGTAAGGCCAGGAGCGAATTAGGCGAGTGCGTCGCCAGTGTGTGCACGGTCGCAAGCACAATGCGGGCGGTGCGCGTAAACGACCTGAGAAAGCCGGCTTCAATCAGCAGCGTGCGAACGTCGAGGTGGAACTTGGTCGCCACCTCAAAAATCGCGGCCAGAACAACGGTGATGTAATAGGGCGGAAAAATACGGCGAATTCGGCGGGCATAGAAGGTCCGGTAGGCGTGTGGGCGACCGCGAAGTCCAAGAAGGATGGTAGTGATGAGGTAACCGGAGAGGACGAAAAAGATTTCCACGCCGGCCCAGCCGAACTTCGGCAGTTCCCCAAGGACGATGGAGGAGGCCTTGTAGTGGCTGCCAATAACCAGCGCAACTGCGACGGCGCGGACGCCGTCGAGTTCAGGAATTCGCTTCATGGTCGCTCATAAATATATTCTGCTCCGCGAGGCGAAAGGGTTGCGCAGTCGATGCCAGGGAGTGTGTTGATTCTAACCCAATTCTGCGGAGGCCCGGGTGCCCCCGGTGCCTCGCTTTCGGCCACCGCGAAAGCGCCGCACCGTGCCCCATCCTGAACGACGGCTTCTTGTCATTTAGGGTGGGTTGGGCGAATCCCCCCAAAGAAGCCGTCATCCCAAACAAGCCGTCATCCTGAGCGCAGAGAAGGACCTGCATTTGCTTTTGCTCTTGCCTTTCTTTCTGTCATTCCCCGCAGGGAATCTGCTTTTGTTTTTGCTTTTGCTGTTGCTCTTGCCTTTGCCCTCGCTTTTCTTTCCGTCATTCCCGCAATCTTCAAGCGGAGGGAGCAGGGGCCTTCACAGGCTGCGGAAAAACTCCGCACAGCGGTAGGCGGGGGTTTTAACCCCCGCGTAAAGCCAGTAGAAGTGATGCGGGCTTGAGCCCCTGAGGGATGCTTTTCCTCGTCAATACCTCATCGTTCCCTTCTTTCGCAGCCTGTTCAGCCCCAGAGGGATGTTTTTCTCCTCGTGAATGCCCCATCGTTTCCATCTTCCGCAGCCTCTTTAGCCCCTGCCTCGCTCAATGCGCGATTCAATTCCGTTTTAAGGCTATTTCCGCACCCTGTTCAGCCCCTGCGCTCCTTCAGCCCGCACATCAACCAACCCCAAAAGAAGACGCCGGAGGGAGCGCTTTTCACGCGCCAAATCCAGGAGCGCGGGAGGGCGAACCGCGCGCCGCCCTTGATAGGTCACTTCTCCGCGATTCCAAAGTCCGGCGCGATCACGCGCAGCGCGGCCAGAACCTGCTCCCGGCTTTGGCCCATCTCCATCAGCAACCCCCGATAGTTGTTCACGACAGCCTTCTGATGCGGATGGCCGGTGGCGCGAGTGAACTTCACGAAAATCAGGATGGCCCGCCGCATCAGCGGCTCGGCCTCGGCCAGCCGGTTGGTGGCCTGGAACAGCGGGGCGAGGTTGTTGAGGTGCGCGGAACTGATGAGTGGACCAACTTGCTATTGAAGGTCATGCCTCCGCCTCAGCTCGGCCGCCTCCTCGTGTTTGCCCTGCGCCGCAAGGATGCGCGCAAGCCATTCCAGGCTCCCACGCGTGTGGGGATGGCCGGGCACCAGAGCTTTCAGTCTGATCTCGACGGCGCGGCGCATGAGCGGCTCGGCCTCGGCCAGACGGTTTGTGGCCTGGAGCAACAAGGCCAGATTGTTGAGGTCGGTGGCAACTTCCGGGTGATCCGGCCCATAGCTTTTCTCGTCGATGGCCAGGGCGCGGCGATAGAGCGGCTCAGCCTCGGCCAGCCGGTTAGTGGCCTGGAGCAGTGAGGCGAGGTTGTTGAGGCGGATGGCGACTTTGGGGTGGTCCGGCCCCAGAGTCTTCTCGCCGATGGCGAGGGCGCGGCGCATGAGCGGCTCGGCCTCGGCCAGACGGTTAGTGGCCCGGAGCAATCCGGCGAGGTTGTTGAGGTCGGTGGCGACTTCTGGATGGTCCGGCCCGTAGCTCTTCTCGTCAATGGCAAGGGCGCGGCGATAGAGCGGCTCGGCCTCGGCCAGCCGGTTGGTGGCCCGTAGCAATTCAGCCAGATTGTTGAGGGTGCTGGCGACGTTGGGGTGATCCGGCCCGTAGCTCTTCTCCCAGATGGCCAGGGCGCGGCGATAGAGCGGCTCGGCCTCGGCCAGCCGGTTTGTGGCCCGTAGCAATCCGGCAAGATTGTTGAGGTCGCGGGCCACATTCGGATGGTCCTGCCCATAGCTCTGTTCGTCGATGCCCAGGGCGCGGCGATAGAGTGGCTCGGCCTCCGCCAGCCGGTTGGTGGCCCGGAGCAATCCGGCCAGATTGTTGAGGCGGATGGCGACGTTGGGGTGGTCCGGCCCGTAGCTCTTCTCGTCGATGGCCAGGGCGCGGCGATCCATCGGCTCAGCCTCGGCCAGCCGGTTGGTGGCCTGGAGCAACAAGGCCAGATTGTTGAGGGCGCGGGCGACTTCCGGATGATCCGGTCCGTAGCTCTTCTCGTCGATGCCCAGGGCGCGGCGATACATCGGCTCGGCCTCGGCCAGACGGTTGGTGGCCTGGAGCAATCCGGCCAGATTGTTGAGGGCGCGGGCGACGTTGGGATGATCCGGCCCGAGGCTCTTCTCCCAGATGGCCAGGGCGCGGCGATAGAGTGGCTCGGCCTCAGGCCATTGGGCCTTAACCTTCAGGAAAAGGCCGAGCTGGTTCATCAGCCGTGCCGTAGGCTCGGGAATCGAGAGGCGATCGGCCTCCTGGGCCACGGCGCGGGCATGGGGCACAAGCGGCTCAAGCACTGGCCAACTCCGTACATCGGCCGGATCGCCTACGAAACCGTTGTTCACCCAGCGTAGCGCCGCTCCCACAGGCCCTTTCTGCTCAACTTCCGTCAGGCTGCGCCGCGTCACCTCCTGTACCAGGCCGTGAACCTCAAAGGCGGTCTTCTCCCCGTTCCAGGAGACCAGCGAGTAGGTTTCGAGATCGAGGAGTGCGTCCTCGGCTTCGAAGACGAGCGCCTGCTGCTGTTCTTTCGGCGCGCCGGACTCACCTTCCGCCGCGAATGGCCCGGCCCTGGCATCGAGCAGCGCGCGCGGAATCGGCTCGGAAGCCATCCAGGCCAGAATCCGCAGCAGGCGGCGCCCGTTGGCCGTCAACTGGTCAAAGCTGGCCAGCCAGGTCCGGGCCACGCTGGCGGGGTAGGGCGACTCGAGCGCATCGTGATGGTCGATCAGCGGGCCGCGCAGCACGTTCCAACGCTCAAGATAGGCGGCAAACGAGGAGTGGCGGGCGTTGATGTAAGCGGCAGCCCACTCCAGCGCCAGCGCCAGGCGGTCGAGCGCCTGCGCCACGCGGAGGGCCTGCGCTTCATCGTCGGGCTGCGGCTGCCGGCGGCCCTGGGTCTTTTCCAGCAGGTAGGCCACCGCATCCTTCTCCTCCAGCAGTTCAAGGCCGAACGTGGGAATGGAGCCGTGGCGGGAGATGCGCGAGGTGATCAGCACCTGGCCGCCGCCGAGTTTGGGGACCAGCGCCTGCACCGCGGCGACCGCGGGAACGGTGTCAACGTTATCGAGGATGAGGAGCCAGCCCTGGTTCTTCTGGAACCACTCAATGACGGCGGCAAGCTGCTCGGGCTGGCTGGGCGAGGCTTGTTCCGGCAGGTCGAGGGCATCGCGCGCGCAGAGGCGGGCGAGGTTGGCGTCGAGGTCCTGCGGCGTGTTGGCGGAGACGAACAGGAGGGCGGAGAAGTCGCTCTCGTGCCGCCAGGCATATTCGAGGGCGAGGCGGGTTTTGCCGATGCCGCCCATGCCGGTGATGGCCTGGGCGTGGGTGATGGCGGCGGCGCCGTGGCGGGCGAGGTGGCTCTCGAGGTCGGAGAGGGCTTGTTCCCGGCCCTTGAAGAGCGAGCCGATGGAGGTAAAGGGAAGATTGCGGGGGACGCGGGTGATGCCGAGGAGGCGGTTGATGCGGCGGCAGAGATCGAGGAGCGTGGACTGCTGCGACGCTTCCTCCTGCGCGGCGAGGGGGCGGCTGGCGGAGCAAACGGCCTGATAGCGGGCGATGGGCTCGAGGGCGGCGGGCGCGCCGGGACCGTAGAACGTGCCCTCGAGCGGAATCCAGAGAATGGTGAGGCCGTCAGGGACAGCGGCGAGGATGCGGGGGATTTCCTCTTCGAGGATGAATGGGCGCTGGAGGAAGGTGGGCGAGACCAGCAGCACGGCCACGCGGGCCGCGTCGATGGCCGCGAAGATGCGCTGCCGCCACTCTTCGCCCATCTCGATGGCGCGGTCGTCCCAGGCGTCGACGCGGCCGTTGCGGATGTCTGGAGCGAGGGCCTGGGTGAGGCGGTTGAGCCACTCGATGTCGGCGTGGGCGTAAGAGAGGAAGACGCGGTTGCGTGCCGGGCGGGCGGCGTTTGCGGCTGCAGAGGCATGGGGCGGAGAACCTGGGCTTTCCATCGGCGTTTCTCTGGCGTGCGAAGCTTGGTTAAATGGAACCAGTAAGGCACGAGTGCTGAATCGGGGGATGGATCATCGTAGCACCAGCGGCTGTCTCCACCCATTGCGCCAGAGAGTCGGGTGGCCCCGATCCCGACCCTTCCTAACCAGGATGAGGGGTGCCCCCGGTCCCTCGCCTTTGGGGACTGGGGAGCAATGCTGCGATCAACCAACGCTGACAACTGACAACTGAAGACTGTTATACGTTTATCTCTTTTTATTCTAACAAGTTAGCCTCTATTCTGGCGTGCTAGCCAGATTATGCCCCAAAACGCACCATTTATTGTGCGGAACTGGCCCCCGCCGCCGAGCGGAAAAGGCGAATCTTAGGCGAAAACAACCGCCTTCTTGCCTGCCCAGCTCCGCCAGCCCTGCCGACTCCGCTGCCTCAGACGTGTATCCGCCATCACATCCAGCGTCCCGGAATCCGGGTTATAGTCAATCCAACGGTCGAACCGCGCCCGCCACCCGGCGGGCGTAGTAGTTTACGCCGCAACGGAGCCCGGAAATGCCCACCGCAGCCAGCCCGAAACAACCCCGGAAACCCCGGCAGTCAAGGTGCGCAATTCACTGCATTTTTTGTGCGTAACGCTATCATTCTATAAGACATAGTCGTTTTTATTTTCACCCGCTACCGTCCTCTTTGCTGCTCGTGGCAAAAAGAATCGACACCGCGAACGCGATCACAATGGCGACAATCACAACGTATGGGGAAGTAATGTCCATCGGCCAGGCTCCTCAGATTCAGACTACCAAATCCAATCCCTGCTCCCTGCTCCCGTCGCCCCTAAAAGCACCAAGGCCCGGACCATCGGTCCGGGCCTCGGCTGTTCTTGAATAATCTACTGCGCCGCCAGCACCGAAATCAGCGCTGCCTTGGGGCTGCCCCAGCCGGTCACCAGGTCAAAACCGGTTACCGCCGTGTAGCTCCCTGACTTCCCGCTCGTGATGTCGTGGAAGTCGTTCGCATACGTCGTCGCATTCGCGTTTTCAGAGTAGACAAATGGGTTGATGAACCCGATCAGGCTCTTCGAATTCGCCAGCCGCTGCTGATTTACCAGCGCAATGAATCCCGCCCACATCGGCGCCGCAAAACTCGTGCCGCCGTAGCTGTTCGCCGTGCACGTGGTCTGGTCCGCGCAAACGTAGAACGTGAAGTTGGCATTCGCTGAAACATCCGGTCCGTTGCGCAGCGTCGTCGATCCCTTGTTCGTTGAGTTGATCGCCGGCTTCTGCCAGCTCGGGATAGCAATGCTGTCCGGCGAGATGCCGCCGCCCGAGTCCACCCACGCCGTCTCTGACTTCCAGGCACCGCCCGCGCTCGCCGTCACCAGGTCGGTGCCGCCCACGCTCACCACGTAGGCGTCATCCGCCGGCCACGCCTCGTTGCGCCGCGACCACGTTGAGCTGTCGCCGCTCGCGGCAAAAAAGTTCTGCCCCTGTGCCGCCATCTTCTGGAAGTAGGGATCCAGCGTCTTTGGATCAGCCGGCGTCCATCCCCATGAGCAGCCAATCGTCGTCGGCAACGGGCTGTGCGTCGTCATCGCGGCAATCATCGCCGTGTCCGTCGATCCAACGTACATCGTCAAACTCGCCAGCCCCGGCGCCATCCCGATCGCCTGCGTCATATCCAGCGTCTGCTCGGTGTCGTCGCATTTGTTCCTGCCCGAATAAACGCAGCTCGTGCTCGTCCCATCCGTCGAAAGCAACGTCACCGGCACCGTGTTCGTCTGGTGCGCGTTGGTAAAGTACGTGGTCAGGTCCGCAAGATCGGTCCCGTAATACTCCAGCAGGCCCAGGTTCTGTCCCGCGCCGGTCAGCGATGTCCCACCGTAATACGCTGCCCTCATGTCGCTGCCCAGGAACGACGCCGACGGACCCGACCCAGTGGTCGCATGCCTCACCACCAGCTCCGCTTCCATCCCGTGCTTCGCCGCAAAATCGCTCCGCTTCTCATAAAGCGGCTTGGGTATCGAATAGTTGTCCAGCCCTGAAACGTGCCACAGGTTGAAGGTCAGGTTCGGCGTCGGCTCCCGGTCCGCCGAGTAGAAGATGCGGTTCTCCACCGGATGCTGGTAATTCACCATGCTCACGTGCAACGCAGATTCAATCGCGCCCACCGTGCCCTTCACCTGCACGTCCATTCCATCGCGCGATCCGCCCACTACCTGCAGCCCGTAATAGTTCGCAAAGCGCAGCACTTCGTTGTACTGCCCCACCGTCGGCCCAAACCGCGCCGTGAACTGCTCCGGCGTCAGAAAGTGCCGGTAATTCGGGCTTGCGGGGTTGTACAAGTCAGCCAGAAAGCTCTTCAGGCCGGCCGAATCTCTGATCGGAAGCACCAGGTCCAGTTGCATCACCTGGTTCTGCGGAAGCCTGCCCACTGGCGCCGCATCCCCCGTCGCCACCACGTTGCGAACATGATGCGTCTGCACGCTCTGCGCCGGCAGCATCATCGCCGCTGACACAACTCCAATCGCCATCCCAATAAATAGCCGTCTCACTCGCTGATCTCCTGTTCGTTTGGGGGATCGCAAAACCTGCCCACCAGGGGAATCGATTGCTGTCCCAATGTGATTCAAATTCTGGAGCAAAGCGCATGAGAATGTCCAGAGGATTCCACTTACTAAAGGACACTGCGGGTACCCATTACCCAAAGCCACGGTTCAGACCCAGGCTTCGCATCCCGTCCCTAATCCCTGATCCCTAATCCCTAATCCCTAATCCCTGGTCCCTGGTCCCTCGTCCCTGCTACACTCCCCCTTCAAGGACTTCCGCAATCACCGATGGAGGCAAAAATGCCAGAATTCCACCCCTTTGTCGCGCCCGAAGAGAACCGCCCTGAATTCACCGTCCGCGCCGTCTTCCTCGGCGCCGTCTTCGGCCTCATCTTCGGCGCTGTCACGGTTTACGTGGGACTCCGCGCCGGCCTCACCGTCGCCGCCTCCATCCCCATCGCCGTCATCTCCATCAGCGTCCTGCGCCACAAGGGCAAGCCCTCCGTCCTTGAAACCATCATCGTCCAGACCTGCGGCAACGCCGGCCAGTCCATCGCCGCCGGCGTCATCTTCACCCTCCCCGCGCTCATCTTCCTCGGCTTCGATCTCGAATACTTCCGCATCTTCATGCTCGCCCTCATCGGCGGCTACCTCGGCGTCCTCTTCATGGTTCCGCTGCGCCGCCCCCTCATTGTCGAGGAGCACGGCGTCCTTCTCTACCCTGAAGGCACCGCCTGCGCTGACGTCATCAAGGCCGGCGCCACCGGTGGATCAACCGCCTCCCGCGTCTTCTTCGGACTCGGCCTCGGCGCACTCTACGCCGCCTTCCAGAACGGAAACCTCCTCGGCGCCTGGCCCGGCACCCCCGAGTACCGCCCCGACTTCGGCCCTGACCACGTCCTCAAAGGCTCCTCCATCAAAGCCGATGCCACCGCCGAATACCTCGGCGTCGGCTACATCATCGGACCAAAAACTGCAGGCATCATGTTCGCCGGAGGCGTCGTCTCCTGGCTCGTCATCATGCCCCTGCTCTACTTCTTCGGCAAGAACCTCGCCAACCCCGTCTATCCCGGCACCGTTCCCATCGCCCAGATGTCCCCCTCTGACCTCTGGACCACCTACATCCGTCCCCTCGGCGCGGGAGCCGTCGCTGCCGCTGGCCTCATCACCCTCTGCAAAACCCTCCCCACCATCATCGGTGCCCTCACCTCCGGCTTCAAAAACATCCGCGGAGGCACTGCCGCCGGAGCCGCCAAACCCATCCGCACTGAGCACGATCTCTCCATGGGCACCGCCGTCATCGGCTGCATAGCCCTCATCGTCCTCATGTTCTTCTTCCTCTGGCTCAAGCCCGTCCCCGGCGCGCAGGTAGGCCTCCTCGCCAACCTCGGCGCCGCCGTCCTCGTCATCGTCTTCGGTTTCCTCTTCGTCACCGTCAGCTCGCGCATCGTGGGCTTGATCGGCTCTTCCGCCAACCCCATCTCCGGCATGACCATCGCCACCCTCATGGCCACCAGCGCCATCTTCCTCGTCAGCGGCTGGACAGCGCCCGCATTCGGCGCTCTCGCCATCACCATCGGCGGCGTGGTCTGCATCGCCTCCGCTGAGGCCGGTGACACCTCCCAGGACCTCAAAACCGGCTTCCTCATCGGCGCCACCCCCATCAAGCAGCGCTACGCCTTCCTCATCGGCATCGCCGTCTCTACGGTGGCCATCGGAGGCACCCTCAACCTCATGAACACCGGCATGCAGGAGTTCCGTGAAGCTCCCCACGCATGGAACATCAACGCCACCCATGAAGGCGTAGCCGTGCTCGCCAATGCCCACGGCCTCTTGGACCGCTTCCCCGTCAAGGCGCCCAACGGAACCACCACCCAGCACACAAAAAGCGAGTACGTCGTCCTCAACGCTCTAGGCTCCTCTGAGCTCGCCGACGGCAAATACCTCTACTCGCCCGCCACCCAGCGCATTGAAGTCCAGTGGATCCCCGGCATCGGCAGTGAAAAAGCCGCCGCGCCCCAGGCCCGCCTCATGGCCACCGTCATCAGCGGCATCCTCTCCCGCAAGCTCCCCTGGGGACTGGTCCTGGTCGGCGTCTTCCTCGTCATCGGCGTCGAGCTGCTCGGCATCCGCTCCCTCACCTTCGCCGTCGGGGCCTATCTCTCCATCGGAACCACCATGGCCATCTTCTCCGGCGGCATCGTCCGCTTCCTCGTCGACTCTGCCGCCAAAAAAGCCGGCGCATCCGACGAAGGCGACACCTCCTCCGGCTCGCTCTTCGCCTCCGGACTCATCGCCGCCGGCGGCATCGTCGGCCTCCTAGGCGTCATCAACGCCTTCCTTCAGGTAAAATTCGAAATCCCCAACTACATCGGCCTCCACCCAGCCTTCCTACAGCACGACTGGATCAGCGTCATAGCCTTCGCCGCGTTAGCCTACGCCCTCTACTACTTCGCAAGAAAGCCCGTAAAGGAATAGCCCAGAGCCCGATAATGCCATCTCAGAAGCCGTCATCCTGAGCGGAGCGAAGGATCTGCGGTTGCTCCACTCTTCGAGTTACTATAAAGTGGGGTGCCGCACCTGTGGTTCATCATCTCCGGCACCCATCACATCTATCGCCCAGCTTCGATTTGACGCGAACGTCTGGACTAGCTACACTTCCGGTCTATAAGTAATCTTTGGGAATCGTCACGCGTCCGCGCGTTACCTCGTCGTGCCATGCTTTGGAGTCGGTAACCGCCATTGAATTCCTCCTGAGAGAGTTGGGAGAAGTGACCCATGGCTGCTGAGAACTGGCGCGCGCGTGCCGCTATCGGAGCTGTAAACATTGCCACCGGATTCGTCTTTGTGGCAGCAAACTTCAGCGGAATCCTGAAACATCTCGCGGCAAAAGAGCCCGTGGCCCGCGTTGGCCTTTCGGACTCACTACTGGCTGTCTCCAATCTCTCAAGAACGTCGTTGGGGAGTTCTACGGTCGCACTGCATTCCCTGTTGGCGATTGGCTTCTTCGGCTTGTGGGTCTTCCTTGGCACACTCGCATTGCAGGCAATGGTCCGCAAGACCCCGATCCTGTTTTTGCTGGCCCTCTCAGGCATTCTCCTGGGACTGTTCAGTCTTCCTATCTTGAGTTGGATATCGCTTGCACTCTGGTTTGTCCTCCTGGCAGTGTTTTGGATTGTCCGGCTGATCGGAGTGATCCTGGCGGCAATTTTTGGTTTTATTGCGATTGTCTTTAGCTACGTCTTCGCGCTCTTTCAGTGGATATTCCTGCACTTCTGGCCGATTCTGGCTGTGTGCGCAATAGTCGTCGCGGTCATATTCCTGTTGCAGCGGATTCGGCTCACACGTTTGATCTTCCCCGCCGTGATTGCCATCGCAGCCTTCTTGCTGCGCCCTGTCTTCCGCTGGATTTGGGAATCGATCATCCTACCTGCATGTTTGTGGCTCAAAGCTCTGTTCCTCCCGATTCTTCACTGGATAGGCCACACGCTCGGATTCATCGGGAAATATGTGCTGATCCTGGCTATTGCTCTCTGGTTCGTTGCTCTCGTGGCCGGAATTCTCGGCCTGCTCGGCTGCCTCGTGACCGACCAACTTAGAACCGCGTGGGAACTGGGAAGAAGTCGCAAGGGAATCCTCGTCGGTTCATTCTCAATTGGTACTTCGCTTGCCTTGATTCTGCTGGTGTCCACTGGCGCGGTGGAGGCCCGTAATCTCGCGCCGGCCATAGCCGCCTCAATAACAGCTCCACAGTCATCCGCAACCGCCGCGAAGCCGAAGAAGCACCGCACACACAAAAAGACCGTGATTCCGCCGCCCGCCGCCGCCGAATTAATTACTCCTTCCGTGAGTCTGGCGGCGACGATCGATCAGGCTTGGAATGAGGGTGGCTGGTTTCTGCACAGATTCTCGATCACGCGGGTTTTCACCTCAACCCTCCCAAAGGTAGTGATGGACTGGTCTCGCCAGGCTTTTACGCACGCCAGTGCACCCACCTTCGACGCCATCATATTCCTGGCGATCATATTGATAAGTGTGCTCAGTGCATTTGTGGGTATGTTCCTGAAAGATATGCCGATGGAGATTAAGTTCTACAATCGTGACTTGGTGATATTGGCAGTGATTCCTATCGCGGTTGTAATTGCGGTCGTCTCGGCGAGCGAAATGAACCAAGACTGATTCGAATGCCCCCGCCACCAACTAGGCTAACTACCGGAATCTGAATGGGGGTTGCCGAGTCGCACCCTAAGGCAGGTGGCCGGGTGCCGCTGGTGGCCCGCTCATTGCAGCAACAGGGAGCTGCACCCCGTTCGCCGCAGTTTCATCGCGATGAAGCATGTTGAGGCTGTGCCAGACGTAACAGTATGTTGGTGTCGACCAGGGCGGCCATCTCTTACTCGCGCCCGCCGTAAATCGAGCCTCGATCAAACGCATCGTCGCCAAGCAACGGCGCCGCCGGATGACTCTGGCTCCATCGGGTTAGTTCCCCAACCCATTCCTGTTCTTCCAGGGAGTTATCACGCCCGCGCCCTTCCAGCTTCCGGCGAATCGACTCCACTCCCGCCTCAACCACGTCGTCGACCCCGCGGATCAGGCCGGCCTGGATCGCCTCACCCACCAATCGCTCCTGTTCCGGGTTGAGTTGGAAAGTCATAGTTTCTTCCCCTCACGCTTGTTCATTTTACAGTCGTTCTCACCGCAAAGGTTACGGCCATTCCCCTCACGCCGCCAGCGACACCTTCCCCTGTTTCCCCCGCGCCGGCCTTGCGTCGATGGCTTCCCTCCGCCTCACGCAACCCGCCGCGACTCCGCGGAGTCCGGCCCTCTCTTCGCGTTTCGCCCGGCAAGGATGCGGGCAATCCAACTGTTCAGGCTCACTCCCTCGGCCTCCGCCTCTTCCGCCAACTCTCGATGCAGGCCCCTGGCGATGCGCAACAGCAACCTCCCGCTGAATCTCAGTTCCTCTCCCGGCTCCGGAACCGGCAGGCCCGACGCGCGCCGGCTTTCCGTCCATAAATCCCTCGCAACTTTGAGAGAGGATAGAGCCCCCTTTTCGGTGGACCCGTCAGCCACACATCCCGGCAACTCCGGATGCTCAGCAATCCAATACCCGTCAGCGTCGTAGCGCAACGCAACGCGGTAATGCTTCTTTGCCGTCTTGTTCGCTCTGGCCTTGCTCGCAGCCGCCTTGCTCGTACCATTCATTGTCGTCACTCCTGCTCGTAGAGACCGATTTCGGACATCGCCTCCAGGAACAACCGAACGTAGACCGGACGCAACAACGGCGTCCCAAGGGCCTTCGCAATCGTGAAAGTGCTTGTGGCCACCGTAAAGACGTGATGGCTGCCGCCGCGATTGCGGTGGTCGTAGTTCAACCCGTGGGCTCGGCAAAATGGCTGGACTTGATTGTCGAGGAACGCAAACAACTCCTCGCCTCGTACGTTCTTGATGCTCTCGCCAAATCTCTTCGTCCGCTGCCGCAGGCGTACTTCGTCCATCAAGCGGATGATACCGCCTGCAGTATCGGAACGCAACAAATCGCTTTTAGAATGGAAATAGGCCCGGTCACTAGAGGGCACGTGGCCCACTCATTTCACCAACAGGGAGCTCCACCCCGTTCGGTATCGCGATGAGCGGGTCTTCGGACAACGTCGTAGCGCGGTCACGATTGGATCACTTCAATGACTACGGCGGGTGGCCCGGGTCTCGGAATGCTCATTCCTCCACTGATACTGGGTGCCCCGGGTCCCCGGTGTTGGGACCCGGGACTCACCAGTCTCCGCCCCTGGCATTTCCACCCCTCACACTGAAGGTGCCCCCCGGTCCCTCGCCTTTGCGGACCGGGCATGCCGGCCCCCCCGGTCTTCACGGACAAGATACTCGTAAACCAGGAAGGCCCTCAAAATCCTTCAGGTTCGCGGTTAACAGAGCATAGTCGTTTTCCATTGCCTGAGCAGCTATCCAGTTAGCTAACCGGCTTTACGGTCCGGGCTGACACCTGAAAACTGACAACTGCTCGCCTCATGGCCGGCCAAAAACGCGCTGTTACACGTATAACTATCTATATTTCAATCGGATACGCGCCAAATTGACTAGATATGACCATTTTTTGCCATTTCTGCACCATTTCATGTGCAATTTCGGCTCGCTCACCCCAAACTGGCTCCGCCTGCCCCCCGAGCGCCGCTAATTCCGCTTAACTATATCAAATAAAACAACATACCAGCCAATCTGCCTAGCTATCCAGCTCCTCCCCTTCCCCACTAGGGCGAAAAATAGGCGAATTCAATAAGTCTCTGCTCTCCTAACCCCGCTGACTCCGGCGGGGCGCGCCAGTCCCCAAAGGCCGCCCCTAAACCCCACTGAAGGTGCCCCCGGTCCCTCGCTTTTGGGGACCTAGGAAACCCCCGGCTTCGCCACCCCAACCAGCGCTTTTCTGATCCCTGACCCCTGATCCCTGACCCCTGACCCCTGATCCCTGATCCCTGACCCCGTCCTCAGGCAGCGGTAGCTACCTTCTTCGGCCTGCCGCCCTTGCGGCCGTTCGCTCGTGACGCCTCCGCTTTCGCGGCGCTCCGGGCTTTGCCACCCAGTTCTCCCAGGCGCGCGGCCATCCATCGTTTCGATCCAAAGAACCCTTCCAAAAGCGTCGGAATGTACAAGTCTGCGTCCAGCGCGGGGAAGTGAAGGCCGAAGCCCGGCGGGTCAATCTCTATCTCCCGCAACTGTTCCCATGTGGCCGCTTCCAGCCCTTGCGCATCGCGCGGCGAGAAGGAAATCTCCAGTCCGGTGCTGAGGCGCACCACAATGCGTCCGATACGACGATCGTAGCGGGCGCTGATGGCGTGGGGAATTGTGGCCAGCATCTCTTGCCCTTCACGGTTGGCTTCCAGGATTTCTTCATGCTCGTCCATGTATCTCCTCCCATGCGGTGCACAGTTCGGCGAGGTGATCCTTCAATTTCGCTCGAATGTCGTGGTACTGGCGATCTGAAAAACCAAAGTTTGCCCGCAAACTCAGTGGGCCGGCCAGACAATTCAAGTTGAAAATGGCGCTGTTTCCCTGCCCAATGACGTGAACGTGCGCCGGCCTATGATCGTTGGAGTAGATTGCGACTCGCAACCTCCCCAATCGAAGGACGGTTGGCATGAGAGCAGAGTACCATAAACCTGAGCGGTTAGGATAGAGCCACACCGGGCGAATCAACCCATCTACGGAGCCTCTTTCCGCAGCCGCTCTATATTCAACAATTTAATCCACTTGCGGCAGGATGTGTCACTCTCGCAATATTTTCTATTGACAGACTAATATTTATCTGATAACAATAGACTAAATACACCAAACCCAAGGCCCGCAGCCCCCCAGTCGCGCTCCGGACCAAAGATCAGATCGGAGCGAAAATCCCGTGTCGATCATCCAGCACAACAGAATCCAGACCCCGGTCCGCTCCCACGCCGCACCCCACCCCCTACCTTTGGTAACCACCTCAACCCATCAACCCCCGCCCATAAGCAAACAAACAGCGAACACAATAATGCAGAAAACGCACGCATCCATCTGATTCCAGTAAACATAGCCATTTTTTTATTGCGCCCCGCTCTTCGCCCCGTCCCGCGGTTGGCCCATGAACGCCTATAATTCCTCCTGTCGTGTCCATGCACTTTCCCTCTTCGTTTCACCGTCTTCGCCGGCTCGCGGGCGCGGCGGCGCTCCTTCTTCTCTTCATTCCCGCGGTGCCGAGCGGCAACGCGCAGGCCCCGCCCGATTCAACCGGAGGCAAGGGCCGCATCCTGCTGGTTCTCCCGTTTGACAACAACACCGGCCAGCCCAGCCTGGAATGGATCCGCGAGGCCTCCGCGGAGCTGCTCAACAGCCGCTTTACCTCAGCGGGATTTGCGCCCCTCAGCCGCGCTGACCGGCTCTACGCGCTGGATCACCTGGGATTGCCGCAGGGATTCCAGCCTTCTCGCGCCAGCTCGCTCAAGCTGGCACAGACGCTGGATGCCGACGACATCGTGGTCGGCAGTTATCGCACAGACGGCGACACCATCGAGACCGAAGCGCAGATTGTGAACGTGCCCCAATTGCGCATGGCGGCGCCGGTGAGGGCAAGCGGCCCGGTGCGGGACCTGATTGCGGTCTTCGACTCTCTGGCATGGAAGCTGACAAAGGAGCTGGATCCGCAATTCGATGTGGCGGAGGAGACATTTGTGGCAGCCGGCGCCAATTTGAAGCTGGACGCGTTTGAGCATTACATCCGCGGGATCACGGAGCCGGACCAGGCAGAGCGGCTGCGGAGCCTGGATACCGCGGTGAAGCTGAGTCCGGATTTCAGCGATGCATGGATGGCCCTGGCGCGCCAGGATTATGCCGGCCAACAATACGAGCAGGCCGCGGCGGCGTTTGCCAAGGTAAAAGGTAACGATGCGGACAGGCTGGAAGCCGGGTTCTATCGCGGCCTGTCGCTGATGTTCTCCGGCGAGTACGACAAGGCGGAAGTAGCATTTGCGGAGGTGGCGCGGGTTTTGCCGCTGGCTCCGGTGCTGAGCAATGAAGGCGTGGCGATCAGCCGCCAGGGCCACGACGGCACAGCGTTGTTTCGCCAGGCCGAGGCCGCCGATCCCAATGCTTCCGATTATCACTTCAACCTGGCGGTGAGCCTGAAGCGGCATGGCGATCAAGCGGAGGCGGAGAAGGAATTAGCCGAGTATTTGAAGCTGCGGCCAAACGACACCGAGGCGGTAGAGATGCAGGCGGCGTGGAAGCAGCCCTCCGCCGCAGGGAGCGGAGATCCCCTGGAGCGCATTGAACGCGGGTTTGACGCGGCGGCCTTTCGTCAGGCCGCGGTGATGATGGACCAGATGGAGGCGACGCGTTTGGCGGCATTGACCCCGGAGCAACGCGCTCAAACGCTCTCAACGCAAGCCAGAGAATATCTTTCGCGGGGATTGCTGCTGGAGGCGGAGCGGCTCTACCGCCAGGCCATTGCCGCGGATGACAAATCTGAAGTTGCGCACGAGGGGCTGGCGGAAGTGCGCGAGCGCACCGGCGATGCGGAGGGTGCGCGGCGCGAGGCGCAGGCTGCGCTGGCGATTGAGCCTTCAGTGGAATCGTACCTTGTGCTGGCGCGGCTGGATCTTGCGGCGAGCCAGCTGGCGGAGGCCGATCGCAATGCCGGCGAAGCGCTGAAGCTGAGCCCCGACAGCAAGGCGGCAAAGGAAGTTTTGCGCCAGGTGAGCGCAAGGCAAGGGGCCGCGAAGTAGGTCCCTGAAGGAGCAAGCCATGTGCGGAAAGCTTGCACAGCGTGTGGCGGGATTGTGGATTCTGCTGATGGCGGCCGGTGCGATGGCGCCTTCGCAGCAGGCGCTGGTGGACAGGTTTGTGCTGGATGACACCATCCAGACGGTAAGCGAGGGGCAGCTCGATCGCGCGCTGGCGCGGGCCAACTCCGATGGCGCGGCGGCGCTGCTGATTGAGCTGGACACTCCGGGCGGACTGGTGGATTCAATGCGGCACATGGCGGGCGCGATTCTCAGCTCGCGCGTGCCGGTGATTCTTTACGTTGCGCCCGCCGGAGCGCGCGCGGGCTCGGCCGGTTTCTTCCTTCTTGAAGCATCGGATGTGGCGGCCATGGCTCCCGGAACCAATGCCGGCGCGGCGCACGTGGTGTTCGCGCTGGGCAAGCCGGATGACACCGAGATGCAAAAAGTGGAGAACGACGCCGAGGCATTTCTGCGCTCCTATGTGGCAAAGCGCAACCGGAATGTGGACGCGGCGGTGGCGGCGGTGCAATCGTCGCACGCGTACAGCGCGGAGGAAGCGCTGCAACAGCACTTGATCGATGTAATTGCGTCGAGCGACGAGCAACTGCTGAATCAGCTCAATGGGCGCGAGATCACCCGCCTGAACGGAAGCAAACAGATTCTGCACCTTGCCGGCGCGCGCATTGTGACGCTGAAACCCACGCTTAGAGAAGACATGCTGGGTTGGCTAGTGAATCCCAACATTGCGCTGCTGCTGCTGATAGGCGGCGCGCTGCTCATCTACCTGGAATTCAATTCGCCGGGCACGATTGTCCCAGGCTCGCTGGGCACGCCGATGGTGCTGCTGGGAAT
>Ga0265338_10004121_pt1 | contig 19908 bp, 12 predicted proteins | sample 42126metaG_FD_193579 | JGI IMG/M metagenome (GOLD analysis project Ga0265338, IMG submission 193579) | Rhizosphere microbial communities from Carex aquatilis grown in University of Washington, Seatle, WA, United States - 4-21-26 metaG | ecosystem: Host-associated > Plants > Roots > Rhizosphere...
GCGGTGGGGACGGTCGAGGCGATGGCGTCGGTTGGCACGGGATGGCTCCGCGCGCTCGGTGTTGCATCGGACGGACCAACCGCGGGCGCCGCCGGATTCGCGACCCGGCGTGACCGGAGACTCCTATCGCGGCACAAAATCACCCGGACGCCGTGGCGCGCGCCTGATTTTGGAACTCGTCAGAGGTTGGTGCCGACGTTGCCGAACGTGATGCTGGGCCCGAAGAGGAACGACCAGTGACTGGCCAGGGGAGAGCTCGGGTTGGTCGGATCGATGGGGTAGTCGTTGCGCAGCTCGTAGGCGATCCACGCATGTAAGTTCACCGACGCCTGCGACGGCTCGCCGCGGTTGCCGATCGGCACGCTGACGCCGACGCCGCCCAGCACCGCCAGCGTGTGCGGGAAGCCGGGCGTCGCCGCGAGCCCGATGCCCATCGCGCCGAACTCCAGGCCCAGCAGGCCCTCGTGCCCGTCGCGATCGAGCCAGGTCAGCCGCGACAGCGCGCCAAAGTTCAGCGTCAGCACGTCGGTGGGCTGGGTGATGTGAAACAGGCAGGTCGGAATCGCGGCCGTCGCGTAAAAGCGCAGGTGCCCCTCACCGACGACCACCGCCCACTGCGCCGAGGGCAAGTTGACGTGCAGGTCGTCGCCGCCGACGTCGTGCGCTTCGTCGACGATGTGTGACACCCGCACGGTCAGCCGATCGAACTGCGCCTTCACGCCGTGGATCCAGAACACGCGCGGCTCGGCACCCGGCCGCAGCACCATGCGCTCGACCAGGTGCGCGTCGGCGCGCGCGTTGTCGTCGACCTTGGTGACGTTGACCTCGACGGAGATGTCCTGAGTCCCATCCTCGACGCGCAAGCGCTCGCGGTGAATCAGCAGGTGGCAGCTCTCGCGCTGGCGAAACGGGATCGACGCCTGCGCGCCGGGCGCGATGCGCTGCGCGCGGCCGTGGCGATCGGCGCAGATGAGCTCGAGGAGCGGCGTCGTCCCCATCGTCGCGGCGCCGAGCGGCGCGGGCACGCTCGCCTCGCGCACCGGCCGCTGCAGCGGCTCGTCGACCACGGCGAGATCGGTCGATGCGAAGACGTCGGGCAGCGTGTCGATGCGATAGCCGAAGCGCAACGCAACGAAGCCGCCGGCGGCGGGCTCGCCGCGGATGCGCGTCACGCCCTTCTGCAGGCTCACCTGGTAGACCGACTCGATCGGCAGCAGCACCAGGCGCGCGTGGTCGCCGCACGGGCAAGCGTGCACGATCGCGTCGCGGTTGGTCGGGATGAAATCGACGCGCCCAAAACCGTCCAGCTCCAGGTTGGCGCGCGGCTGCGGCGAGGGTCGCGTCGCCGCGCGCGCCACCGCGATCACCGAGCCGTCGGGCTCGGGCCGCGTCGCGACCACGGTCGCCTGAGGGCTCTCGAGCTCGCCGATGCCAAGCTGTACGTAGATGCCATCGCGGACGTGCTCGACGCGCTGGACCTCGGCGCTCTCGCCGTTGACGGTCCAGCGCAGGTTGCGCGCGTCGCCTCCGCAGCGCTCGTCGAGGCGCACGATCACGCGCGTGCCGTCGGCGTGGCGCAGCGGATCGCCCGAGACGATCGCGGCCGAGCAGTGCAGGACCGCCAGCGTCGCCACCTGCGTCGTGTCCAGCGTCTCGCCTTTGCGGATCGAGACGTGCGGCGCCAGGCGCATGCGCAGGGTCACGTTGACCGCGGACGCGGCGACCGCGCGCACCTCGACGCCGGTGTCCTGCAGCTCGCAGCGCGCCTGACCGCAGTCGACAGCCGCCACCGCGTCGGGGTGCACCAGCGCCACCCGACCAACGCCCGCGGCGAGATCGATCGTCGACGTGGCCGGCAGCAAGTGATCGACGATGATCCGCGCTGGCTTCAACGGGGCTGACCCCGGGGCGGGCGCGGGCGCCGCCTTCGCCGCATTGGCTGCGTCGGCCCCGACCGCTTCGACGACCACGCGAAACACCGAGGCGAGGGGCAGGTTCTTGGGAACCGCGAACACGCACTGCTGCGCGCCACCGACGGGCTTGGGATCGCGGCAGACGTCGTCGCCCGAGGTCGCGGGCGGTCCGGGCGCGGTCCAGCCGACGCGCAGGCCGTCGAGGCGCGTTCCCTTGACCTCGAGGCGACCCTCGTCGGGGAAGAAGACGATGCCGGTGGGATCGATTTCGGGGGGCGCGCGCGGGCCAACGGGCGCATTGGTGTCGGCGGCGCGGGCCGGATGAGCGCGGGCCACGAGCGCGAGCCAGCACGCGGCGGCAGCGAGCGCGGTTCGCGTGCGCGAGGTGAAAGGGTGACGGCGGAGGCGGCGGCGGTGCATGTGCGAGAGCAAGGAGGTCCGGCGCCTCCCCGCGCGAGCGAAGCAAGAAGTAAGCCCCAAGCGCACTGCCGAGACGATGCGCTGGTACGACTATAAATCATCCGCGCGTCATCCGCGCGCACGAGCGCCGGTCGATTTTCGAGCGCGGCACGGGCACGGGCAGGCGCGCACCCGTGCACGTCACGCGCGCCGGTGTATGAAATCCGGTGAGGGAATCGATGACGGCTGACGACGGACCCAACCGTGTCGCTCCCGCAGAGCCGCGCACGCCGGCCGAAGCGCGCGCGGCCGTGGCAGCGCTGGTGCGCCGCTACGGTTGGAACGCGACATCGTTCCAGGTGCTCGAGCCGGGCTACGGCTACTTCTTCACCCACGACGCGACCTCCGACGGCGATGCGTGCGTCGCCTACGTCGACACGGGCAGCGCCTGGGTCGCCGGCGGCGCGCCGCTGGCGCGTGACGATCGCATGGCGGCGGTCGCCGATGCTTTCATCGCGGCGGCCCGCGCAGCCGGGCGCCGCGCTTGCCTCTTCGCCACCGAAGAGCGCTTCACGGCGCAGTCGCGGCTTCGATCGCTGCCGATCGGCGAGCAAGCGGTCTGGGCTCCCGACGACTGGCCGTTGGCGCTGGCGCGCAGCCGGCGCCTGCGCGAGCAGTTGCGGCGCGCGCGCGCAAAAGGCATTCGCGTGCGCGAGGTCGACGCCGGCGAAGCCATGAAGCCCGGCACCCCGACGCGCGCTGCGATCTCGGCGCTGGTCGAACGCTGGCTGCGCTCGCGCGAGCTGGCGCCGATGGGATTCCTGGTCCAGATCGATCCGCTGACGCTGCTGCCCGAGCATCGCCTGTTCCTGGCCGAGCTGCCGCCGGCGTCCGTGCGCGACGAGCATGACGCCACACTGGTCGCGCTGCTGTCGATGGCGCCGATCTATGCGCGCAACGGCTGGTCGCTGCAGCACCTGATCCGCACGGCCGATGCACCCAACGGCACGACCGAGACCCTGATCGATCGCGCCATGCGCTGCGCCGCCGGCGCCCAGGCGGATTTGTTGACGCTGGGATTGGCGCCGCTCGCGGGCGACCTGCCGGCGCCGCTGCGGCTCGCGCGCCGCGCGGGGCGCGCGCTGTTCGACTTCGAAGGGCTGCGCGCGTTCAAGGCCAAGCTACGGCCCGCGCGCTGGGACCGCGTGTTCCTGTCGTTCCCGCGCGAGGTCGGCCCGGCGCGCGCCGTGCTCGACGTGCTGGCGGCGTTTGCGCGCGGCGGCCTCTTGCGCTTCGGCCTGCGCACCCTGATGCGCGGGCCGATGCTGATCGTGCGCCTGCTGGCGTGGCTGCTGGTCCCGTGGACGGTGATGCTCGCCGGCGTCGACGCGCGCGTCTGGTTTCCGCGGCCCGCCGTCAAGTGGGCGTGGGTGATCTTCGACGCGATCCTCGCGGTCGCGCTCGGCGTGCTGCATCGCCGCTGGCGCGACGGGTTGGCGCTTGCCGTGACCGCGGCCATCGGCGCCGACGCGCTGGTGACGCTGACCGAAGGGGTCGTCTGGAATGCCCCGCGCACGTCGACAGCCGGCGGGTGGGCGGCGCTGGCGCTGGCGAGCGCCGCGCCGATCGCCGCGTTCGTGACGCTGTGGCGCGTGCGCGCGCGGGGACGTGCAGCGCGCGCCGCGACGTGATCGCACAGGCTACCGCGGGCAGCAGCGTCAGCCGCCGCCCGACGACCAGACCGCGCGCAGCCTCGCCGCGACGTCGATACGTGGAGGCCCGGGCGCGACGGTGGGATCGTCGGGTGCGTCGCTCGCGAGGGTCACGCGGTCGAAACGATCGAGGATCGCGTCGGGGATGAAGCGCGTGCGGGGCGCGTAGACGTGGCGATCGCCGAAGCGGGCCTGCTGCCGCACGAAGAAGCGCAACGGGTGAACTAGCGCGAGAACGTTCTTCGCGCGCGTCATCGCGACGTAGAGCAGGCGGCGCTCTTCCTCGATCTGCGCGGGATGCCCGGTGGCCAGGTCCGACGGCATCGACCCGTCGGCCGCGTTGAGGATGAAGACGCTGTCCCATTCCTGCCCCTTGGCCGAGTGGATCGTCGACAGGATCAGGTAGTCCTCGTCGAGGTGAGGCGACCCGGCTTCGGCGCCGGTCGCTTGCGGCGGATCGAGCGTCAGGTCGGACAGGAAGCGCTCGCGCGACGGCGCGGCGGCGGCCAGCTGCTCCAGCTGTTCGAGATCGCCGAGACGCACGCGCGCATCGTCATAGATCCGCTCGAGGTGGGGTTGATACCAGCGCCGCACCAGGCCCATCTGCGCCGCCCACGGCGTCGCCGAGCCAGCCGTCGCGCCGCACAGGAGCCCGAACAGCGTCGCGAATGCCGGCCATTCCACGGCGGCGGCGGCGGGCGGACCGAACGACGCCAGCGCCGCCGGCAAGGCGATGCCCGCCGTGCCGACGTCGCCCACGTGCCGCACCAGCCGATCGGCGATGCGCGGCCCCATGCCGGGCAAGAGCTGCGCGACGCGAAACGCTGCCAGCGTGTCGCGAGGGTTCTCCGCCCAGCGCAGGCAGGCGAGCGCATCCTTGACGTGCGCCGCCTCGAGAAAGCGCAGCCCGCCGAACTTCACGAAGGGGATGTTGCGCCGGCCGAGCTCGACTTCCAGCGCGTCGCTATGGTGCGCGGCGCGGAACAACACCGCCTGCTGGCGCAGCGGCACGCCCGCTTCGCGCCGTTCCAGGATGCGCCGGACCACGAAGTCGACCTGCGCCAGCTCGTCGGCCACCGTGGCCAGCTGCGGCCGCTCGCCGCCCTTGCGCAGCGAGTAGAGCTGCTTGTCGTAGCGCTCGGACGCGAGCGCGATCACCGCGTTGGCGGCGTCGAGGATCGGCGGTGTCGATCGGTAGTTCTGCTCCAGCGTCACCACCGCGGCCGGCGGGTCGTAGAGGCGCGGAAACACCAGGATGTTGTCGACGCACGCGGCGCGGAAGCTGTAGATCGCCTGCGCGTCGTCGCCGACGACAGTGACGCCGCGGCCGTCGGGCTTGAGGCGGCGCAGGATCTCGGCCTGCAGCGTGTTGGTGTCCTGGTATTCGTCGACGAGCACGTGATCGAACAGGCCGCCCACGCGCGCCGCGAGCGCGGCGTCGCTCATCAGATGGAACCAGTAGAGCAGGAGATCGTCGTAGTCGAGGACGGCGCGCGCCGCCTTGGCGTCGACATAGGCGGCGAAGAGGTCGCGCAACTGCGCCTCCCACTCGAGGCACCAGGGAAACGCCCCTTCCAGGCCGGCGCGCAGCGGTTCTTGCGTGTTGACCGCGCGCGAGTAGATCGCCAGGCAGGTCCCCTTGCGCGGAAAGCGGCGGTCGGTGCGCGCCAGCCCGCGCGTGTGGCGCAGCTGATCGAGCAGATCGGCGCTGTCCTCGCGATCGAGCAACGTGAACGCGGGCGCGAGGCCGATCGCGGGGGCGTGCTGGCGCAGCAGGCGGTTGGCGATCGCGTGAAACGTCCCCGCCCAGGCCAGGCCAGCGTCACCGGCGCCCGCACCCGCGTTGCGCGCGGACCGCGATGATGCGTTCACCAGGCGGGCCGCACGTCGGGTCATCTCCTGCGCCGCGCGCCGCGAGAACGTCAGCAACAGGATGCGCCGCGGGTCGGCGCCGCGCGCGATCAGGGTGGCGACCCGATGGGCCAGCGTCTGGGTCTTGCCGGTGCCCGCGCCAGCGACGATCAGCAGCGGCCCATCGGGGCTGCCGGCCGCCGCGCGCTGCGCCGGGTTGAGCCGATCGCCGCCCGCGACGTCGTCGGGCGGAACGGCGTTGGCCGGAACGTCGTCAGAGCGATGTCGCGCCGCCTGGCTGTCGTGCATCGCTCGAGACTATACATATGTTCAGGCTTCGCAAGTTCGTGCGATTCGGTCGAGGTTGACACCGCCACCCTCGCTGGACAGGGTAGCGGCCATGGCCAGCGAAGCGACGTGGTCCGCGGTCGACGACTTCATCGCGAGCGCCCTGATTCCGCCCGACGACGCGCTCGCAGCGGCGCTACGCGACAGCGATGGTGCCGGGCTGCCGCCGATCAATGTCACGCCCGCGCAGGGCCGCCTGCTGCACATCCTGGCCCAGACCCAGGGCGCGCGATCGATCCTCGAGGTCGGCACGCTGGGCGGCTACAGCACCATCTGGCTCGCGCGCGCGCTGCCGCCAGGTGGGCGCCTGGTGACGCTGGAGATCAATCCGGCCGCGGCCGAGATCGCGCGCGCCAACCTGGCGCGCGCCGGGCTCGACGGCGTCGTCGAGGTGCGCGTCGGCCGTGCGATCGACAGCCTGCGCGATCTGATCGCGCGCAAGCAGGCGCCGTTCGATCTGGTGTTCATCGACGCCGACAAGGTCGGCAACCCGCAGTACTTTCGCGCCGCCCTCGAGCTCACGCGATCGGGCAGCCTCATCGTCGTCGACAACGTCGTGCGCGGCGGCGCGATCGTCGACGAACGGAATCACGACGCCAACGTGCGCGGCACGCGCGAGCTGTACGAGGTCATGGGCGCCGAGCCGCGCGTCACCGCGACCGCGATCCAGACCGTCGGCAGCAAGGGCTATGACGGCTTCGCGATCGCGCGCGTTCGCTGACGGCTGACTACGGCGCCAGCACGGGCACGAAGTCGCTCTTGTCGTTGATCATCGAGTCGAGCCAGGGCTCGAGCACCGTGCCGTTGGTCGCCGACGTGGTCATCGTGCCGAGCAGCGTGTGCTGCTCGCCGGTGATCAGGAACGGGTGAAACGCCTGGCTGGGGATCAGGCGGTCGTTGACCATCTGCAAGAGATCGGTCTGGAACTGATCGGGCGTGAGCATGAAGTAGGTCCGGATGGTCACGTCCTGCAGCGACGACAGCAGCGCCATCCGATCGTTCGGGTAGCTCTTGGTCAGCGTCGTTTCCAGCAGCGAGAAGTCGGTCTGACAGCCGGTGCAGAGATCGTCGATGAAGCCGCCGATGTTCCAGGCGCTGATCCAGGCCTGCTTCTCGGCGGCCGGTAACGCGTCCCCCTCGAGCAGCGGCCCCGCGTCGTCGATCAGGTACATGCGCGACTTCGGCCACGTCTTGCGCGTGAGGTCGTACATCAAGATCGCGCCGAAACCGCCCGCGCTGGAACCGCTGACCACGACGCGGGCCGGATCCTTCCAGGTCGAGGCGACGCGGCTCAAGAAGGCGATCGTGTCGGGCCGTCCCTTGTGGCTCCAGGCGATGGGGGCGCCTGCGCCCGTGTAGGTCGCGACGTTGTCGCCGACGTGCAAATCGCCGGTGCAATACGGGATGTAGACCATCGTCGCGTTGCGGAACGGGTTCGTCATGCGCGTGCGATCGAACTGTTCCGGTAAGCTCTGCGCGCGCGCCGTCCACTCCGCGAGGCCGACCGGCCCCATGGTCGCGGTCTGCGCCACGACGCAGGTCAGGTAATCCCAACACGCGCCGCCACCCTCCAGGAAAATGAAGAGATCGCTGGTGTCCTGGACATTGATCGCGAAGCCGGTCGGTGTTCCGTCGTTACACACCGACTCCGGAACGTCGATCCAGGTCCAGGTCCCAGGCGTCGCCGTCAGCGGCGGCTGATCCTGTGGCACGCCCTCGTAAGCCGTGCTGCTGCCACAGGAGATCGACGCCGCACCCGTTGCTGCGACCAACAGAGCACACCCGGTCGCGCCCGCGCGTGAGGATGACATGGGGCCCATTGTGGGCCCGAAGCGCAGGAATCGCCAGTGGTCGGGATCGCGGCCGGGGGCACCGAGACGTGTACAATCAGCAGACCGGTTACTGCACATGTCGAGCATGGATGTTGGCGACAAGGGCGAATCTCCGGAGCGCGCGGACCAATCCGTCGAGGGGCGCCTCGCGGCCCAGATGGAGTCGATCATCCTCGCGCGCGTCGCGACCGATCGGCTGGTCGTGCCCGCGCTGCCGGCCGCGGCGCTCAAATGCATCCGCCTGCTCAAGGACCCCGAGATCTCGCTCAAGGCAGCCGCCACCGTCATCGAGAAGGATCCGGTGCTCGCGGCGGGTCTGGTGCGCCTGGCCAACAGCGCCGCCTACGCGGCGCGCGTGCCGGCGAAGAGCGTGCTCGCGGCGGTCACCAAGATCGGCATCGCCAAGTTGAAGACCTTTTTGTTCGAAGCGTCGGCCAACCAGCTGTTCGAATCACGCGACGAACGCATCGCTCGCAGCTGCCGCTCGGTCTGGGAGCATTCGGTCGCGGTCGCCATGCTGGCCAGGGACGTGGTCGCGTTCGCCAACGCCGGCGATTCCGACGACGCCTATCTGGGCGGCCTGCTGCACGACGTGGGCAAACCGGTGGTGGCGTCGCTGCTGTTGCAGGCGGAGCACACGGCGACGCAGCAGAGAGCGCGCGCTGCGTGGATCGATTCCGAGCGCTGGGCGCGCGTCATCGCCAGCGTCCACCGCACGGTCGGAATCGCGATCGCGCGCAAGTGGGAGCTGCCCGAGACGGTCGTGAAGTCGGTGCAGCGCTGCGACGACTACGACGCCGCCGATCGCCTTTCGGGGGTCAACGCCGTTCGCTTTGCCAACGCGCTCGCGAAACGCGAGGGAATCTACCTGGGCGCCGTCGACACCGCGGACAACGACGCGTTGATCATGATCGGCTGCTCATTGCTGGGGCTCGACACCAGCGTCATCGATCGCCTGGTCAAGGACATCCACACGCGCGTCGAGCGCCACCTCGGCTGATCACGGTGTCAATAGAAGCGTCGCGATCGAGCGCGCCGGCAACGGGATCGCCGACGGGCCATAGGGAACGGCCGCCGTGCGCTCCGAGGTCCCGGACGTTCGGTAGACGGCGGTGGTTGCAAAGGCGAAGCTGCCAGCGTCGACGGCGACGACGTGATCGATCGTATCCGTGTTGAGCAGCACGATCGTCAGCGACGCGCCGTCGGGCGAGACGAAGGCCGACGAGCGAATGACCGACCCGCTCGCCGTGGCGCCGACGCGCGTCCAGCCCGGATCGGTCCAACGAGCGAAGTGCTTCATCGCATAAAACGTGTCGTTGATCGTGTACGGCGACGAGGGATCCGCGCCGGCGATCGTGACCAGGCCCGCCGGTGCGACACCCGCCGCCGGCGGCGCCCAGATCAGGCCCCAGTAGATGTACGCCGATACGCTCTCGGTCGTGACCGCGTCCTGGATGATCCACGCCGTGTTGAACAGGCTCGGCGCCTGCGGCGCGAACTCGGTCATGAAGATCGGCTTGCCCGCGGCCGCGGTCGCGGTCGCCGCGTTGGTCATCGCCGTCGCGAACGAATCGGGCGCTGGATCGTTGCCGGCCATGCCGCCGTTGTACAGGTGGTGCGCCACCACGTCGAACGACGTCGACGTCAGGTTGTTCAGATAACGCAGGAGCCCGTTGTTGACGCCCGACGTCTCGGGCCCAACGATGAGTGGCTTGGTCGCCAGCGTCGATCCGGCGATCGCCGCCGAGACCGCGTCCAGCGCGGGGCCGTAACCGGCGTTGGTGGCGTCTTCGGCGCTGTCGAGCTGGCACGTCTCCCAGCCGGCATTGAAGAAATCAGGCTCGTTTTGAATGCTGATGTAGTCCGGAACCACGCCCTGCGCCGTGTAAGCGGCGATGGACCGCACCCACCAATCGGCGAATTGCGCGTACTCGTACGCGCCGCCGCTCTCGAGCAACGTGCCGCGCGTCCCCTTGGTGACACCGTTGCTCTTGAGATAGCCGGGCGGCGACCAGGACGACATCAGTATCTTGGGCGGATGGCCGAGCGCCGCCGTCGCCTTCTGCACGATGGCGACGGTGGCCGCGTCGGTGAAGCCGCTGTCGGGCGTCGTGCCGCTCGCGGTCTGGTTCTGGAACCAGTTGCCGACGCGCAGGATGTCAATGCCCATGTCTTCGAAGAGCACCTTGAAAATGTCGTCGGTCCGCCCCGACAGAAAGTTCGTGTAGAACGCCACGGCGCCGCCGAACCCGACCAGCGTCTGGTGGCGGTCTCCGACGTCGACGGTCACCGTGGCGTCCGGCGGGCCGCTGCCGCCGGCACCGTCGCCGACACCGTCGCCGCCTTGCCCTCCCGCGGGCCCCGCGCCGCCGGCCCCGGTGACCGCGGGAAGGCCTCCCCCGCCCCGGCCGCAGGCGCCGAGCCCGAGCGAGCACGCCGCGACGACCAACGCCAGCGCCGGTGACGCCCGTCGTGCGACCAGAGAGAGATGCTCGCGCAAAGCCTTCACGACGCGATGGTGTTGTGAGTGCCCGTTTAGTGCAAATGACCCGCGAAGGTCAAGCCTGACGCCACCGGGGCGGGCGGACGCGCGATCTTACACTCCACGCGCACTCCACGCGCAATCGACGCGCGGCGCACACGGCGATCGCTGACACCGCGGGGGCCGCAAAAAAATTGGCCTCCGCTGGAGGTGACCCCCTCGTGCGGAGTATATTGTCCGCGATTCAATGTTGGAACCGGGCGCACATCTTGGCGCGTACACGATCGTTCGCCCTATCGGCGCCGGCGGCATGGGGGTCGTGTACCTGGCGCGTCACCGGCATATCGGACGCGACGCCGCGATCAAGGTGCTGCTGCCGGAGCTGACCAAGAACGAAGACATCATTGCCCGATTCCTGACCGAGGCGCGCGCCACGGCGGCGATCCGCCACCCGGGCATCGTCGAGATCCTCGACTGCGACATCGACAGCACCGGCCGCGCGTACATCGTGATGGAGTACCTGCGCGGCGAGAGCGTGGCGAACTGCCTGGCGCGCGCGCGCCGAGCGTTGAGCGCGCTGCCGACGGTGGTGTCGGTCGGCAGCCAGGTCGCGAACGCGCTGTCCGCCGCGCACGAGCGCGGCATCGTCCACCGCGACCTCAAACCCGACAACCTGTTCCTCTCGACCGACGGCGCCGCGCGCACGCCGATCACGATCAAGATCCTCGACTTCGGCATCGCCAAGCTGGTCTCCAGCAACACCGACAACACGCACAAGACGCGAACCGGCAGCATGCTCGGGACGCCGGCGTACATGTCGCCGGAGCAGGCGCGCGACGCGAGCTCGATCGACGACCGCGCCGACGTCTACGCGCTCGGCTGCATCCTCTTCGAGCTGGTCGCCGGCCGGCCGCCGTTCGTGCGGCCAGGCGCCGGCGAGGTGATGATCGCGCACGTGATCGAGCCGCCGCCGCGGCTGTCGTCGCTGGTTCCCGACGTCGATCCGCGGCTGGAATCCCTGGTTTCGCAGATGCTGGAGAAGGATCCGGCGGCGCGGCCGCAGACCATGGACGAGGTGCAGTCGCGTCTGGAAGCGCTGGTCTCGGGGCGCCCTGCGCCGCTGATGACGGCCATCATGCCGAGCGTCGACAGCAGCCAGCCGCACATCGTGATCGCGACGCCGCCACCGGGCTCGGGCTCGGGTTCGGGTTCGCAATCGCCGCTGGCCGGCGGGACGGCGCGGTTCCCCGACACGGCGGCTTCGGCGCCAGTGCCGGAGACCACCTCGCCGTCGGGCCGGATGGTCCCCGGCGGCACGCTGGTCATGCCGGCGGCCAACCCCGCGACGACGACGCATTCGACGACGATGAGCGGCAGCGCCGCCGAGGTCTCCTCGGCGGCGGTCGCGACGAAGACGCTCTCGTCGCGCCGCCGCCCGGCGGTGCTGGGCGCCGCGATCGCCGGCATCGGTGTGGTCGTGGTCGTGATCGCGATGTTGATGCGGCCGAGCGCGCCGACGACGCCGCCGGTCGTCGCGGCGCAGACGCCGGCCGTGACCCCGACACCGGCCGTGACCCCGACGCCGGCCCCGCCACCGCCGGTCACGCCGCCGACAACGCCAGCGCCGACCCCGACCGCCGCCGTCGAGACCCCGCCCCCCGAGGCGCCACCGCGACCGGTGGTCGTCGAGGTCAGCTCCGATCCGGCCGGCGCCGAGGTCTGGCTGCCCAGCGACAGCGAAGCCCGTGGGCACACGCCGTTCAAGGTGGCGCTGGACCCAAAAGCGGCGCCCACGCACGTCGTGCTGAAGGCGCGCGGCTACAGCGACAAGGGCATCGACATCGATCCCGGCAAGCCCGAGCCGATGTCGGTCAAGCTCGAGCGCGTCGTCGCGCGCGAGCACGGCCCCAAGAAAAAGAGCACGGAGCTCGGCGAAGCAAAGCCGAACAAAGACGGTTACCGAAGAATGGGAGACTGACGAATGAGCCGACACCGCCTGCGCGGTTTCTCGAGCCTGCTTTTGACGTTGACCCTGATCTGCGGTGCGCGCGTGGCGCACGCCTCCGATGCGGGCAAGAAGGCTGCGAAGCCCCACTATGAAAAGGGCGCGAGCGAGTACAACCTCGGACACTTCGCCGAGGCGATCAGCGAGTTCGAAAAGGCGTACGAGCAGGATCCGGCGCCGATCCTGCTCTTCAACATCGCCCAGGCCCACCGGCAGAGCGGTAACAACGAACGCGCGGCGTTCTTTTACCGCCGCTATCTCGAGCAAGATCCCAACTCGGACAACCGCGCCGACGTCGAGAAGCGGATCAAGGATCTCGAGCTGGTGATTCAACAGCAGAACGACGTGAAGCGCCGGCCGCCGACCGAAGTGACCGATCAGGATCATCATACGGCCACCCAGCCCGCGCCTCCGCCGCCCGGGCCGATCACGGCGCCGCCGCCCGCGGCCCCGCCGCAGCCGGTGGCGATCAACACCACGTCGTCGTTGCCGCCGCCGATCACGCCGAGCTCGCCGCGGACCGATGCGCCGGTCGCCACGGTCATGGGGACCGTTCCCGAGGCCGAGACGTCGCACCCGATCCACTTGTGGGTCTCCGCCGGACCGTCGTTCCCCAGCTTCTCGGGCCGGGATCTGCAAGAGCCGACGATGCTGTCGCTGCGCCTGGGCGGGAACTACGCCATCGATTTGCACGGCGCGGGCGTCGTCGACGTCGGCATCAGCGGCGCGTACGCTCCGTTCCAGTACCGCACCATCGACGCCAACAATGAAAACAAGTCGGCGGGGTTCTGGGGCCTGTTCGCCGACGGCGACTATCGGTTCCGCATCGCGCCCGGCTTCGATCTGCTGGGCGAGATCGGCGCCGGCGTGGTCTGGTGGAGCGGCATCGGCGCGAACAACCCGTTCACCAGCGACGGCGTGGGCGCGACGGGCGCGGTCCCGATGCCCTCGCTGCTGCTGGGCCTGGGCGCCGTGTACCACGTACTGCCGAGCTTCTCGGTCTTCTTCGAGCCGACCTTCCTGCTGAGCAAGACCACCGGCGACGGGCTCACCAGCGCGATCTCCTCGGTGAGCCGCTTCGATCTCGCCTTCGGGATCGGCTACGCGATCTAGCTTGGCTACGACTCTGCGGCGCGCCTGGCGATGAGCTCGGCGAGCTCGCCGCCGATCTGATCGATCACGTCGACCTTGCGCGTGATCGCCTCGTACCAGTGGGTGGGGTCGACGCCGAAGCCACCGTCGAGGTGCGACAGCGCGATCGCCTCGAGGCGGCGCACCTCGCCGAGCGGCGCCTCGGCGAGCCGGTCGTTGAGCTCGCTGACGATGTCGCGCGGCGCCGCCGTCGTGAACAGACGCAGAAAGCTCTCCTGCGCGCCGAAGAGCGCGCCCACGGTGAAGATCTGTCCGGGCGCGAATTGATCGCGCCCGAACGCCACCGCGAGCTGCGCGCGCTCGCGGCCGGTGTTCTCCTTGGCCCACATCAGCGAGCTGAAGGCGACGCCGAGCACGCGCAGGCGCTCGGGCGCGTCCGCGGAGATCGCGTCGATCGCCTCCAGCAGCTTCGCGTTGAGGTCGGTGTAGGAATCGATGATCGCGTGCGGCGGCGCCGCGTTTCCATCCACATCCGCGCGCAACGCCGCGATCGCGGCCGTCAGGTCGCGCAGCCGGCTCACCCGCACCTCGATCCGGGGCGGCAACTCGGCCTCGGCGACGGTGAACGATCCGAGGTCCGCGAGCCAGCGATCGGTCTCGGCGCGCTGCTGGCCCAGCTCGGCGACGTAGCGCCGGCCGTCGCTGCCCAGCAGCACCGCGGTCTCGCCGCGCTCCTTCTGCGTCTCGTGCACCAGGCGCGCGATGCGCTTGGCCAGGTCGAAGAGGGTGCGCGGCGACGCCGTCGTGACCGCGAGCGCGCCGCGCGCCTCGACGAGGATCCGCCTGGCCATGCGCGCCGCTTCGAACGAGCTGACCCGCGTGCCGAGCACGATCTCCGCCGCCGAAGCGACGTCGTCGATCTCGATCGGACTCAGCTCCGAGAGAGGTCGCCCGATGCGCGCCACGATCTCTCGCTCGACGATGCGGCCGCGCGCGGCGCCGAGCTCGGCCATGAGCACGCGGCTGATGACGTCCTTGGGCCGCTCGGCGTGCCGGCTCCAGAACGCGATCTGCTTCTCGATGCAAGACCGGCGCAGCTGACCGGCGTCGGCTCCCGCCTTGAGCGCCTCTTCGAACGTCGTGCCCTCGAACCGCCAGCTGCGCCCGTCGCTGCGCATGTGCACCGCACACTGGCCGTTTTCGAGCACGGCGCGCGCCTGCTTGCCCGTCGCACAGAACGACAGGATCGATTCCGCCTCTTTCGCCCCCAGCGCCACGCTGGAAGGTTGCGCGAATTCCTGTTTCGAGGGCGTTTCACCCCGACGGGGATGTGGTTTCCGAGCGCCGCGCTTGCGATCCACCCGCCTGGCGCGCTAAACATCGCCGACTACGGCCTCGTAGCTCAGTTGGATAGAGTGCCGCCCTCCGAAGGCGGAAGTCGCTGGTTCGAATCCAGTCGAGGCCACAGCGCAGCAGCACGGCGACCGGCGCCGTCGGTCAGCTCTTGAGCCGTCCCAGCAGGGCCGCGGCCTCCTGCGGGCCGGGCGCGGGGCTGCCAAGCAGATCGGCGGCGATCTGGCTCGGGGCGGCGTGGCGCACGCCGTCGCGCTCCCAGGTCTCGGCGAAGACGACCTTGTCGAACGGCTCGAGCAGCACGACATTGGCGCCGTCGCGCACCGCCGGCAGGTCCAGCCGCCGTGCCGCGCGTTCGGGGTTGTCGACGTAGCAGGCGATCACGCCCGGCAGCGGCTGGTGGCCGAGGACCGCCGCGCTGGCGCGTCCGGTCACTGCGTACGGGATGTCGGCCTCGCGCAGGCGACAAAGCAGCGCGCGTGGCCCGCCGATGTCGTGACAGAGCAGCGCGCGATTCGCGGCCAGAAAGTGATACTCGGTCACCCAGCGGCGAATCAGGCCCGGCACGTCGACCTCCTCGATGGAGCCGCGCTGGTTGCGGCGCACCAGCTCCTCGCGCTCGAGCAACCCGAGCAGCCGCGAGACATAGCCGGGGTCGGTCTCGACGCGCGCGGCGAGCTGCCGCACGCCGAACGGCGGCGATCGATCACAGAGCGCGCGAATCAGCCGCGACGCCTTGGGTCCGTCGAGCGAACGCATGTCGCGCGTCTTGGCCCAGGGATTCCGCTCCTGCCCCTGGCGATCGATGAGGATGCTCGGGCGGTCGAGCGCCAGCCGCACGTTGCCGGCCAGGTCGACGTAGCCGATGCCGCGCGCGAGCAGGCGTTCGCGCGTGCGCGCGCCCAGGAAGGGCGACACGACCATGAACCCGTCGGCGGCGACCGTCTTGAGCGCGTCGGCCGCCGCGGGCACCAGGCTGGGGTCGAGCTGGCGTTTCGAGGCGATCGCCACGGCGGCGTTCGCGCCGGCGGGCGTCTTGATCACGAGGCGCGCGTCCGAGGCGTCGTTGGTCTTCACCGCGACGCTGGTGCTCCAGTGCGACGGCAGGCAGCTTTGAATCTCGTCGATCGCGGTCCGGAGCAGGACGTTGTTCGCGGGCGCCGGGGTTGCGTTGCGCGTGCGCATCATGTTGCGCCTCCTGGACAACAGGGTGGGTGCAGACAACACCGCCGTCAAGAAATCGACCCGGGAGATCTTTTTCCCGGCGCGCGCGTCGAAGCCGCCATGAGAAAATGCGGCGGCATGAAAAATCTCGTCGGCCCGCCTGGGCTGCTCTTGTGCGCGCTGCTCGAGATCGTGGCGTCCGGCTGCGCGACCGCGCCGGTGAGCGCGCCCGGCCTGCCGCTGAAGAAGGTCGTCATCTACCGCAACGGCGTCGGCTACTTCGAACGCGCTGGCCACGTCGATTCGGACCGCGTCGAGTTTCGCGTGCGCCGCAACGAGGTCGGCGATTTCCTGGCGACGCTCGCCGTGCTGGAGCGCGGGGGCAGCTCCGTGCGCGCCGCCGCCTTCCCCATGCCGCCCGACAACGCGCCCGACGCGGGCACCAAGCTGCAGACGGTGGTGATATCGCTCGATGGGCGCCACCACGATCTCAACGTCGGCTACATCGCCGCCGCGCCGATCTGGCGGCCATCGTACCGCCTGGTGATCGACAAGGAGGGCGCGAGCCTGCAGACCTGGGGCATCGTCCAGAACCTGTCGGGTGAAGACTGGAAGGACGTCTCGCTGTCGCTGATCGCCGAGGCGCCGCTGGCGTTCGATGCCGCGCTCGCGCGCGCCGTGGTGCCGCCGCGACCGCAGATCACCGACGACGGCGAGGTCATGGCGGTGGTTCCGCACAGCGAGACCTCGCTGGAACAGGCGCCCCCTCCGCCGCCGTCGGCGCCCGCCGCGGCGATGCCGCCCGAAGCCGAGGCCGACATGGCCGTCGGTGGGGGTGCCGAATTCGGAAAAATGGCGCGATCCGCGCCGGCGGCGGCCAGCCGCGGAATGGCGATGGACAGGCCGCGGCCAATGCCCAAGGGCGAAGGTGGCTTCTCGGGCCGCGCGCGCAACGTCGCCGCGCTGGCGACGGTCGCGCTGCAGGCGGGCGCCACCCGCTACGACGTCGGCGGCACGGTCACGATCCCCGACGGAAACGCGACCATGGTCATGCTGCTGGACATGCGGATCCCCGGCGAAGCGATCGCGCTCTTCGCGCCCGATCCCGGCGTACCCGACTCGTCGTCGCACCCGTTCCGGGTCGCGCGCTTCACCAACCGCACCGGAGGACTGCTCGAACGCGGGCCGCTGGCGATCTTCGCCGAGGGCGCCTTCCTGGGCCAGGGAATGACCGACCCGCTGCCCGACGGCGCGACCGCCACGGTGCCGTTCGCGCTCGAGCGCACGCTGGCGGTCGAGCAGAGCGGCGAGACGCGCGAAGAAGGCGCGCGCCTGTACCACATCGAGGCGGGCGTGCTCACGATCGCGCGCGAGCAGGTCATGCTCGCTCACTACGTGCTGCGCAACGGCGCCGATCACGACGCGAAGATGTTGATCAAGCATCCGCGCGCGGGCGGAGCGCGCCTGGTCTCGCCGCCCGCGGGCACCGAAGACAATGTCGGCACCGGCAGCGCGCTCCTGCCCGCGAGCGTCGCGGCGCACGCCACGAGCAAGCTGACCGTCGACGAGCGGCAGCAGATGACGTGGACCATCGACTGGCTCGCGCCGCTGGCCGACGAGGCGGTGCGCGCTTACCTGGCCGACAAGCGCGCCGACGCCGCGGTGGCGGCGCAGCTGCGCGCGGCGTGGGAATTCCGCAAAGTGCTCACGCGCGCCGGCGACGAGCGCGCGAAGATCGCGGTCCAGGACGCCGAGCTCCGCAAATCCAGCGAGGAGACGCGCGCCAACCTCAAGGCGCTCGAGAAGAACACCACCGCGGCGGATCTCCGCGGGCAACTGACGGCGCGCCTGGCCGACACCGCTGCGCGCCTGGACGCCATTGGCAGGCGTATCATCGAGATTGACCTGCTGGTCAACGAGCAACGCGTCCGCTTCAATGAAGCCATCCGCGACATCACGTTGCGCGAGCCGCTGGCGGTGGAGTGAGCCGCGCGCGGTCCGGGACCCGCCCCAGCGGGCATGGTAAGTTGGAGTCTCCGATGGCCAAGCACGGGCGATACAAGATCGTGAGGAAGGTCGCGGACGGCGGGATGGCAGAGATCTTCCTGGCCACGCAGCTCGGCCGTGAAGGCTTTCAAAAGCCGGTGATCCTCAAGCGGATCCATTCCTCGATCTACGCCGACCCGCAGTTCCGCAACATGTTCCTCGACGAGGCGCACATCTCGATGACGCTCTCGCACAGCAACATCGTGCAGGTGCTGGATCTGGGCCTCGGCGGCGGCCGCTACTTCCTGGTGATGGAGCTGATCGACGGGTGGGACCTGGGCCGTATCATCAGCCGCGCGGCGACCGCGCGCGTGCCGATGGTCCCGGAGCTCGGCCTTTACGTCATCGCCGAGGTCCTGCGCGGCCTGGCCTACGCCCACGGAATGTCCCAGGAGGGCAACCCCCTGGGCATCGTCCACCGCGACATCAGCCCGCACAACATCCTCATCAGCGAGCAGGGCGAGGTCAAGCTGACCGATTTCGGCATCGCCAAGGCGATGAACAAGCGCGAGCAGACCGGGACCGGCGTGGTCAAGGGCAAGGTGTCGTTCATGTCGCCCGAGCAGGCGCTGGGCAAGCCGATCGACGCGCGCTCCGATCTGTTCTCGATGGGCACGGTGCTCTACCAGTTGATGACCGGCGTGCGGCCGTTCGAGGCGCCGACCGATCTCGAGATCTTGCTGCGCGTGCAAAAGGCCGAGTTCCGCGCGCCCGAAGAGGCTCGGCCCGACATGGAGCCCGAGCTGGCGCACATCATGATGCGCGCGATGCGGCTGGATCCGGCAGACCGCTATCCGGGTGCCGACGAGATGCTCGCCGACGTCGAGCGCGTCATGCGCACGGTCTTCCCGCCGGCCGGGCCGACCGAGCTGAAACGCTGGCTCGCGGATTTGCAACGCGAGGATGGCGTGCCGTCGATCGGCAAGGCGCCCGCGTTGTCGCACAGCACGCGCACCGGGACCGCCGAGCTCGAGGGCAAGGACGTCGAGCTGAGCGACTCCGAGGACGAGCCGGTCGACGTCGGCGAGGAGAACACGAAGCTGGCCGTGCTCGGAGCAGCCACCGATGGGCGACCGCGCCTCTCGCGCCACCGCCACGCCGGAGCGGAGTTGCCGTTGCCGGTGCCCGATGACGGCGAGGCGGCGCTGTCGGGACGGCACAGCGAGTCGGAGCTGGCGCTGCCAATCCCCGAGGTCGACGACGGCCCGCCGAAGCAGCGCTTCGGGCGCGGCAGCGGGCGCTGGCTCGGCTTGTTGCTGGTCGGCGGTGTGTTGCTGATCGTGGGCGCCGCGCTCGCGGGCAGCTACCTCGGATCACGCGCGGAGGGAGAGGTAACGGCCGGTCACGGCGCCGAAGGCCCGGCGGCGGAACCGGCGGCGCCACCGCCACCCGCGGCGCGACGCGCGACCGAGCCCGCACCGGCCGCAGCGGCCGCCACGAAGGAACCGGCGCCGGCCGCGCCCGCGCCCGTGCCGGCCGCAACGCCAGCCCCTGCGACGCTCACGCCTGCCGCAGCGCCAGCCCCCGCCGCAGCGGCCGCTCCATCGGCGAAGCCTGCGCCCGCGGCCGCCCCGTCATCCGCGGCGACAAACAAGAAGCCGCGCGACGTCGCCGCCGAATCGGGCCGCGCGATCATCGAGCTCAAGAACATGATGCAGCCGGATCCGTCGCAGCTGCCGCCGCCGCCGCCGCCCGCGCCGACGCCGCCGCC